>Ga0153946_1000604_pt1 | contig 15710 bp, 12 predicted proteins | sample TSNJ030MetaG_FD_104751 | JGI IMG/M metagenome (GOLD analysis project Ga0153946, IMG submission 104751) | Attine ant fungus gardens microbial communities from New Jersey, USA - TSNJ030 MetaG | ecosystem: Host-associated > Fungi > Mycelium > Unclassified | place: USA: New Jersey, Wharton State... | reverse complement strand
GTGTGTCGCCAGATATTTTTGAAGAACTTGTATACTAAACATTTTTCAATGTACAGCCCTTCACCCGTGAGTTATCCTGTGCTCTGAATTGTGCGATCAAATACTGAGCAGGCTTCTCAGCTCCTCCAACTAACCAGTCTGATTTCCATCAGTGGACCATTGGACCTGTCTATTATTCTGCGCTCGTTATGGCTGAAATCCTTGGCTATTCGAATCAATCCCAGGTTCTTGATCTTCAGGCTAACGATGGCTACCAATATACCCCTGCCTTCGGCATCTACGAAAATGGCAACCCAGTCCGTGTTGTCCTTATCAACTTTGTTAGCGACCCTTCAGGAAACAGCGACTTGACAGTTGCCCTCTCGGTAGGTGGAGGACAGACCGGTCAACCAAGTGCTACACCTTCCTCGGTCCAAGTCAAGTGTGTTCGATCATTTATTTTTTGTAGCCGACTGATCATTCCCAGGTATCTTCGTGCCAGCTCTGTGTCCCAGAAAGGCAACTTCACCTGGGCTAATCAGGTATGTCGGCGGCTTGGCCACTCCATGTGTCTTGCTGATTTGTTTTTGCTTAGACTTTTGGTGATACTTTCGCATCAGACGGCCGTCCTATGGGTACAGAAGCAATCGTCACCATCCAGTGTGATCAAACTGCTGGCATTTGCAACATCCCGGTCTACGCACCCTCTGCAGCCGTCGTCTTTCTCAGCAGTAGTGCACTCACCGAGAACAGTGGAGCACCATCAACCACTTTTGCGACTACCTCTCGGACTAAGCTTTATAATACTGTCACAATTGACCCTTCAGTGCTGGCGACCTCGAACGGTCACTGGGGAATATTGGAATTGGGAAGTACGAGTAAGGGAAGTGTCAACGCTAGCAACAGCTTGCAGCCGCACCTCCTTGCTTTGAGTGCTGTGCTCTCTCTAATTTTTGGTGTGGTCGCCTTATTTGGAAGGTGGTGAATGAGTAAGTACTTTCTCAAAGATGGTACATTGCGCGACAGAGGCAGTGACGGTATACAAGACTTCCTTTTACTTTCTTTTCCCTCGTTCCTCGCTGTCTTGTTTACTCTCTCGCTGTGATAACCACTCAGGACTCTCTGCATTAGATAAATGGGTTCTTGTCTTGCTTATGGATTGACAGCCACAGGTGGCTTATGTACTTGTTATTACTGGTTTGTAGCGCATAAGTATCTGTTGTTGGTTTCGTTGACAGACTATGGAGATGCCTGTTCTAATGTAGGGTATGGTACATTTAGGAATGCTGCCATTTTAAGAACCGAGGATGAATATTTGAACATTGTCGGAACATTGTCGGTAGGAAAGTGCTTGGCGTCCACCGTGGGTAAATACCAAGAATCAATCGATCTCTTATCTCAACTTTTTGAAATGTCTGCCGACGGTGTATGCGCTTTCCTCGTGATTCACAACGCAACACTTTGACATCAGAAATACCAGGAAATAAATGCTACAATTATCGCAGCAGTGACAGAATCCAGGGACAATCAGAGTTTGACAGAGCTTTATGCGTCAGTCTGTGAAACGGGTGTCGCTGACACTCTTGTACGAGGATCTTATTATCTCTTGAGGACAAAAATCAATCAGATCTTGCTTACACAGGACGCGTTGAATATTCTTTCCATACTCTTACCTTGCAAAGATCCAGCTGCGAGGAATCTGCTTGCAATTATGGGACAGCAATCCTCTGCGAAAGAAGTCGTGATGGCAGTCCAGGAAGAAGTAGAGAAGGTCGCTGAACAGGCTAAGGATGAGGATGATGAGGGCCACGACAGTGAAACTGCTGCCGAGAAAACGAGCTGGGGTGAGAGATTACTAGAACTGGTGGACTTGTATCATGCAGGTTCGTTCTTTCTCTTGAGTTTCGCAGTATTTCTGTTTTGAGACGACTACAGTAATCCCAAGACTGAAGTTGAGGAAGAAACCAGCGTCAGACACGTTGCAGCCGCTTTTATCCGACTTGGAACGTGCAATGGATGCGATTTCATACAAAGCGAAGGCAGTGGAAGCAAGAACTCTCATGATCTCGGTAGAAAAAATGATCAGTAGAGTGCTGAAATGGCTGAGGGACATACCCAATATAGAACACGAGGAGGTGACAAAATGTCAGGTGAGCATACATCCGATTGAACCTCTGTCTGTACTCAGACCCCCCTTTAGCTTGCACTCAAGTCTGTACTTGACAATGCCTTGATTCTTTTCAGGCCTTCATTACAGTACAATACTGCCCAGAGAGCGCTTGAAGTTTGTTTTCCTCGCCTTAAAATGACTCTGCAGGCAGCAGCATCTAACAACGACCAAGGCATCATGGATTCGTATGTGGTAGGGACAAACAGAATTTAAAAACTATCGATACTCTTGTTGATCTTTTCCTAGTCAACCTACGCTGATCTGTGCATCACGCAAAACCAATATGCGTCTTCGCCTTCTCTGGTCTCCGTCATCCTCTTTGTTCATACTTGGCTGATCTCGTCTTCGTCAGCTCTTCTCGTTGCAATGCTGCCTTCATTCTTGTTGAGCTTACTTACGATGCTCCAACCGAGCTCTCGCCTCCACGATGATGCAATTGCTTTTCTCCTCCTGATTCTCCATCGGAATCGAGTTGATAGTAGAACCGAACTCTTGCCCGATGTCATCAATACCCTAAAACCCGTGCTTGTCGTCCTCTCCAGCGTTCATACATCCCCTTTAGTTCGCAATCAAACATTTCGTGCACTTTCTCTTCTACTAGGAAGCAGCCCGGTTCAACTTCGGCTGCAGCTCCTGGCGGATATACTGGCAAATTGTGAATATCCGCAAATGCGCGTTGCAGCAGTCAGTCTGGTGAAGGACGCTGTGCTTGAGGCTCTGGAATCCCAATCTATGGAGTCTCCGAATCCATTTCGGACGCCCATGTTTATGAGAGTCTTTGGCCCCCTTTTATTCCGGCCAAGCCCCTCTAACTTATTTGTTCCGGACACGAAATTAGATCTTCAGGATTTTTTTGACAATCCTGAACTCAAGAGAATCATCGAGGTCCTCTCCTTATATTATGTGGTCCTTAAATGGGATAAAGCCAACAGGGCATGTTGCCTTTCTCAGGATTTCAGAAGCACATGCTAAGGAATACTACTAGACGAGCATTAGAGACAAAGACATGCTAGCTACTGTGGAGAAGGAGCTACTGAGTCCCCTTGGGAATTGGTTGGAAAATGTCATAGACGGCGAACAAGGCAAGTTCTAATGGACTTGGTTTAGTCCGTTAGGCTCATTCGTCATAAAGGCGGTCATGGACATTCAGTAATGCCATTGATTTCCTTGCAGATGGGATTGAAAAGGATCCAAGAAGCTAAACTAGATCTGGAGTCCAACGCCTCGTGATATTATCACCAGTTAATTCTCAGAAAACACAGGACTTGCGTGTGTAGGTTCACTACAAATTTTTAAACCTTAATCGAGATTCCGGTGTGTATCTCATTTCTGAATGCTTTTCTAGCTGATAGAGATACAGATCGGAACACGCAGAATTGACTGAAGTCTAAATATAGCAATACAGGGTGCTTGTCCTCAATGCTCTGCGCTTGTATTATACGCAGTAGAATGAGACCTGTTTTTCTCATTGAAGGGATACATCTGATTTTATGGGCAGTGATTCTCCATAAGGCTGCTACTGGTAGGAAGGCTTAATTTCCGTTGCTCGCTATTAACAGCTTATCTAAATGAAGGCGTGTCGTCTCGTGATTTCCCAAGGCTGTTGAATGTAGAATTCATGTCCTTCTGATGCTGGGAGTATATTGTGGGTCAGTTATTGGGATAAAGGCTGATATCAAAATGTGAAACAGTTCGTGCAATTATCATCATACTACAGTTCCGAGTATGCGTGAAGAAGCCCGCAGCTATTTAAAAGGACCCGCATTGCCTGATATTAACATGGTCCTTCAGAGCGAGGTTATTCTGATCAATGCTCATAGATGGTCGCCCACATTAGGGGAAGATTGATATTCTCATAATGGTGTCAGAACACACTCACCATCCCGGCAAAGCGATGGGCAATCGACACCGATGTGAGAATGGTTGTCTGTGCTTGTGCACGTCTTGCGTCCTGAGATTTGGACTGGACAGGTGACAATCCAAATCATGCTCTCATCATTGCTATTCAAGCGGTTTACTTCCATTAGGATCTGCTATTTCTGTGTCATCCGACCAGGCTGTGTCTGAAGATTGAGTCTCAAACAAAGAATCTCGCAGGCGAGGCAGAAACTTCGGTTTATCTTTCTTTATTTCTGAGGCCTCGCATAGGAGTACTCTAATTATGTGATATCGCTTAGACCTCTCTAAATTTCCATATATCCGGCACCTGGATCCTATCAAAGCTAGCTCTCGACCGAGATACACTGATACCGCACCTTAAGTTAGAATCGGTGATCCTTCCATATCTCTTTGCCTTCCCAAGCCTCTTCGCCACACGGCCCGACTCTCAGCTAGAGCCCTGATTGATAAGATGAACAAGGATCGTCGGACACGATTATAACAGTCTATGCATGCTTTCGTAAAAATATCTTGATTCAAGCAAGGTATCTTGATTAGTGTTGTTCCTATTGGATATAGATACAAGCAGTGAGGCAGATTGACATGGCAATATTGGTTAGTCAACATTAATCATATGCGCTGATGGAGGGAACCCATAACTGAGATGAGTGTGAAACTCTCCAAGTTCTTGATCGGCACCAAGAAATAATGGCCTAACACTAAGCGCATGAATTATAACGCCGATTTTTATGAGCAATTTTTGGCTGCGATCCGTGTAGATCCGATGAACGACAGATGATTGGCAGGTAATGAGTTACATCTTACATTCATGTGTCTGAAGGACCTTGCCTTTCCTTGCACATTTCTTGATGAGCGCTCAACCTCAGTGAGCCTTTGAGTTTTTGTATTACACTTCTGTAGTAGTTCAATGCTCATAAGATTTGCAAATGAGAAACTGGACTAATCAGGGCCGCTGAATCACAATTCATTGGCAAATTAGCCAGGTGAAAAGAAGACAGCCAAGGGTCAAGAGCTTTTGACAATCTTCCAATGTTGCATGTATGAAATTAGTGCACATGAATGAAGGATCCTCACATGAATTCAAGAGTCACTTCCCTGAAAATCATTGATGTATTGTTATAATAACTCCTTGGAGAACCCGAATAAATATAATGATAAATTTGTACATGTCATGCACTAAGCTTGGGTATTACTTTTGTCATCTGGTCAATGTTGATAAACTGCACCCATGTCTCAAGTTGCTTCGGATCGTCATACCACACAAACTTCAGCTCCTCGCATCCTCTAAAAAATGCACAACAACATTGGTATTCTTCCTCTATGATTCTTGGTTCATCGCCTCGTGCCACTCCGAGCTTGGCGCAATATAATCGGAATTCCCAACCAGTCAATGCATGACCATCTGCAGTTGCACATTTCTTATCGACGTCAAATTCAAGTCGAGCCCAGTCGAACGCAGAAGTTTGTCCAATTGCTCGAGCATACGATGATTTGAGGGCCAGGACGATACACAACCTCCGAAGCACATCGGTTTGTGTCTGTGGCCGGGTGATAGCCTCTAGCTCCAAAGGAGTCAGCTGGGATGGGAAAATTCAGTCGGAGTCGGGAAGTAGAAGGAGGCGTTTACCTTGTGCTGCTGAGATTCAATGTATGATGACAGTTGACTGCCCCCGGGTATTCTCATCGCCAGAATACCAAGACCGATGTTGATGACTTTCTTCTGTGGCCCCTGGGTCATAGCCATTCCGAGCAAAGACTGATCCTGAGCCAGGTGATAGCCAATCATCGAGTGCAAGAATTTTTCTGGGGGGAGGTCGTCCTAGTCAATGAAGGATTTCAGCTTATCTCAAGTAGAGATGAGGTATGGCCTACCTGTTCGATCCAGTGCTTTCCATTGGTAGTTTCACAGTCTCGCCACTTTGATCTCGGTATTCGTCGATGGCGCATCATGAGCAATGGGAGCATTGCTAAGAGGAGACTACCTGTTCAACGTCAGGAGACTGGGTTGTAGTAAACTTCGAAGAAATAACGCACGAAAGCTGTCCGGATCGGTGGGATTGTACTCGATATTCACATTTGCTACACAATCCTTGACGAGGGTATAACATTCATCGTATTCCTGATCCAACGTCAAGATGGAGGATTCCGGGGTAAGGGTGATACTGACCTCTTGGCTATAATTGCGGTTGAGAGATATCATCCAGACTAATATTGGACAGTCTTGATAAGTGGGAGCTGCCATCATGTAAAGTAATCAGGATTTTGGGACGTTGAAGGTCTTATAAAGTATGCATTGGTATGGGCATTTGTAAAGCCACGTGTTCATGAGCAATTTTGATATTTCCTGCCGATATTGACGCACTTTGACTCTAATAGTTTGCAAACCTGAAGTCCTTTTGCTTAGACAAAGCGAGGCTTCCTATCTTGCATCCAACAGCTATAGTGCGGCACAGTCAAGGTTGAACGATACTGATGAATTTAACTTGACGATCCGCTGTGCGTATATTACGACCTACGCTTGCCTTGTGGGAGACATGTGTCACCCCTTTACTTCCCATCATGAACGCCATGAGCTTGACGAAGCTACTACCACCCTTATTTAGACTGTTCCCTACAAACGAACAGGCTTCCGAAGTCTGGAGACAATTACCCGAATTACGGTGGAATATGGAACTCATTAGAACAGCAAAATTAGTATGTGCACTCCAACACTTATAACTACAGGAGTATGATAACTACAACCCTTATATTGTCCTAGAACCGAAGAAATGCAGCACTCGAGATGACTATGATAACAAAGTCGACTGGGTTAACAAGACTTTACCTGAGACTTCCATGAATGGTCTACTGAGGTACATATATGCCAGGTCCAGTTTCTCGGAGACTGGACATGAAATTCAAATGTGGATTGCTAGGTTGAGGAAAGACTTCGCCGAGGTGACCAAGATCTGAATTGCTTGAATGAGCATGTCATGCATGTCTGAAGCAAAGGTTAGTTTTTAATGGGATCGAATCGTAAAGCTATCCATATCACAGTTCGGCTCCAAAATGGCAGAAAGGTCAGATTTTGGAGACCTTCAAGCCAGATATGCTTATCGTAGCAACTCCACCAGATTATCAATTTTGGTACATCAGATTGCGCAGCGTAGGTGGATATGCATGCCAATGAGTGGGCTTTAAAAGTACAAGTGGTGTTACAAACAACGATGTGAAGCAACTGTTGTCAACCATACATATCTCAGTGAATGTATATGAAAAGATTGATGGAGGTACGAGCATTCAACATCCATATTCATTGTTCCTCTTTCTCTTGCGAATGCCGTTTCTGGTATAACTTGATCCAAAGCGCCTCTTCTGTATCATCATATTCTTCTCATTGTTTCACTGATGACAAGCCCAGACTATAATGAGGATGAGATGAACAGAAAGGACGACAGCTTTATGTGGCATGATGTCGTGAACACTCCCATAAAATTGATCTACGGCCATTGACGTCAAGAAGAGCGGGTAATAATGCATAGACACTGGGGCCACGGGTCCATGTTAATCTTGTGTAGAGTCAGAGCTGCTAATTGAAATCAGATAAAACTACAGAATAACAAAAATACTTGGATTAGAGGTGGTGCCGTTGGTGAATCTTCTGTGGCTGTAAGCACTGGCTCCGGAGTCAAGGACGGAGGAAAACCATGTTGCGTGTTGCGGGACCCAATAGATGGAATGAACACAGCATCGTAAACGTTGAGGATGGCAACCCCCAGCAAAGGTGATTTCAGAGCATGGATCGTATCATTGTAAAAAAAGCAGAGTTCAGAAGGATTTGATGGTCAGGGATCATCGACGTTGTTCGCAACTCAGTATACAACTCCATGAGAGTACAAAGCTTCTTTTTTGTACAGAAGAGTGGCGCGAACGTTCGTTGTCAATTTTTTTCCGCATACATCATATTTCAACACTGCAAGAGATCCACTAGTTTGACAAAGTGACTCTTCTCCTTCAGTATAACTAGGAACCTGAATTTTGACGCTCGAGCTATTGTTAAGCAAAGAGCAAGTAGCAATCTTATACAGTCAGATTGTGATCGATGATCAACTTGACGCTTGTCAAGAGTAAAGATTATATTGTTTATAATTGTACTTGATCAAGGCAGAGAGTTTCAAGTTGAGTTGAGTGGTGACGGCTTGAGTTTTTGAGGGGTTGAGCCTTGGATGATTGTTGATGAGAGCAGACGATGAGCAATTAGATACAGAGAGCGGGTGACCCGTGTTTTGATGGACTGGGGGTATGGGGGACAATCAAACTATTCGAGGTGGGCCCTAGTCTTATGATCGGAGATGCATTTACAGCGTGTACCGCATCTGCCACTGGGCCCTCGATTGTCGACTACCATTTTGTTTTCGGTAGTCGACTTTATGATCAATGATTTTAAAAAAGGTATAGTTTATTTGTCAGTTTTTTGATTTTAATTTATTCTAGTTTTGTACCTACGATGCCCCGCGCAACCTCTGAAAAATTTTCTCGTGTACACCAATCAGCTCCTAAGAAAGGCACCAGCAAATCGACATCTGACAACGCACAAGTGACCAATCCAATTTTCAACACTGCTCGTTTCGGCCAGCACATTCTCAAAAACCCTCAAACATGCCAGCGGTATGCACCTGTTTCTTGAGCGAGGTGTATGACTCATTTATGCTAGGATAGTTGACGTGGTTCGTTTTTCTGAAATGAATGACCTAGAAGCTCGCTGTTCCTCATGGCAATCGCTCTGTTTAGGCAAATCTGAAACCGACAGACAAAGTGCTGGAAGTCGGTCCCGGTACCGGAAACCTCACAGTGAAGATTCTCGAACAGGCGAAACACGTTACAGCGATTGAGATGGATCCACGTATGGCCGCAGAAGTAATGAAGCGGGTGCAGGGAACGTACGTGTTCACCCTAATAGCTACCAACATGCTTCTCTTAACTTCATCTTTTTTTTTCTCTCTTCGCCTTTTGATCATTCTTTCTTCCAATGCAGACCGGCTCACCGCAAACTCCACGTTATGATTGGAGATTTTGTCAAAGTCGACCCTCTGCCATATTTCGAAGTCTGCATATCAAACACCCCATATCAAATTTCCAGTCCCCTTGTTTTCAAACTTCTCTCACATCGACCTCTGTTCCGCGTTGCAATTCTCATGTTTCAGCGAGAATTTGCCCTCCGACTTGTCGCTAGGCCAGGTAGTAATTTGTGGTCTCGGCTATCAGCCAATGTCCAGGTAAAGCATTCCAACTATCTTATCAAGTGGACCAAAGAAACTCATCATCGGCTCTGAATACAAGCTCTACGCAAAAGTAGACAATGTCATCAACGTCTCTCGGAACGACTTCCGTCCCCCGCCTCAAGTTGAATCATCCGTCATCCGCCTCGTACCGCTCGACCCACCTCCTCCAGTCAAGTTTGAAGAATTTGACGGAATGAACCGAATCATTTTTTCTCGCCCCAATAAAACGGTTAGAGGTAATATCCAGGCTAAAGGAGTAATGAAGATGCTAGAACAAAATAGAAGGACATGGATGAGTGCTCAGGAAATGGTGCGTATAACTCACCCTTTATTTTCGGGGTCTTTGATGGCGCTTTTCGTATCCGCCGACTGACGCCCATCTATCTCAGCCTGTCGACAATGACACCTCGATCTCAGAACTAGTAGACAAAGTTCTAACGGAAGTTGGACATCTGGAGAGTAGAGCATCCAAGATGGACATTGACGATCTTCTCAGGTGCGAGGACAAGCATACAAATGACTGTCGCATCTAACATTTGACAGGCTGTTATCTGCATTCCACGACGTAGGGATCCATTTTTCCTGATCATATCCGTTTCAACGTGAGTTCCTTATAAACCCCGAAATGAGTTTTGTTCGTGGTCAGCATATATGGTATATCTTTGTCCGTAGATTATATGTCATTCAGGCTTGTACCATACTAATATACAATACCGTACTACACTTCATTCTGTTCTGCCTGTAAATTTCTTTAGTTAAATGAAGGAAATTTCACAGTTGACAGCCGGCCATACCTAAGCTCCGCTGAAGCGATGCCAGCACTGCTTGATTTTGAATTACATGAAATGGCTCATGCGCAGCCTCAGCGTTTAAGCATGTATGACCCTTGATCCTTGTCGGGGTCCGACGGGGACGCCGAGAAGGTGAGTGAAAAATTCATCAAGCCAACTAAAAAACACCTGTCTATCCTGTTCCGTTAAATTCGCCCAGTCTATTTCTGTCTGCTCAGCATCCGACTCATGAAACTGCGGCGTTGGGGATTTTAGTGATACGGCAGGCAAGGGTTTGGGTACTGGTGCAGCAACTGGCGTAGCAGATGTAGGAGGGCTTGAGATGGGTGCCGAGACGGGTTTTGTAGAGAAATTTGGGGCTGGGGGAGAAGGTTGGGTCGTCTGAAAGGGCAACTTGGATGGCGGAGGCTGAAGTGAACGCGATGGTGGGGGAGGTGGAGTGGATACATCTGAGGTAGATGATACAGGGGAGACTGAAGCACGTCGAACAGGTAACGGCGGGGGCTCTAATGTGCTAGTCCTTCGAGGAAGAGGAGGTGGAGCTCCCGTTGAAGATCCTCGATTGGGCAAAGGTGGGATGGCAGCTGGAGCAGTACTAGTCGTTCGATCAAGTGTCGCAGGTCCAGTAGACCCTGATCCGATAGATGATCCGGTGCGACTGGGCGGTGGAGGAGGTGCAAGCGCCGTGGGTTTATTGTTCGGGTTGGCTTTAGGTGCCGGTGGTGGTGGCGGGGCACCACTGTATGGATCCCAATTCGTTTTCTTCAAAGGCACACTGCCAATTCATTAGCGTCGACTACTTTCTTTAACATGCTACGTAATGTATGAAAAACAGACCTGGTATTACGATCTCGGAAACCTTGGGCTTTTTCAGCCCCCGAACTGGCAAGTTTCGACGCCTTGGCCTTCATATCGGAAACTGGGCAGGATCATCATCTAGATCATGAGTAAATGAGGATATTGGCTCACAGGACGGCATTTTTGATGTGGGGAAGAGGGAGAACAGGTGATTAAAGCCACTGAGAAAATGACACGTGAGGACTTGACACGTAAGGGAATCTTCCACGCGCATAATTTTTCACCACATGCTGTACATATCTCTTTTAGAAAAACTCGCTACAATAGCGGAACCCAGTCTTAGTAAACAGCAGGTAGTTGATTAGGTTTTAGCAAGAAAGTTCGTACAGTAAGTGGAAGGAAATGAATAAATCAAAACAGGGAGAGCAGGTGAAAATATATAAACATATAAACCGGGACGACTGCACTGCACTGCCATAGGGGGTATATTCGGAGTTGCAGTGCATTGTAAACCACTAATGTTGATAGACACATGACATCAGCGCGTTGCACGTCTACAGGATGCGAAGGGATATAGGAACAGGTTTTCGACCTTCCTGTCTTCAATGACGACCTAACATTATCACATGAGCATGAATATTGTCTACAACACCAGCGCGTGCCCAAAGTGGAGATCAGCTTACCTCTGGGCAAAAACAGTCTTTTGCATTGCCATGCATATGTTGCTTACTCGTTTTGCATACGACTAGTCCACAGTCCGTAACTAGGCCTGTGGAATATCGTGAGTGGAAGTGCTGTCGAAATGTGAATGGTGAATAATGCTGCTGCAGAACAAGAAATTTCCGACATACGCCGCATCCTCTGTAAACGTCGCCGACTCTATAGGCTGCCATCGTTAGACCACCGAGAGTACTCCATAAAGGCAAAAGTACTCACACTTGATGCTTACACATGACGAAGAGAAGGAGAGAGAGAGAAGCAGAGATGATTTCGGTTCTGAGAGGAAGTGGTGTAAAGTGTTTCATCTTTATATGTGCACGCCGGATACAAATCAGCCGCCTTGATTTATTTAGGAAGGTCGCAGGGTTCTCCAAAACCCTAACAATTCCGACACAAGAAACATACCAAACCTGTCTCAGAAAGGTAATAGAATGGTGGACGTGGTAAAGGTTGGGTTGGGGGAGGGGAGCTGCATGGTTTGGTTCGGTGGTCCAATACCCGGGACGGCAAATTGGCTTAAGCGTAGATTTTCAATGGCTTTAAGCCCCTCTTAATATCAGTGTTTCACCTAAGGGCTCCGATCAAGAGGTGGTTGTGTTCGGTTTCCCAGATTGTGTAGCACGTGGATTTAAGGGTTTGTGTTTCAAAACACCCGCTGAGTGTTATTTTTAGGTGTGAACAGCTGCGGGGGATCTCTTTTTGACACATTTGCCACAGGAGACATCCAGGACGACAGAGGCAAACGATGTCAGTCAACACGTAGTGATCCGTCGATCCGTCAACGGTACAGGCAATGTTTCCGATCCATTATTCTAGAAAAGAACTGGGTATTTTCACATCTTTCGTCTTCATACGACGATTCCTAAAGCATCGGCCGTCATTTGGTGAGACTGGGAACAGGGATATTAGGAACTGCCTAATCCCAGATTCCCCATTCGCGGCACCTGAGAAGGTCGGAAAGAATTGAACATCAAGGGTCAAACCAACTGTCGCCAAGGAAATAGCCTCCCTCGTATTCTGCCCTTGCCGATGGACTGGACCACGCACTCTACCCATGGTTCATGAAATGGCAGTTGGTAAAAAATGAATTTGCTACCGAACAAAAGCATTGATTCAAAGCCACATTACATTGTTGAGCCCTCCCCAAATATGGTGCGCTTGAAGAAAACGGCGATGGTGTGAAGAGTTGTCATATTTTTCTGCACGGCTAACCAAGATAAACCACATGGTTCTGATATCTTCAGTGAGAACAACTGAGACGCCTTGTGATAGTTTATGATGTTGGAATGACAACATGTAAAGTGCACATAATGCATTTCTTACAAACGACGATCTTTTTTTGACAACTGGTCGCTGAGTCGTGATGATGTCAATTAGAATCAAAGGAAATGATGAGGATGGACGGCTGAACCCAGCAACAACTCAATTCACTAATGTCATCCATTGCAAAACGGCATTTTAACGAGTCATGGATGCTAGTCATCCATGTAGCAGGACAAGTGTGAACGCTTCCTTACATTTGCCACAGTCCCCATATATACACAAATCGTCACAACAAAATTTGGAGCAGAGCTTGTTTTGAAACGCGTATCAGCCCACCTGATTTCTTGAAACAAAAACGAATTCGGCTCGGTATGACCTTATAATGATTGATTGTAGTTAATCTTTAATATAACCCCGGTAAGTAAGGAAAACATGAGTTAGAGAATAGAGTTTGGATAATTTGAGATGAAGGTGGCTGATTCAGATTTCTTTATTCCATTTCTTTCCATTTTATTAATGAAATAACACTACTCCACTATCTCCATGACATACTACAGCAGATAACAGCTTTTTATTATTGGTTTAGCCTGCAAATTTTCATCTGAGTTATTATCTTATTTGGATACCAGGCAAGGGCCTGATTGAATATTAGGTTTCACCTCGTGCTCTGTCTTTACCTCACACCCTGTCTTTGCCTGCATTCTACCCTTGAGAATTTAAATTTGTAGGCATGTTGGTAGCTTTGCGACTCCATTCTCAGTATATAATTACGATATTATACATTGAACTGTAGTTTTCACTGATGAAGAGACTAGATGTTAAATATTCGAACTCAAGTTTAGTGAACGCGTTTGTGGAATGTTATAAACAAGTCATTTTGGGGGCGGCAGAATATCATTGATGTTAGCCCAAGGCATTTCTCAATCTCAGGGACAGATACAGTGCCATCAGGTCTGTTGGGTTCAACCTGGATGTCGTACAGTGTCAGAGTCAGAATGACGAACTGACGAATGACAAAATTGGCATAGTTTCGTCCAGCACACTGGACAGCCGCATATTAGATCTTTAATGCATGCGTATAACAAGGAGTCTTACAGTATGTTTGCCCATTCCGAAGATAAATAAATTGCGGGATGCTTCCTCATCCATAAATCGATCGGCTCTGAAGACCTCAGGCTCTGAGTACAACTCCGGAGAAAAATGCATTCCTTGGAAGTTAACTGAAATCACTTCTCCCTTACGTATGAATATCGCCTTGCCTCCCTCATCCTGAATGACCGCATCTCTTATTGCGACTCTAGTGGGACCATTAGCTGTCTTCGTTCGTATGACTTCCCGTATCAATGAATTAAGAAATGGAAAATCCTCTCCTTCGAGAGTCCTCGGATCAATTTGGGCAATGTCTTCAATATCAGGGAATCTCTCATCAACAAATGCGCGAGTCTCCTGACAGGCACTGGTATATGTATCCTTGTCAGCCATAAGGTGGCACATGACCCAGATGGTTAACCCCAGCACATTTGCATGTATTGTCCATATGACGAGACCCATCAACCGGGCAACTTCTTCCTGAGTCAGGTCGGCCCCGTTGAGCTCGCGATATATGTTCGTCATCAAACCAACAGCGTCCTCCAGATAACCGTCGTCCCCAGGGATCCAGTGCCTAATGATATGGCGGTTCCACGCTGCATAGAGTGCGTCGCGAGCAGTAGTTGCTGATCTTGCAAATATGCCCAAGTGGCGTGAGATGAGGGGAGAGCCGTGATCGAAGGTCATGAAGTCGTCATAGGTGTGAAGGGGGAAATCGGTGCCGAAAAAAGCCATGGAAGTTGCGTTATACATCATTCGATGGACAAATCCATGGAGCGAAACTCGAGGAATCGATAAATTTAACTGCTTAAACTCCTTGAGAAGGTATTGTGTGAATCTGGACGAGATTGCTGGTAGATTGGATGGCATCAGGGCTCTATGAGTGGGACCGCTGGACTTCTCTATGAGGGTTGAATATACATGCGAAATCCGGTCATCACTCATGTTGATCCCACTCAAGAGATGGGTACTATCTGCGTTGACCATAGCTTCAAATGCTCCAGACCGATCTCTGAGAAAATTGGAAACTGCAGTTGGAGAGGAGATAGTCACCATCGTCTTGCCAAAGAACCTGAATTTGAAAGCGGATCCATTCTGTATGCTGTCCGACCATTGCTTCAGCATTTGAGACTCGGTAAAAGTAAAATTTCTTTGTACCTGTATTTCTTGAAAAACGTGAGCGGATGAGCGAAATAGTCAAATCCACTTCCAACCCATGGAACCCAACTGGGAATCATAGGAGGCTCCACCAAGCCGTCAATTAAAGATTGAGGCTGACGGAAACTTGTAATGAGTGCATAGTAGACTGTCGTTATGCAGATAACCAAGTAGATGACTATGGTATCCTCTGTGTGGAGACGTATGAGATAGCTGGGGGGCGAGTGAACAATGTTCAGAGTCAAAGTCAAAATGATGGCTCCCGATGCCAACAATGAAATAGGCAATAGGACAATGAACCCTGCCATAGAGAGGGACGGGGCCTTCTGGGACGATTGGGTCCTTATTGAAGGGTCTTCTCTGGCAGTACATGCAAGTCTCTTCAATGGAGATACACTCACAGAATGGTCTGTGCCAAGATACCGCGCTGAAGGATCCAAACTCTGCATCCACTTGGATTTTGATCCACCCATATCGGTTTGATCCCATCACCAACCTTCTATTACGACGCTCACGTACACCAACCCTACAGAAAAACCTGTATATTACATTCACACTGCATTTAGAACGCTTATGGCAGAC
>Ga0153946_1000594_pt1 | contig 15861 bp, 19 predicted proteins | sample TSNJ030MetaG_FD_104751 | JGI IMG/M metagenome (GOLD analysis project Ga0153946, IMG submission 104751) | Attine ant fungus gardens microbial communities from New Jersey, USA - TSNJ030 MetaG | ecosystem: Host-associated > Fungi > Mycelium > Unclassified | place: USA: New Jersey, Wharton State... | reverse complement strand
GTTAATTCCAAGCTGGGTCAAGTGTGTGGTGGCTTTCAGACAATGAGTTCACATTGGTGTATCTGTTTTCCTAAGTGAGATCCTCGTCAGGCAGCTGCTAGTATGGTCCACTGAATTTGTATAGTCTCTAATTAATACATGGCCATTGTAGAGTTCAGTCAGTCCACGAGTGACTTCCTGTGATTGGCTAAAGCACTGTCAGGAAGGATTTTTAAGCACGAATATCGCCTGACCCGTTTTTAGAGAGAATTGAAAAGCCTCTCTGAGTTCCTGACACGGGCCCACTCACACATCATCAGCCGATTGCCGATGTCCTTAGAGGGTTTCTTAGAGGAAAGGGTCGAGGAAGAACCATTTCCATGCCCGTTCAGTCAAATGAGTATGCCATACGATACTCCACCCACATCAAATACCCCTCACTACAATTTCTGTAGAAATCAAAACGGTCACGTGTCTGAATCAAAGTCCGCTGTATAGGTCTTGACGTCTGTTTCCATTTCCATTTTCTTTCCAGCTGAATACACTGACCTCTCTTTCCTTCGTACCTTTTCAGGCTGGCTAACAACGCCTCTTTTCAGTCCCTCAGCTTTCCTCGTCATTATGTCGACTCCCCATGTTATTGCATCTTCCTCGTCACATCCCGCACAGTCCTCGACTTCGCATGGCATCGTTGGAAACCACTATCGAGTAGGAAAAAAGATTGGTGAAGGCTCTTTTGGTGTGGTTTTCGAAGGTTTGTACTCTCTTTCCCCTTCCAGGTTTCCGCGGCTACGAATCGGATAGACGCCCAAAGGAATCTTATTGTATCATCCGAGTGCTGTGACCTGAAGCACAGCTGAATGCTCACCTGCCGAAAGTGCAGCCCAGCTTGTTCGCTGCTCTTGAGAAACTCCACACCATCTCACACCTCTTCTAGGAACAAAAATCTCGTCGGCTACACCTGTGGCCATCAAATTCGTCTGTCCACCTCTTCTTAATCCAATAATTCGATTAATGTCTAATCTAGGAACCACGAAAATCAGATGCACCTCAACTGAGAGATGAATTTCGATCTTACCGAACCTTAAATGGCACCCGTTGCGTTATTGTTCATGCTCCCTTCCTCTATTGTTTACTCATTTATTGCTAGTCGGTGTGCCTCAGGTTCACTATTTTGGTCAAGAAGGCCTTCACAACGTCCTTGTCATTGATCTCCTTGGTCCCAATCTTGAAGACTTGTTCGATATGTGTGGTCGCAAGTTTACCATCAAAACAGTCTGTATGGTCGCCAAACAAATGGTCAGATTAATATCTGCTCTCTCTGCATGCCCTCATCCGGTCCGGCGACTTCCAATTTGCCGCCTGAATGGTTGGCAGCGAGAATGCTTCATTCCACAAGCCGAGTTGCTGATTTCAAGGATATAGGTCACCCGTGTACAATCTGTCCACGAAAAGTCTCTCATATACCGTGATATCAAACCCGACAATTTCCTGATTGGTGTATCTGGAAGTAAGAGCGCCAACACCATTCACCTTATTGGTGAGTATAACACTACCTTTGATCATTTGTCCTCTTCGATAAACTCCAGCGGTCCTGAGTTGTCAAAAATGATCCCTCATCCTAGCTCCTACGTCATACTCAATATCTTTCTTGTCTCCTGTCTGAAACGTGGACCCTAACACCTGATGTTCTAGATTTTGGAATGGCCAAATTCTTCCGTGATCCCAGGACGAAGGTCCATATTCCTTACCGAGAGAGAAAGTCTCTTTCAGGCACCGCTCGTTACATGTCAATCAACACCCACCTTGGCCGTGAACAATCGAGACGGGATGATCTCGAATCTCTCGGTCATGTTTTCATGTATTTTTTGCGTGGAGGTCTCCCATGGCAAGGTCTTCGTGCCGCTACCAACAAGCAAAAGTACGAGAAGATTGGTGAAAAAAAACAGTCGACCTCTATAACCGAACTTTGCGAGGGTTTCCCTGGTATGAGTTTAACATATCCACTGTGCTGTCGCTCATCGTGGTCCTTAGAGGAATTATCTATTTATATGAATTATGTCCGTAAATTGGGCTTTGAAGAGGCTCCAGATTATGAGTTCCTCCGAGACTTGTTCACCAAAGTTTTGAAAACGCTCGGTGAACAAGAGGATGGTTGTTATGATTGGATGCTACTTAACAATGGCAAGGGCTGGGAGGCCAGCACTGTATGTAGCACCTGTATATTTGATGGCTATCTTCATTCATATTTTGACAGCAGAACAGTGCCTCCGCTGGGCATCATCGTGATAGGCGTGAACGCGACCCTGTTCACCGGCGACCCTCTCGGCCAGTAGCTGATGCATCCGCCAATGGCATGGTACAACTCACTCCTGTTCCTGCCGCACACATCGATCAAAAAAGACGGAGACCAGAAACGCGCGAACGTGACGTCAGTCGTGATTTGAGTGTCCAGCCCATTGTATCGCCCAGTCGCAGACAGAGCCAGCGGGATTTCAACCTCAGCAACCAAGCTGTCGTTTCTCAGCATCCCTACGCTTCGGCACATGCAGGCACGAATTACCGAACAAGTATTGGCCCGGGATACGGACGTCAATCTCCCAGCGCTCAGGTTATGTTGAATGGCAGTGGACTTCAAATGAACCAATCAGAACCTTATCACCCCTCACCAGCAATTAAACTTCCTGGAAATTCACGAGACAATGTAATGAACCCCGGAACCAATGCGCAGAATGTCAATGGCACAAGGATGGGAATGTATGACCGAGATCATGGTGATGATGGTGGCCACGGTCGTAAGAAGGGCCTGCTGGGTATGCTCTGTTGTCGAGCATGATGTATAATTCAAAGTGGTTGCATCTAGGCCAGTGCAACTCGTCGTCCACCTATTTTTTGAGGACCATCAATACAATCAGTCTCACACATAGACGCCAAAGCTGGACATTATCCTCCACATTTTTCGCCCATTCTACTTTAGTCTCGGAATCTGCATAATACCTGCCACGACCTTTGATGCTTATGTTCTTCTCAATGTCTATATATCCACACGCTGTTAGTTACTGTTTATTCTTTGGACCGGCATTTGTAATGCAGGTAGGTTTTGTTTGTGTGTCTAACTTGATTTCCTATTGTGACTGTTGATACCTTGCGATGTACTATGTAGTGTTTGCTTAATGCTTGAGAAGTCCTTTTATTGAACACATGTTTATTTGGCATCTCGTGACGCTTTTCCAATGCAACCAGCTATTTGTGTTCCGAATACATTCAACCGTTCAGTCGATCTTATATTTCGTCAAAGTGTCTTGCCTATATTTCATTATGACCAATGCCGATGAAATTAATCCTTCCCCCAAAATTAGCCGGGATCTGATGCGCGTTGCTGGTGTGCTTCAAGATATGCAAGACGCAGGAGAACTCCAGTCAATGTCTCTTGGTGTTCCTCCTGTTGCATTTGTCGCTGGCGGTCCAATGTGAGTAGTTTTTTCTCCTCTTGACCTCCCCAGACTTCTATGACTGGTGAAGAATATGTGACTCTGTTCTTCCCGGACACTAATTAGTACACCTAATGTCTTGGGTTTCACTAGGCTAAAGCGTTTCGATGAATCGACTATTACAAGCAGGAGAGGATCTCAAGCTGCTACACCCCCCGTGGCAGTGAAAGGAATCGGAGGGAAAGGTGCGTCGAAACCTTTAATCCTAGCATCCCAAACGTCGAGTCGTGTACTCACACAGTTGCTAAACCGGACTACTCGGACAACAAGATTGTACTAGCTATGGTATGTGGATTTTTCTTACTAGCTTGATCGATGGTTTCAACAGCGCCTGGATCGTCATCTTGCTCCGAGTCGATGGTGTACGGATGCATTAACCTCCTGTGGGTAGTACTCAAATGTGCATGGCTGATTTGATTACTCCAGGTTGGGTTGCCTGCCAGAGGCAAATCTTACCTCAGTAACAAATTGCAAATCTATCTGAATGTGGGTCTCCTCTTTACTGATGTCATAGAGATATTGATTCTGGGTAACCACACAGTGGCTTGAATACGATGTGAAGGTAGATTTTGGGTTCCGTCATTGTTTCTTGGATTGATCTTTGTTCCTCTTTGTCTGAAAGGTGTTCAATGTAGGTCAATTAAGGCGCACGAGAGCGCGGCAGCAGGCTGCTCAGTACGTCCCAATTCTGTATTTAGATTTTGGAGCTGAGATCGGTGTGTAGAGGTGGCATAAAGGAAGAGCACACAGCCTCCTGGTTTAGCCACGATAATCCGCGCGGAAACGAGTCTCGAGAGAAATTAGCTCAGGACAGTCTGGAGATGTTAATTCAATGGTTGAAGGAGGGCGGGAATGTTGGGATACATGGTGTGTCACTTCAATATGGATCGACGATTAACTTCATAAGTGGTGTAGATGCTACAAATAGTACTCAAGCTCGCAGGTGAGATCACTCTAGTTCACACGTGTTGATTCAATCGACCCATAGCAACGCTGACAGAGCTTGGATCGAAGAGCGGGTGAAGCAGGAAAAAGGTCTTGAAGTTATATTCTTGGAATCTTTCTGTGATGATCCCGCCGTAATTGCAGCTAATGTTGCCTTGAAAGTCTCGTCTGGAGATCCTGACTACAAGGACATGTCTCCTGAAGATGCCAAACGAGACTTCTTGCGTCGAATCCAAGAATACGAGAAAGTTTACGAAACTATTACCGAAGATCATCTGTCGTACCTTCGCATCGTGAATGTGGGAAGTAACGTCACTGTCTCCAATATCCATGGATACTTAGCTAGTCGAATCGCGTTTTATCTCATGAATCTTCATTTAAAACCTCGGAGTATATATCTCTCTCGTGTAAGTGGGATGATCGTTGTTTCTTCACTATGTTCTAAACCATATTAAAATTAAGCATGGTGAGAGTCAATTCAATGTGGAAGGGAAAATTGGAGGAGATTCCCTCCTCTCGCCACAGGGATTGAAATACGCAGATGCACTTCCTGATCTGATTACCGACAATATTGGAGATGCCCCTCTGACAGTGATATTTTTTTCTTGGAAGCTGTTTTTGCATGTCTCATTCCTAATCACAGGTTTGGACATCGACTCTTAGGCGTACGATCCAGACCGGCTCAAAGCTTCCTTATCCAAAGTTGACTTGGAAATCTCTGGATGAGCTTGACGCAGGTGTGATTTCATCTTTTCCCGGTCATCGAGCTACTGATTGGCTGAAGGGGTTTGCGATGGCATGACGTACGAGGTAAGCTGCAATTCCAGCTTTCGAGAAACGTCAATCTAATAATATTTGGGCTACAAGGAAATTGAGGTATGGCCGGTTGCTTACTGGAAAACTATTTTTACTACAAATATATCTAGCAAGCCTACCCGGATGATTTCGCGAATCGTGACGAAGATAAATTCAATTATAGGTACAGGGGAGGAGAATCCTATCGCGACGTTGTCGTGCGATTAGAACCAGTCATTATGGAGCTAGAACGCCAGGAGAATATTTTGATCATTGGACACCAGGTGAGTGCCGAGTGCGTATGCGTTCTTTTGGTTAACGTCGTGCTTCGATAGGCAATTCTTCGTTGCCTGTGAGTGAACTACATGCCGTATCATCTGACTTGCATCTTCACATCATTTGAATTACAGATACGCATATTTCCACAGCTTACCTCAGGCAGATTTACCATATATCCAAATACCCCTGCATACCGTAGTCAAATTAACTATGAAGGCTTATGGTTGTGATGAAGAGAGGTGAGTTGCTCGGGTTTCCTTCTGTTACCCATCTGATTGCTTCTCAAGATATACACTGCCAATCAAAGCTGTCGACACACATCGGCCGAAACCGAATGGACCGACTGTGAAGGCGCAGCCCAAGATGGCTCGCCAATATTTCACGGAAGAGGAGGGATCCGCCATTCTCGACAAGAAAGAGTAGACAGTAATTCTACAAGACGATAAATTTCTAAATACAATCAACATGTAAGTCGCCACCAAAGTGATCTAATCAAATAGGAGTCATCTATACAGAGCTGACCTCGGAGATCCAATTATATATAATGAGACGTGTGTTAGACAGGTGGAGACTGAGGGCTGTTTTCAGGAGAACTATATTTCATCCATAGGAGCAGAGAAGCTATGATGGAGCAGTATGAATAAAATAATGAATAAAAAACTATCGTTGATTCAGCGAGTTTGAAGATGTTGATGTAAGGAATAATTACCACTAGCAATGTACTGATATTCTCAGTGGACGGTAGTATGAATTAGTATTACTCCCAGTATAAAGAACAAGCAACCAGGTTTGAATGAGATACATCAGTCCTGCTGCGAAAGCTTTACTATTTCTCTGTGAATTCAGGAGTTTAGATTGTGATGGCTTTGAGATGAGTGTAGTGTTAAACCTATTTTCACTGCAAAAAAGTCTAATCTAGTCTAAGACAGAGTCTAATTTTCATTCTATACTGCAAAGAGAAAGTGCTTTGTACAACAAAGGATCAACCCTTCATTCGAGAGTAAGCTGACCAATGTCTCACCACCCAAGTGCATCTGTTTCCCTAAATAGAATATTTGGGCAAATAATAGCATGGTCTACTTGTGGCAACCCTGAAAGTGGCTGAAGCAATCATTGGTACACGAGTGTGATTTCCTGTGACTGGCTGAACTGAAAGGTTAATCGAATTGGCTGGAGAAATGATCTGTCAACGCCAGGTAGTGGATCATGAAGTTGTTCATCAAGCCGGGATCGGTGGAATATGTGGATGTCGGTTTCAGCTGTATACGTGGAGGTGGAAAAGATGAAAATTACTGCCTGTTACTGATCCGAGTTCCAACTATAGGAGCAAACTATTGACTCTCGTTCCAACGAAGGATCATCAGACTTGAAGGCGCTGTTCGGACTACTCAGACAACAGACGGCCTCAGGGGAGTAGACAGATAAAAATCAGCTGATATTTTAAGACTGTGATCGTACGAGCCGAATGTTTTGGGGAGGATGCGAGAACAAGAGGGTCACACCTGTGACAAACCCCAAGATATATATCTAGTTGGAAGTATATAGCTTGCTCATTCAGTCTTTCTGAACCCAAACATGTCATCTCTGCTCGCCAAATATCCATTGACCACCGTTGTGCAGGCAACAAAAGTCACTCGCCAACACACCCCTATCCGTACACTCCGCACCCCCTTCAGTGCTCTCAATCAGTCACGCGCCCGCAAGACTGAAGTACGGACGCCACCTTTTACATATGAAAAGCAATACGACTTTTCCTACGAACCAGTTGCAAATTCGTTTGGCAACCATACCTACGTCGTCTCACAGCCTGACACGACTGCAAGATATTTTGAAGTGCCTCATGGGGCATATTCTACATCGTCGCCCTACAAGGTGAGTTTGTGTCTAGTGGTGCTGCCCACGGGGACTGATGGCGAGAACAGCAGTGATATGATGTGCAACGATTTGTGATGTAGTTGCATTCCAGTATATTCCTTTGTGTATTTGTAGAGAGGTTCATTGGTTGGTCTAATTATATTTGTATTGTGTCGTTGGTCTGTTTGTTGAGGCATCTGATCCGAGAACATTGTGTGGTAGACGACCTTGTGGAAAAAACATACAACCATTACAAGTGTCAGGCTCAGCGCCTTGTCTCTCTACAATGACTCTTTTCATCCCTCTCCACGCCTCTTCCCCCTGTCCACAAACACCCCCCTTCCTCACAATCGCTTCAAATCCACCCGCTCAGCTCCAGAAAGTCATCCAGTCCATCCTTAAGGCAAAGCGCATCGTCGTCGTCTGCGGTCCGTACTCTGTGTTTTTCACTCAACATCTCGACACTCATCCTTCTCCCAGGTGCAGGCATCTCGGTCCAGGCTGGAATCCCTGACTTTCGCTCCCCTCGAGGCCTCTTTCAAACCCTCAAGCGTAGCAACCCCAGAGAGAGTCTTGCATCGGGCAAGGATCTTTTCGATGCTTCTGTCTTCAATGTGCGCCAACACCTCTTTTTGTGTTCCCTCCTTGTAGCCTTATCATCATTCCAGGCTACACACACCACTTCACTGTTCTGCCAAATGATCGCCCAGTTGTCTAGATTATCCCACGACGCCGAACCGACAGCCTTTCACCGCCTTCTACGTACTTTGGACGATCATGGGAAACTCTTGCGAGTATACACTCAAAACATCGATGCCATTGAATCAAAGACTGGTCTCTCCTTTGGTCTACCAGAATTCAAATATAGACGGGGAAAGAACAGATCCAAGGACAAAGCTACAGACAATTCTCTGTCCAAGTCTATGACTACGCCTTCAGGTCCGACAAATTCAGGCTCCACTCGACTACCTTCACCTCCAGCAGAAACACCTCGGTGTATTCCTCTGCATGGGACTGTCCAGTACCTACACTGTCAAATTTGTACATACTCGTTCCCGCTACATGACCACCTCGCTTCTCTCGCCCTCGGCCGGCCTCCATCATGTCCTGAATGTACATCATTAGAGAGAACACGACGACTGATTGGGAAGAGACCACGTGGGATAGGAAAACTGAGACCAAGTGTCGTGCTATATAATGAGGAACATAAAGATGGTGAAGGTTTAGGTGAGATGGTCAGAAGAGACTTAATGGGTTCAAAGGGACGAAGCGGGGCAGATTTATTATTGGTTGTTGGGACGAGTTTGAGGATTCCAGGGACAAAAAGAATGGTCAGGGAGTTTTCCAAAGCTGTCAAACTACGAATGGCAAAAGAGAAGGAGGATGGTACACCCACGATTTCCGCATCATCCACACGTTCTTCGAACTGTGCTACCGTTGGCGAAGAACAGTTTCCAATGAAAGCCGTCTATCTGAACCTTGATTTTCCCGTACCGACACGGGAGTGGGAAGGTGTCTTTGATGTGTGGTTACAAGGAGATGTTCAGCATTTTGCTCAATTGTTGCGACAAGAACTCGAAATGCAGGCTAAAGTCAAAGAGTTAGCCGTCGAGAAGAAGCGGAAAAGAGATGAAGAGGCTACGTTCGTTGTTGCCAACACGGGATCGTCACAGTCATTTTCAATCTCTATCTCTGCCCAGATAACACCAAAACCTGAAAAATGCAAGGTCCTGAAACGCCGCAAGGTCGATGTTGTCTCTACTGTCAATCCGCCACCTTCACCCGAGTCACCGCTGACAAAGTCTCGTCATTATGGCGACTTTGACTTTGATGCTGATATAGAAGATGGCATGGATGTATCGTCTACATCATCTTTGCCTTTCGCAGGAGCTGCTTCTATCGACCAGCAAATGATTCCTGTCCCATCCCGCGGTCAATGCCGCGCCAACATCCCTCTCATGAAAACCCCTCGACCTCATGCCCATACTCAGACTACATATCAATATCCTCCGACACCCAAGGATACACCTCCTCGGTATAATCGGCACAAAATTTGTCGTTCAGACACCTCTCCTTTGTCTATTCGACACACTTCTATAACTCGCCTTAGCATCGACGAGTTACCCTCGTCCATTGATGCCATTGGAATCAGTCTGATGGAGGGTGAGACGGACGACTGTAACGGGTCGCCCGCCTCCTATACGCGCTCAACGCAGGTTAGAGTGTCCTGATCTTTGATCGTAAAACCTTTTACGACCAAGTTTTTTTCATAGATTACTTTTAGCATGATGTCGTAATACTAAAGTTATTGTACGTATTTAGTGTACTGCTGTAAAATGCTGCCATCATAATTGCATACTTCTCTCGAAACTCATTGATGGATACAAAATTTCAACTGAAAGTGGGTGTAACAAAGGTGCCTTCTGGATCAGTCGAACAAGTGCTATGAACTGGAAAGGTGTCCAATGCTCATACATATAGTCCTTTGCTTTCCCGGCGTGCATCAACTTCCACATGCGCATTCACTGCTACCTTGGGGCTCCACCTCTAATGGCAGCAATTGCGTCACTGTATTGTTGTAGAGCATCATCTGTATCCCTTGTTAGTATTCCACATCTTTTAGATAGAGGGTGTCATCCAAGAGCGAGGTTCCTTCCTCCTGATACCCATCAACCGATCCGTGACTCTCCAAAAACATGTACCGAAACACTTTCCCTAGCATCAATAGCCTCGTCTATAAACTTCTTTACACTACAAATGCATCAGTGCTCGGCTGGAGAACGAACATAGTATAGCCACTATAGGAACAAGCAAATGAAAGCATTCTGGGTACTATGGGCAGTCAGAGAAAGCTTCCTTAGCATATGGTATGCACATGCTACATACAACACAATTGTTTGATGAGCGTCTGAATCGGAAGATATAAGAGGATCCGCATGTGTGTTAAGCTAGTTAGGCTATTCTTGCAGTTCAGATGAGATACCAGTTTGCTTATGATACGTGCCTGTTACAGGAATAAGAGAGAAAACAAGCTAGGTGAGAGATGAGAAGAAAGAAACAGGTCAATCATGTCCACTGGATCGCACATTCGTTGTGGCTATTGTTGCTGCCCGTTGATGCTGAACTACAACCATGGTTATGATGCACGCGGACAGATGTGGGTAAGAAGAAAAGCGGTGGAGGTTTGATTGGATATCATCTTGCTCCTCAAAAATACTACTGGTATCGATGAACAATCACACCGCTAGGTGCCCACTGATTGATATAGAACCGACATCATGAATGGATTTTTCTGCTACGGACTGCGAGCACCGTATAATAGATTGATGATCCAAAAATCAAATCAAATAGATTTTTCTGCAATTTGTCTGAGCTGCTAATTTGGTGAGAGGATAATGCCAGCCACAGCCAAGTTCCTTAGATTATCATAGTCATCCACCATCAATCATGAAGGATGAGACCGATTTGCCTGCCATCTTCAGCTGAAACCAAGTTCCAATGCGTTGATGATATATTTAGGGCGAGATCACAAGTCGGACCTTGGTCAGATACCATGACCTGCACGCAACAGAATAGAAAATCAGTACTTGATTTACCTGATAACACTCATGGGTATATAATGTCATTTTTACAAAGTATCTCCCACCTACATATCCCACCAAATGGCCGATGGTTATGGAATAGCGCCAGGATATCACATCCATGACCTGAAGAAACTGTTAGATGTACTTGTTTCACCTGAGAACACTTCAGGCATGTAACTGGACTCATTTTTCTAAGTTGCATACAAATCACTTCCCACCTGGATATTCCATCCAAGTGGCCGACGAATATGGGCTAGTGCCAGAAGATTACATCCATGATCTGAAGCAACTGTCAGATGTACGTTACATCCAAGGTAGGCTGTTCCCTATCCTATCGTTCTCGAAGCAACTGCTGAGGCCTTTTCAAGTCATTGTTGCTACCTCAATGGTATATGATATGATCCGTATTATTCCTCAACAGGTGAGACTTTCCATTTGTAAAAATGATTCCACATATCTTTTTTCTCCTAGGTTCAGCACCTTCACAGGCATGTTTTCAATTCAAACATGAAATTTTGGTCGACCATTGTCACTGACATATGAACACTCAGTCGGCAGTGGTCAAAACTGCATCTCATCTATTTCTCTGTCCCCATATGCAGTTGGATAACCATGATGTAAGTGTGAGTCCCCTATTCTTTTTTGAATTAGACAACCAATCCAAATTCTTAGAATGGATTTATGTGGTACGAGGAAAACCATCTGAAGTAAATCAAACGGATATCAATAACAACCTCACCAGGTGCTAATATATCCTGGGCATCGAGATCAGTAAGACGTTTCTCAATTCATTTTTAATTTTTAATTGACTAGCATATTTTAGTGGTATAGATTAAGCGTATTCGTTGCTTCGTCTGACCTACCCCTTTTCCAGGTGTATTTTTGGCAGGGCACTAGTTCTTGAGTGAGCTTTATCATGACTCTTAAGGACTAGAGTAGCTGATATCAATAGATTCATCACAATCTTGACTCTATTGGTAGTGAAAATTCTGCTAGTTCTGCGCCTTCGAGCAATCTGGAACAAGAATTTCATTGGTGAGAGAGATAAAAAAAACATGTGATAAGGGAATTGGTATATTGATCATTGGGATTCTAGTCATACTAATTCTATATCTTATAATGGCAGGTATGTTTTGCAGAATTTCATTTCTGATTGATAGAAATGACTGACGGCTGAAATTAGTCGAGGTCTTGGTAGGCTTCAAAGAGGGTACAATACTTACCCAATACTGATCTTATTTTTCAGGTTGCGATGTCCGTAATCATAGCAGATACATATTTCAATTCAGTTTCCGGATTGCTACTTCCTCTTCACGGTTGCTGGGACACGGCAACACATCTCGATAATATACAGAGCAGTCTCGCTAGTGCCTTTTAGTACGTGTTTGACATATTTTACTTTGGTAGCTTACACATTTCTTCTCACACAAAAAAGCATTATTAGGGCCACAACAGCAGCAATCGAATTCCTCTTGACCTTTATTAGGTTCATCGTGACATACAGAACACAGAGGGTTTTTGGCGGTGGACTACGCGACTGTATTTCTAACATGCAAACCTCCACTCGTTTATTATATGTGTTTTACCGCGATGGAATACTGTTAGCCGTACCGTAGGTCCAAACCTATATATTGTCGATTGAACTGATGGCCTATCTAATTCAGTCTCCTGGATAAGCCTAGACTAGAAAATGAGTATGCTAGCATTCATTCTTTTCAAAGTCTGCTCGATCATGGAAGCTGCTTACGCCTTCAATCCATCTTCAGATGAAACTGTTTTTAGTATTCTATCCTAGTACGTTGTTTGTGTTGCTGGTCTTCCCCTTACTCCCTCTCACGATCAGCTAGCTCTTCATGTTTCATTTATCCCTTTATTGTAAGCTTAAATCCCTCTTCCTTCTATCTCGATAATTACTACTGATTCTCCTGTTGCTCAGGTGTCACGGTTAATACTCAATTTGTTGGAAGCAAATTGTCCTTTGGACGAAAGTATATGTTCTAAGACAATGGAATCTTTGAGGTTCTATCATTCAGAGCCCAACAGGGACACTGAAGCAAATATTTCGCAGGTGACTGAGGAAACATATGTAGAGGAAACATAATGGATAGACGATATGATTCTGGATCACGATGGCTGGAGGAATCTGGGGAAAATGAAATATTACCCTTGTTATATTCACGTAGGCAAGCAAACAATGGAAATATCCGCCATCGACTATCAACAATTCATGAAACATGGAAATTGACATGGTCCTGATGGAGCAGCAGAAATAGGTAATTTCTTCCTGCATTGTCGAGCCCTTTGGTTGTCACTAAATATTCCACTCCTCCCCAAAAAACCTGGCAAGTCTCTGGCAACCTCACATATGCAAATGGAAAAAGCTGGTTTTTCTCACATCGGTAAGTCTACCACATTCAAGAATACAAGGTGTAGCGCGAGGCGTAAACATTCAAGGGCTGAAACTAGGTAGAAGATGTTGCATCAGAGTATTTTGATCATCATGACTGCAAGATCAAATCAGAGGAATTGATTATCATTGCGTGTGCTGGACTCAAAATATTGATCGGATCGAACACTAGACTCAGGACTCGGATCAAGTTCTTCTCTTGGTGATGTCGGAAGTAGACTATCGACAAAAGGGCATGAGTGAGAAGAATAGCACAAAAAGTCTAAAACGTACTGGCAGTTCAACGACGATTTCAAAACTCAAGTTTACTTCAGAGGGAAACATTATCTGGTCTTGATGGATCGAGTGAAGAACCAGCATCTGAGCCGATGAGGACAAAGCACTACAGTCACTCGTATATCACTCAACAAGTCCCTGTCTCGTTCTGGATTGCCATAAGGACCCTCCCTACAGCCACTTCTAAAGGAGTGGAGGGGATTTATAAACGACGAGTTCTAGATGTGGATCAGTATTTGGTATCACATGATAAGGATATCTGAGCTTACTCTTAGCTTCTTGACGCCATCAGCAGAGGCGGGATGAGCGAAGATGAACACCCAGGCTAGGGCAAGCAAACCGACTCCATTAAGAGAGAATCGTACACAACCAGTCAATGGCACGAAAACGAACGTTCAAGAAAAGTAACATTAGGTCCAGCACGTGTGAGATCCACGAGATAGTCAGAAATAGTCATGAGAATAAACGAACAGAAGAAATTCCAGATTCTCAGCGTTGCATGACATGTTCACGCAGCTCTGCAGCTCGAAGTTGGGCCTTGAGGTAGTCCATTCTACGCACGAACCTCGCGTTAACGTCTTCCTTCCGACGTCTGATATCATTCAACTCTCTCATAGCGGACTCATAATCAGCCGCTTCAGGATCATCATCTGTATCATCCAGTGGCCCGTCCTCTTCGGCAATGTGATCAGCTCTGATTCCGGCTGAAAATTTGCGATCAGCTAGACTAGTCAGATGGTGTAGGTTTCCTACACTCTTAGGGCCGGGAGTTTGCGGATGACTATTAGCCCCGGTGCTCTGAGTCGAAGCAGATGACACGGAATTTTGCCGTTGAAGTGGGTGTGCGTGGGCACGAATGGACAAAGATGATGATGGGAGTGGGACTGCAAAGTTGGCATTGTGTGAGGGGGAAGGAAAGGAACGTGATATGGATATCTTGGAAGAGGAAGCAGCAGAATGAATGGACGATTGGTCAGCAACGGAAGAGGAGGTCGAGAGAAATGAGGGCTGGTGCTGCGAGTGAGCTCGGGAATGGTGATGACGGTGATTAATAATAGGTATTGAAGAGAGGGGAGGAAGGACGATGGAGGGTACTGGTTCAGTATGCTTGCGCCATTCACGGCCTTCAAAGAGCACATTTATACTCGTAGGGGTAGGGGTATAGAGTCTCCTGGCAGTCTTGTACTGAATCCGTTTGAGTGTAGAAGATTCCAAGGAAGTGAAGGCATCAAGCAGCCGGGTGTATTCTGCCTCGGTGGAAGTGATCAAAGCCATCAAGACAGCAGGATTACTGTCTGAGTCGTGCGGGGCAGACGACAGAAGTTGTTGCTGTTTCTGTCGATGTTGCTGCTGTTCAGAGCGCCTGAGAGACAGAAAACTGGGTCTTTGCTGAATTTTATGGTGAGTGACTACATTCTGGGACATTGGCAGGTGTTTCTTCGGAGAACGACCTATTGCACGGAAAAAAAAGCCAGAAAAACCGGATACGACAGACAGTTTGCGACGCAGAGGAAGATCTGAAGGGGTCTGGGGCTGAGACGGCTGGGGTAGGGGCGGCTGGGGTAGGGACAGCTGCTCATTGGAATATGTCTGGAAGAGGTCCTGGCGAAGAAGTCTGTAGTCGTCATCGCTGGGAGGGGTGAGCTGGGCATTGAGTATACCGATGAAGACGTACGTTATGAGTTGCTGGGCATGGGCAGCAGCGAGATCGTTGAGGCGACTGGCAAGGGATGTCATCAGAGAGAGTCTAAAAAAGGAAGGGGGTGTTCTTGTCATGAATCCACCAACACGCCACTACGAATTTGGCGGGCCAGCTGGTGCCCTTTTCGTCACCCTCACCGTCCCCGCCGTCGCCTACGCCCTTTTCTTTGTCTGTAACGACGCCAACGCCTGTCGCCCGACCCTCGACTACGATACCCTCCTCTCCGCCGTACCCAGCCTGTCCGACCTCTGGGACTCAGACGCTGCTCTTATCTATCTCGTCTGGTACGTATTCTGTGTCCTTGCATGGGCTATCCTTCCAGGCGACTGGGTAGATGGCACCACTCTCCGCGACGGCAGCAAAAAACAATACAAAATTAATGGTACGACACCCAACCGCCCCTCTGGCCGCTCACTAACGTATCTCAGCGTTCTCGACATTCCTACTCGCGCTCGGCATCGTCAGCGGCATTGTCATCAACTTCGGTCCCCAGGCATTCACCATCCTCTACGAGAAGTGGGTCGGTCTTTTGACCGCGTCTGTACTCAT
>Ga0153946_1000593_pt1 | contig 15890 bp, 26 predicted proteins | sample TSNJ030MetaG_FD_104751 | JGI IMG/M metagenome (GOLD analysis project Ga0153946, IMG submission 104751) | Attine ant fungus gardens microbial communities from New Jersey, USA - TSNJ030 MetaG | ecosystem: Host-associated > Fungi > Mycelium > Unclassified | place: USA: New Jersey, Wharton State... | reverse complement strand
GGGGGAGACGAGGGAGGCTGAGCCGTTGCGGATGTGGGATTGGGGAAGACGAGGAGGCTTAGTGCGAGGGTGAGTGCGCGGTGGACGGTGAGGAGCGACGGACTGTGGCGTGGGCGGCAGAGGCGTTGTCGGCTGTCCTGTCGTCGTCGTTGGTCGCAGCTGAAGTGGCGCTGGTCGTCGTCCGCCAGCCCTCGCCCGCCTGCGCAGAGACTTGACGGCACTGTAGATCCTGAGCCGCTCTCCAACACTGACGATGCCGACCTCCTTGAGGGTCCCGGGCTCAAGCTCGAGCAGGACGTCGCCGCGCAGATCGTGTGCGCGGAAGACATCGGCGTGGTGGGCACACTTGCAGGTCGCGAGCCACCGAGCTGTGTGCTCGTCGGACCAGCTCGCAAGCTGGTCTGGACATTCCCCAGCCGGTGTCGTGGGAAACGGGGAGTGCTGGCCTCGGACCACCAGCAGAGTAGGAGGCGACATGCCCTGTCACATTTTTGTCACACCTCCCCTTTCCTTTTCCTTCGATGCGCCTCCTCCCCCTCCCCCTCCTCCTCCTCCCCCTCCTCGTCTCCGCCTCTCCATGGCGCCAGGATCTTGTGCGCTGGAACCTCAACGCCAACCAGAACGCCTCTTCCCCTCTCGACTACGACGCCTCTCGCCAGAACACCTCCTACACCCCTTCCCCGCAAAACTGGCGTGCTCTCCCCGTCTACACCATCCTGCTCGACAAGTTTGCAGACGGCGACCCTGCCAACAACGACTTCTTCGGCACCCCCTTCGAGTCTGACTATCGCGAGACCCAGCTCCGCTACGGGGGTGACCCGCTCGGCCTCATACACCGTCTCGACTATCTCCAGGCCATGGGCATCAGAGTCATCTTCATCTCTGGCACCCCCTTTCTCAACATGATCTGGCAGGCCGACAGTCAGTTTTCTCCAAGTCCCTCATTCCCGGCTTATCCTTCCTCTAGGCTACTCTCCCCTCGATTTCAGCGTCCTCGACCCCCACTGGGGCACCATCTCAGACTGGCGCTCTCTCATCGACGAGATCCACGCACGCAACATGTTCTTCATGGCCGACTTCACCGTCGGCACCATGTCCGATCTCATCGCCTTCAAAGGGTCCGTCTCAATCCCTCTTCGGCACCCTAATCCCCCTGACTTGATCCCAGTTTTCTCAACACCAGTGCTCCCTTCTCCCCTTCCGAGTACAGCTCCATGTGGAAGCGTCCCAATTACATGCCCTGGAACTTTACAGAGTACCGTGACTTTACCGTGAGCCATAACCCTCCCCCTTCCTCTCCCCTCAAACTCCCCCCTCCTCTCCCCTCAAACTCCCCCCTCATTCTAGATCCACAATAAACGCAATGCCTCGTGCACCATGCCTGCCTTTTGGGACAATTCAGGTACCATGCTCCAGATTCAGGCCTCCGACGGCTGCTTGCTCTCCGATTTCGATCAGTTCGGTGACATGGAGGCCTTTGGTGTCCACCCCGATTGGCAACGTCAATTGACCAAATTCGCCTCCGTCCAGGACCGTCTTCGTGAGTGGCGTCCAGACGTCATGGCCAGAATCAAAGTCTTTGCCTGTTTGGCCATCAAGGCCCTCGATATCGATGCCATTCGTATCGATAAAGCAACCCAAGTCACCCTCGACGCTCTCGCATCCTGGTCTACCAGCACCAGATCCTGCGCCGCCAAATACAACAAGTCTAATTTCTTCATCTCTGGCGAGGTCACCGGTGGCGATACCTTTGGCTCTCTTTACATGTACGTCAGTCCTTCCCATCATTCCGGTGTCATCTTTTTTTGATGCACATGTCAGCGGGCGCGGGCGCACACCAACACAGCTTCCTCCGGGCTTCCTGGCAGCTGCCAATGTCACTTCAGATCAAAACCAGTTCTTCCTACGCGAGGCCTCCCTCAACGCCCTAGATGGTGTCGCCTTCCACTATTCCATCTATCGTTCTCTCACCCGTTTCCTTGGCATGGATGGAAACCTTCAGGTCGCCTATGACATCGACGTCAACTTTGTCACCGCCTGGAATCAGATGTTCGTCGACAACGATTTCCTCAATGCTCATTCCGGTGTCGTAGATCCCAGGCATATGTATGGCACCAGCAATTTTGATGTCTTCCGTTGGCCCAGTCTGGAGAATGGAACAGCTAGAAGCGCTCTTGCCACCTTCATCACGTCCTTGGTCATGCCAGGAATTCCCTTGGTGCGCCCCCCATTATCCTTACATTTGGCCATTGTCTGAGCTCATTCCAGCTGTTTTATGGCGAAGAACAAAATTTCTACCTTTTTGACAACGGCGCTTCCAACTATCTTTACGGGTAAGGCTTGGCACAGCCCATTCATGCTCACTCACTCGACCCCATATAGCCGACAAGCCATGTCCAGCAATCTAGCCTGGAAACGACATGGTTGCTATCACTTGGGCTCGGAACAATACTTCAACATGCCTCTCGACAAGGCACTTGTTGGCTGTCACGACGACTGGAATGCTCTTGACCACTTTGATCCCACAACCAATTCACGACGTCTCTTTAGCCGTTTCTTCCATCTTCGCACCGTCTACGGGGCCCTTCAGGATGGCTTCAATCTCGTTCAGCGTGGAAATTGGACCTATTGGATTCAGCGACCCGGTTCTAACAATACCGGCACGGAAATGGGTTTGTGGTCGGTGTCTAGGGCAGCTCAGCCAGGTGTTCAAACCCTCAACGGTACATTCAACGACCAAGTATGGTTACTCTATACGAACGAAAATTCCACCAAGACCTGGTCCTTTGATTGCAAAGAATCTCTATGGATTTCGTCCCCGTTCGAGTCGGGCGTGACCGTGAGAAATTTGTTGCCACCGTATGATATATACACCCTTGACGAGTCCTTGTCGTCTCTCAATAACGATGACAAAGCACCCTTCTTTGGCTGCCTGGCTAACGTGACCATGGATCCATATGGTTATAAAGTTCTTGTTCCGTCCAGTCAGTGGGTCGCACAAAATCCTGCCATCACCAAATTTTTGCCTGGACATGATCATCGGATACTGTCTCAAGCGAATTCGACGTCGATCGATATATCGTTGGAGTTCAATGTTGCCATGGATTGTGATGGCGTCACTTCGAGCGTGTCACTGAATGTGTCTAGTTCGGGGCAGAGTGCAGGAAACGGACAACCAGGAGTCTCCCATGTGCAGTGTGGACAAGTGCAAAATCCGGACCCGGCTGTTCTGGTTGGAACGGATGTATCGGCTTGGTATTGGAATGCGATGTTGGTCAATGTGCCGGATGGCGTGGTCACGATTACAGTCGATCATGCGCCTGCGCAGAGTGGCAACGCGACCACCAATGTACGTGTTTTTTCCCCCCTCCGCTCCTATTCTCTAGTCCGATCGGGTATAGGCCAGGGATCATCTCTTGCTACGGAAAGGCGCGGCGAACAACGTGATGGTTTTCCCCGAGAATGATTACGATACAGACGGTTCATTCACGTTTTCAAACGGAAACTATACTTTTCAACACAAGGCGTTTGGTGCCGACATGTTCAGGTATTCGTGGAACTTTGGAAGAAATTGGACACAGTGGAGGAACTGGGAGGATACGACGACCATCGATTCCGCCCTCTTTGATACCCCGGATAACTTTTGGTCAGGTCGACACCTGATGGTGCAATGTGCGTAGTTTGGCGCTCTTTAAGAATGAGAACTGTTTGATTGATTCTTCTCAAGATTGGAGTCAGGCAACGCTCTCGGTAGCTGCCGTCATTCATGCAGACACCCAGTACAAGGGACCAAAACGTCGTTATCCCCAACTCTTGCTTCGAGGCCCTTATAACAACTGGGGTTTTGATCAAGGTCTTCCGTCACAAATGGAATTGAACTCGGACGGTCAGTGGGAGATTGAAATCATGGCTGCTTGGCCTTCCTACGTCCAAGTCAACGTCTGGGGATACGATGATTACTTTTATGGTGATACAGATGGTGACGGTGTCTTGGATCGTCTTCCTCCCAACAGCGTCGCACCCAACTATCTCAATATGTCTGCCCCTCCTAGACCTCATCTTGCATGGAACCTACTCATTGATGATGCCACTATGACCTGGTCACTGGTACCACGCGGTCAAGCATCTGTAGGTGCCATCATGTACTCCTTGCTCCTCTCTATACCCCTCATCACTGGTATTCTCGCCGTACTCATTTTCATGTGGACCTTCTATGGCATTAAATATAACCGGTATGGCGTCAAGACGAAGAACCACACCAACTATTTCCCTATTCTCGGATCTCTTGGGAGCAGTACCAAATCAACTACGGATTTGAAGGACAGTTTACCCATCATGGGCGGACGTAAACAAAGGCAAGTCATTGGATGGCCAGAGGATAAAAACAAGAGAAGGAAGGTGTTGATTTCGACATTGGAATATGAGGTGATAGATTGGAAGTTGAAGGTCAAGATTGGTGGACTGGGTGTGATGTCGAGTTTGATGGGCAAGGCGATGACGGATGTGGATTTGATTTGGGTTGTACCAAAAGTCGCCGACCTGGAATATCCTCCTGCTGATCCGGGGGAACCTATGGAAGTGATGATCTTTGGTGATCCGTACCTCGTTCAAGTGGAGACGCATCAGTTGGACAATATTACTTATGTCCTTTTAGACTCGCCTGTGTTCCGCGCGCAGTCTACGGCGGAACCGTACCCTGCTCGTATGGACGATCTCGGCTCGGCTGTTTACTATTCGACGTGGAATCAATGTATTGCGGCTACCATTCGCAGGTACCCGGACATTGATATATATCATATCAACGATTTTCATGGTGCACTAGCGCCCATATATCTCCTGCCGAGGATCATCCCTGTCTGTTTCTCCTTGCACAATGCCGAGTTCCAGGGTTTGTGGCCATTACGAACCAAAGAAGAGGTGAAGGAAGTGTGTTCTGCATTTAACATCAGCACGGATCTTTGCCGCCAGTATGTACAATTTGGAAACACGTTCAACCTCTTGCACGCGGGTGCGACGTTTATCAGTGCCCATCAGAAGAGTGTGGGTGTAGCTGGTGTGTCGGACAAGTATGGAAAGCGGAGCTGGGCGAGGTATCCTGCGTTGTGGTCGTTGACGCATGTGGATTCGTTGCCGAATCCTGATCCGTCGGATATTGATGCGTTGGATGAGGTGCCTGTGAGACCGAAGGATGTACAGATTGATGTGGAGGCGGAGGCGCAGAGACCGGGTTTGAAGAAGCAGGCGCAGGAGTGGGCTGGATTGAAACAGGATCCGGATTCGGATTTATTCGTGTTTGTTGGGAGGTGGTCTAAGCAGAAAGGAGTTGATTTGATAGCTGATGTCATGCCGTCACTGTGAGTTTTTTTTTTTCCCCTCACAAGGCCAACAACGTGATCGCGTTTTTTTTTGCTCAGGTTGGAGAAAAGACCTTCGATTCAATTAATCGCTATTGGTCCAGTTATCGATCTGTACGGAAGGTTCGCGGCTGAAAAGTTGGCGAGGTTGATGGAGATGTATCCTGATCGTGTTTATTCCAAGCCCGAGTTTACGGCTCTTCCGCCTTATTTGTTTAGTGGTGCTGATTTTGCTTTGATTCCTTCTCGTGATGAACCTTTTGGTTTGGTTGCTGTTGAATTTGGGAGGAAGGGTGCTCTTGGTGTTGGTTCTCGATTGGGTGGTCTTGGTCTTATGCCTGGTTGGGTGAGTTGTTTTTTTTTGTGACGTTCTGATTTATCTAACTTATTTTGAATTCTAGTGGTACCCTGTCGAGTCTAGCTCTACTGGACATATGCTTTCACAGCTGACCAAGACGATTAAAATGGCTCTCAAATCGACGGAAGAAGAACGTGCTATTTTGCGTGCTCGTTCTGCTGTTCAAAGGTTCCCTGTTGTTGAGTGGCGTCAGCGTATCGAGGACCTTCATAAACGTAGTATCATGGCGAGTCGTCATGGGTCTGGTCAAAATGCTTGGAGACCTGATGATGGTGGAGGTCTTGGAATGCGAATAATGGCTGACACGGATGATTGGAATCCTGCCCTTCATCCCTCTCCTTATCCTGATCATCAACCTGGATGGGATGAGAGGAGTATTGCCAGTTATGCCAATACGCCGGTCATAAGCAGCCAGGAATCGCTTGCTAATCCTGAAATGCCGGCGCCACCGCGGATGGGGGATGAGGATGTCAGTAGTCATTCTTCGGATCAGGGTTATGCCGATTTTATGGGGAGAGTGAACAAGGCGATTGCGAAGGACTCGTTGAGGAATGTTCCTGATCCTTTTGTGGATCCGAGTGGGTTACGGCCGTTTGGGAATCATTCGAGGATATCGTCTGCCGAGTCTATTTCGTCGATCATGGATGAAAAGTCTAATTCACCCTTGAACAAGGCGATTGCTTCGGTGAGTTTTTTTTTTAAAACTACAACCGAAAGACGGGAGTTGAGATTTTTCTTCTTTAGTTTACAGATGCGGATGGTGAAGTTGCTTCCGAGTTTGTTCAAAAATTGCAAAACTTGGATGCCAAGAACTCTGAACGGGAATTATCGATTGAGAAGTATTTGGTCAAGAGTGAAGAAGCGTTTTTTGGAAAAGTTCGACGGGACAAGCTTTCGAGTGCGACGAGCATGAGGTCTTCTCAACGGGAGTCTGTGTGGGGTACACCTGCTCCGTCTATTTACTCTCGTCCCAGTTGTGAGTCTTTTTCCTTTTCTTTTCTTTTTTTTGGGTCGATCTTGAATGTTTTGCTTTCTTTTTCAATTAGCTCCGAGTACTCATTTGTGCTCGAACGGTGGTGAATTTGATGAAAGCCATATGCATGATTCGGTTCCGGTTGACACTATTTCCATGACGCGGTTGCAAATTGCCATGTCGCGCGAGATCAAGGGATGGCCGCTTTATACGATTGTGATTGCCTTGGGGCAGATGTTGAGCGCGACGAGTTTCCAAATAACGCTCCTTTCTGGACGGAATTATCAGGACAATCTTCAACTCTATGTACTTGGTGCTGTTTTTTTGGTTGCGTCTGCGGTGTGGTATCCGATGTTTCGTTTGAAACCTTCTTTCTATGTTCTTTCTTTTCCATGGATTTTCTTTGGACTTGCTTTCTTTTTGATTGGTCTACCTTCGCTTAGTTCCACTTTCAAACCTGCGCAACATGTGATAGCTAGTATAGCGACGTGGTGTTATGCTGTTGGGTCGGCTGCAGGGTTCTTGTTCTTTGGTTTGAATTTCGGTGAAGAAGCGGTATGTCAGGTCCTCTGGCTGTGTCATCTCCCTGGCTGATTTTTCGCTACCCTTCCTTTTTCACTAATAACAACACAGGGCGCTGCTACTGAAGTCTGGACAATGCGAGCATGTACGGTGCAAGGTTCTCAGCAAATCTGGGTTGCTGCTCTTTGGTATTGGGGGAACTCTTTGAATGGACACTCAGACGCTTTTATTCCGCCTTGGTGGATTTGTTTGATCGTCTGGCCGCTCGCCTGTGCGAGTTTCCTGTTTGCCTATGTGATGCTTTATGGACTTCCCGAGTACTATCACCAGACTCCGCCCAAAGTCCCCCACTTTTTCAAAACGCTGTTACGTCGCAAGCTTGTTCTTTGGTTCCTGGCGTCGGAGGTTTTGCGTGATTATTGGTTGAGTGGCGTGAGTGTTTTTTTTTTTTTTTACCAATGTCAACGATCATGTTTGAGCTGATGTTGAAAAAAAAAATAGCCGTATGGGCGTAATTGGAGTTTTCTTTGGAACGTGGATATACCCAAGTGGCAGATTCTGCTTTTGGTTTTAACGTTCTTTATCGGTGTTTGGGCGGCCCTGTTGTTGGTATTGACGTATTTCAGCAAGACACATACATGGTTACTGCCCGTTTTTGCAGTTGGGCTTGGAGCGCCTCGATGGTGTCAGATGCTTTGGGGGACGTCTTCTCTTGCGCTTTATATCCCATGGGCGGGTTCTGGAGGGCCCTATCTTGGCATTTCGCTTTGGTTGTGGTTGGGTGTGTTGGATGCCGTTCAAGGTGTTGGACTGGGAATGATTCTGCTGCAAACGCTCTCGCGACTTCATGTTTGTGCGACGCTTGCGCTGGCTCAAGTGATTGGATCGATTTGTGTGATGATTGCGCGTGCGACGGCTCCTAATCGACTTGGTCCTGGTACTGTATTTCCTGATGCTGCCAAGTGGGATTTCAGTGATGGTATTAAAGGTATGTTGTGAAGAAGAACACGAGTGGCCAGAGTGCTTAAAATTTTTTATATAGGAAGTCCAATGGCATCGGCTCCTTTCTGGTTGGCGCTCATTTGTCAGCTTGTCATTATTCTTGGATACTTCTGGTTTTATCGGAAGGAACAGCTTGGTAAGAAGATCGTCTCTCTTTGTTTTCCGTGTTATCAAGATGGTTAACTGTATATTACAGCACGACCATAGTTGTGATTTGATGAACATAGATGGACAACTAATATCAGTACCACTACTACTACCTAGACACACTCGATACCAAGACACATTCGACAAACTCAAAAGTCATCATGGACATGGACTTCTTTTTTTTTTCTCACCCAAAACTGGCGATGTTGTTCCTTTTTTTTGGATATGGACATGGTTATTAAGTAGTGTAACATTTGCAAACTATCGTACATATCAACAATTGATGGATTTCTTTTGCGCTGTGTGTCTATATTTGTATAGTGTGATCGATTGGTCAGTGGAAGCTGTGCTCACCTTAATTGACTTCCTCCTCATTGTTGCCTATGCTTGGATTGGACGACTATGGCAGTGGAAGCGAGAGTGAGAGTGAACATGAAAACCCCAAAGTTACCCGACCTCAACTCATCCCTAATCCCTCACTACCCATAAAAAGTACTACCAAGCGGGCGCCCAAAAAAAAGATCACAATTGGACTTCCTGCGTTGTCGAAGGATGAGGATGCAGAAAAAGATGATCTAGAACTCGAGAAACCTGCGCTGAAACGGCAGAAGATGTCGGGAGCTGGTGTTTCTGGTTTGTTGTCCATGCTTCCTGCGCCTCAACAACGCAAAGCTGTACCACAGCAAGAACAACGTGTCTTGGGTAGTGGAAAGGGACCTTGTTTGGTGTTTGACTCAAAAACAAAGCAGGTGGAGGGCGAAGAGGAAGAGGATACCATGTCCACGGTATCGAACGGGGGCTCGTCGTTGCCGTTCTTGCCTCCGTCTTTGATCAAAGGCAAAGCGAATATATCGTTAGAAGATGATCTAAAAAAGAAGGTGCCTACGAAACCAGCCCATCCTGCTGCCTCGGCAGTCGACTTTTTCTCAATAGGTATGTAATTTGGCAAACACACCTACACCTACACATATGTTCATTTGTGAGAATTTTTCCTCCACCACTAGACGACTCGAGAACAACGATCAAGTCTGCTTCGACGTCGACGTCGACCTTTTCTATCCCAACACTGTCATCTGCACCCTCGGTTCCTACTTTTGAGCGCCCTGAGCCCACACCCCAGGACCCATACCCAGGTTACTACCAATTACCCTCGGGTCAATGGGCTGCGTATGAACCCGAATACTATGAGAAATTCAGGAGAAAGTGGCAAAGCGACTATGATGCGTATGTTCGTGGTTTAGAGAAGGGTGCACAAAGAGGATTTGAAGGATATGAGGAGAGCGCTTCCGAGGTTGATGCTATGAAGGAGATGCAAAAAGCCAAGATTGAGATCAAGGAAAGAGAAGAAAGAAAGGCGTTGACAACAGGCGCAACGGGTCCAGCAGCAGAACCAAATATGACACTGACTGTCAGTTGTTTGTTTTGTCTTCTCCATATCATGTTCTTCCCCAGATTCATGAGCGATGAAGCTGACTGACTGATTGAAATTTCCCACACAGGCAAGTAAGCGGAGTGGAATCGCGAAATCGAGACATCAGTTGGCGACATTGCTCGCCGATGCATATGCAAATCGCGAAGCGCTGGAAGAGAAAATCGCGGAAGGTAGACGAAATCGTAAAGAGGCTGGTAATAAATATGGTATGTTAGATAGCGTTATTTTGTTTTTTTTCTTTTACATTGATGAATTGATCACGAAACAGGTTTCTAGGTTTCTATTTCTCGTTGGATATCTACTATACTGCGTGCAGATCGATGTTTGTTTTGGCACTTGACCCTCGGGTTCATTTTAGCTAGAAGCATTAGATGAAACTGGTTGCAAGTATGTGTTGACCATTTGGAATTCGAGAACTACACCATCCTTACATCTGGGGTGCTTCCCATGGCTCCACAAAACGCCGTTTCGTTCGGATCCCAAAGCCAGCACTAGTCATCAGTACCCTTGTCTGAGTTTTGGGGCGGCGTCCGTTTAACACTTCTAAGCTTCTGAGTTATCGGCATTCGTCCATGATTCTTTCCGTTCATTCTCCCCTGCAGCCGACCGCACAGGACCGATCGTTGCGATCTGTCACAGTTAGACCAATATCGGGACGTCGGACGGAAAGCTATTTTGCCGAGCTACAGGATCGGAGGAACAGTATGCCGAGTTCAGGTTATATTCCCATCCATAAATTTGTAGAGGATACTTTGTACAAAGTAGCATGTGATTCACTCGGTTGTGATACTTCCTGTCATGCCGACAACACCTGTCTCGTCCACACACCAAAGTTTGGCTTTATCTTTGTCTGTCCAAGTCCCATTGATGGTCACCTGTCTACCGGCGATGAGTGGATTAGTGGCGCGATATTCGAAGGTTCCTATGCGAATATCCGGCTTTTCGAAAACAGCCGTTTCAAGAAGCATAAGAGCAGTCAATGGGCCATGGACCAAACGTTCTAAGCGAATGTCAAGGCGTCAGTATTGACGTACGATTGGATAAAACTATGTGTACCTTCATATCCCTCCTCCATTTGTGAGTAATTCTTGTCCAGGTGGATATGATGTGCATTGAACATAAGAGCAGAGTATCGGAAGAGTGTCACCGCGTTCGGAAGATATGTGAAGGAAAAATCAACTTGAGAAGGAATTTGCTCGACCTTCTTGGGCTCGCGTGGCTGAGGCGCTTACAGAACCGATCTAGACTTGAGTTGTTGAGTTAGATGAGCCATAGACGAGACATACCTTTGTTGGGAGGTGACTTTTTCCCCTCTCCTTTTTCGTCAACTTCAAAATACACATGAACTCTTTCTTCTGTCAATGAAAGACCTTTCTTCGTCTCATACTCAATCTGCTGATTAACAAACACCATTGGTTTATCTTGCTCAAAACCCCTGAGTTGGACATCTTTAATACTGGACTCTGCCTCGACTTTTGAACCAACAAGCATCGGATTGTCATTATTCCACGTCATCTTTCCACTGGCCCACATTCTCCTCAGGAAAGGTGCTGGGGGAGAAATATTTCCATCTGTCCCATCAGTACGTAACTCGCCTTGCGGTAAGCGTGCATGAAAGAAATTGAGTTGAGAACCATAAGGCACAGGTTGACCCGCCTGAGGCTCGACGTAAGGTCTGCGAGAGCCATCGCGTGTTGGGAGCGTAATGTATAGATCGGATAGTTTCTCATAATGGAAGGTGTCGGTTCGCGTAGTGATCGGAGTGTTTTCAAGCCAAAGTTTCAAAAGATCGTAAGATTGTCCCCGTCGAGTAGTTGGGATAACGATATTTCGAGACAAGGGTCGGGTAAGCATGTTGATAGTAGAGAAGAGCATTTCTCCTGGAATGTTGTTTACATCTATTGAAATTATAGTCAAGCGACCAACTGTTGAGGTCCTAGCTGTTACACCATCGAAGCCTTGCAAACATATTGTATGACATTACTAGAATGAATAAATTACAGATAAAACACAAAAATGGGGGTATCAAGCGTAAACAGTAATGAAACAATAGTGATGCGAACTAATAAGAATACCTGATTAAACCTATCGAGATTGTCAGATAGTCGAGTCACTACAATTTTTAGGTACCCTTTACTTCTCTCCTTCTTTTGTGACTGGAAGGAGGGTGAGGAGCAAAATCAACAGCATAGTGACCGTAGGGGCTGAGTAGCGTGCCTAGGCGTTGATGAACTTCGACTTGAAATTCCTTGAAGGGGAATGCCTCGCCATCAACGGCAAGATTTCCCTTTGGCTTGAGAGGCTTCACTCTGTACGCATGAGCTTTGACGTATCGAAGCTATGGAAAGGAGTCAACTCTAAGTTCCCTTCTGGATCTGAACCAACTCACATTCTTTGCCCAGAAGCTTTCCCCTTTGTCTGCCCCAGCCATCGCCGATATAACATCTTTTCTCGAGGACTTAGGGGTATCAGTGGCGGAGCATCGGAGTAAGTGACCTGACACACCAATGGCATTGCCATAATGTCAATTAGACCATCATCTGGTAGTGAAACAGGAAAGGCCATATAATCCCTATTAATGGATAAATTAGATAGTCATAGAGAAGAGTGACGAACTCACCGCCCAACGAAAGGACCTTTTCCGGCATAAACATACAGTAAAGGCCCGTCAAATGTTGTCCAGCCCTCAGTGTCTTCCGGTCGGAACTTGAGTGGCGGTAGACTTTCGACCGTATCGTTTTCCAAAGCCGGAGAAGACGAGCTAGCAAAGGGTACAGACTTATTGTTTTTCCGGTGCAAGGAGACGCGCTCTGCCATTTTGTGTTTGTCCATTTCAACAGCCTTGTAAGACAACTGAACTGGACATGCTCTGAATTGGACGACTAAACAGTTGATCAGCATGACCATGACGGGGCTGATCAGAGGATACACTCGCCTCCGCGCAATAAACCAACCATGAAACGTGTGTCACCCATCCAACGAAGATGCTCAGTTCCAATGTCCAGATCGGCCATAAGCCCCAATGATTGTGACATGAAAGATATGGACCTCTTGTGGTCCTGTGTAAACGAGAATAAGTCAACTTTCATTGGTTGGCCTGTGGCAATACTGGTTGAACATTCAATCGTGAGATTAAGACTAACACACCTTTGATTGCATTAAGTGCAGCTCTTGTAACATCAAAGCCATGCTGCCTCAGAGATCAGGCCGTAGTTATTTGGTTACGATGCAGATCGTGAAGACTTACCTGTGCGCCGAGTAGATTTAAAGAAAGGCCATTTCCAGAACCTGTGGGTATGGGAACGACTGGTATGGTAAACGCCTTGAGGGGATCAGCATGCTCAGCGAAGCCATTGAGGACTTCATGTACGAGTCCATCGCCAGAGACTGTCACAACAGCATCGTAATTTGTCGCAAGATCCTTCGCAATGTCATGTGCATGTCCGTTGTGAGTTGTCTCTGGAGAAGAGATCAAACCAAAACCGAGCCTAGTGAAAAGAGTTACCACGTACGAGTGACATTTAGCTGACATACAGCTGCGCGAAATATTGGCTCGACTATCTTGGAGAATATGAGGGATCCCTTTCTCTGGGTTGGCAAACGAGTGAGTACTATGACAAGACAGCGCAGAAGTCAACGCACGACACCGCCATTGGGATTGACTAGGACTCTCAGATGCCGTGACCGTTGGATGCTGTGATCTATTGACACCATCAAAGATAAGCAACAGGAATCAAGCTCCAAATGAGCTTGCAAGCTCACCATCATAAACCGCACTCATGAGTTTCTCCACCCACTCAAATGCCTGTATCTTATCTTGTACCGTTCCAGTAACCTGAACAAGCTCCAGTGATGTGCCTTTCTTCTTGTCGAGCTTGTCTGTCAAATACGAGACATGCAAGAGGTGCTCATCGTCATCGAAGTGGCTTCCGAGGACATAGTGGTGCTGTACGGTTAGCGTTGAAACAACTAGGGCAGGATGTGAGTTTAGAAAAAGGCATGGATGGATGGACGCACCACCATAGTTGACAAGAAGGGCATTATCTGTGATTCTGAAAGAATATTTTCCGGTTGGGGAATAGACGAGGAGGTCCATGAGAGACGAGGAAGGACAAGATTTGTCTGAAAACTTGCAAAAGGGGTAATGCCTTTGCCTAGTATGGCGTAATCGATCTCCTCTCACACAGCTTTTCTTATACGATGTCCTCTGTTCACACTCTTGCCCAGGAGGGTTTTGCAACTGGCACTAACGAACTCTACGATCGGTCAGCCTGTCCCTCATCATATTGTCACCGTGAACTAAAAATATTTCTGGTAGTGCTCGTCCCAGCTACCAATCAGTTGCCCTCGAGTATATACTCAAGTCCTTGAGAACTTCCGGACCTTACAACATCGTTGAGTACGTAAATTTGATGGACCTATATTCCATAGCTGATAATTCTCTCAGAATTGGAGCTGGGACTGGGTTATTCACGAAGGCCCTCTTAGCCGATCCAGCATGGACCAAAAACATCAAGGCTTACGTGGCAGTCGAGCCGAGCGAGGGAATGCGCGAAACTTTCTCCCAGACAATTCAAGATGATCGCATCTGTCTCCAGGACGGAACATTCCAAAATACCAAGGTTGAAGATGGATGGGCTGATCTCGTTGTTATCGCACAGGTATAGTTCAATGGCTACTGGATTTTCAGAAAAAAGATCACACTGTTCAAAAGGCCTACCACTGGTGTCCCGATTACAATCTTGCTTCTGCCGAGTTCGCACGGATCTCTGCATCAAACGGAACAGTGGCGTGTATCTGGAACCTGGAAGACAGGTGAGGCGGCATAACATACAAAGATATAAGCTAATTCCGTTCTTGACAGAAATGCAGCTCGCTGGGTGGCCGGTATCAGGAATACCATCGAGGTACATGAGCAAGGAAGTCCTCAGTTCCGCCTCTTCTTGTGGAAGCAAACCTTCGACACACCATTCTATCAGAAGTTTTTTGAGCAGCCAGAAGAATTCATTTGCTCCTATTCGCTGATTGGGACGGAGGAACTCGTTATTGACAGAGCCTGCAGCAAAAGCTATATTGCAGTTCTTCCTCCCGATCTCAGAGTAGAAGTTTGTCAAAAGCTCAGGGAAATTGTCAGGCAAGGTGAAGATAAGGAATGGGTTGACGAGGCGGCTGGTACCTTCTTCTATCCCTACCAGACATGGGTGTCTGTATGGCAAAAGAAGTAGCATCTTTTGATAGATAACAGATCAGCTATAATGATTATACACATTCCTGGTTTGACGGAGGGATCCGAAGACCACACTACCTATCCAATCATACTATCCCACAAGCTAGCTTCGGCCACTTTCGGGGTCCATACGAGCTTTGGCCAGTCACATCCTGTCACACCTTAGGCATCAACAAACTTTGAACTCCGCGTGAGGGTTGACACGACGATAAAACCAGTCAGTCCTTTTGGAAGGCAGTAAATCATGTATTCGAGGCAGAAGATTTCTTTATTGTATTGACTACTAAAGAAATTATTACTATACCCTGAAGGTGGACTTGGATTTGATGGGTGGGAGTAAGCACTACTCTGTATCAATCCCTAAAGCAGTTGCTGCTCTTAAATCTCCCAGAATGGAGACCATTCATAGCCTCCTGGATCTTGTTTTCATACCCTGGGTCTTCAGTAGCCTGTTGCTTGCATCGAGCCTGGCGAGCTGGGGGCATGCTAAATGAGGCCATACTCGATGCGTTGATTGGGAACCAAATTGAAACTAAGACATGGTTTGAACGGCAAAGTGTGACGTTGGTCAGCTCCCTGCCCAAATCGGGTAATGAGAGCAGATTGTATAAGATTGTTGTCCTGAAGCGCAGATTGCTAGATATTCTTATATATTCAACTGTATAATACACCATAGAGTATATGTATAAATTTATCGCTCTCAGAAGTAGGTTCTGCACTTTGAATCTTGTTATCTTCGAAAGTGGCCAAAGCTAGTTTGTGGGATAGTAGCAAACCTACGGTAAATTTTACTCCTCTCTATTCTATGTAATATATATCCGCCATGTATGGCACTTCTCGACTTCTACATTTACTACAGGCTTTCACTTCCACTT
>Ga0153946_1000589_pt1 | contig 15940 bp, 27 predicted proteins | sample TSNJ030MetaG_FD_104751 | JGI IMG/M metagenome (GOLD analysis project Ga0153946, IMG submission 104751) | Attine ant fungus gardens microbial communities from New Jersey, USA - TSNJ030 MetaG | ecosystem: Host-associated > Fungi > Mycelium > Unclassified | place: USA: New Jersey, Wharton State... | reverse complement strand
TACGATGTTCATGTTTATCAGACACCCAGTGCGTATGCCATTCAAGTTGAATGTAATGGTATACTTATAAGACAACAGCTTGGTTCGCGCAAAATTCCTTCTTTTATGATAGTTTTGCTGTACGTGGTCAATCGATATTAAGAAGAATGTACTAAATTTATTCAGAGGGATGGCACCCATTACTTTGAGGTAAGTTGAGACAAAAGTCCCTATGATTCCCCGTGGATCAGAGACTATTAGGGTGAATACGCAGCCATATCAACGAACCCAAATGACATCTTCGGTTCTCCTTCTGACGGTCGTCTGACTTTCCCGACAGTAGAGAGTAGGCTGCTCAATTGTAATAACTCAAATTTTGCATTAACATCTGCAGGTGCTGCTGGCGAGGCTGCTTTTATGACGGGATTAGAGCGCAACAGTGATATTGTGTATGCCCTGCTGCATTTTTTGGAACTTGAATTGACTGCCCTGTTAGATTCGCTGCATCCTATGCACCTCTTCTAGGTGTAAGTAGCTTATAGATCTGGTTTGCGCTCGATGTCTTACAAGTTTACATTAGCATGTCACTAATAACCAATGGGTAAGGTTCTGACTCTGATCGAGAAGCACCCTATTGATTTTACAAGACCCCCAATCTTCTTGCTTTCGAGTGAGCGTTGTATCTCCCTCTCCGCATTACGATTTATATGACCTCTGTCAGTGCCGGAAGCGTCTACCGGTCGACCAGTTTCTACGTGCAAAAGCTCTTCAGTCAAAACCGTGGTGACCAGTATATCCCAAGCACTTTGCCTTCGAGTACTGGAACTGTCTTTTGGAGTGTTGTTCGCAAGACATCTACTGGCCAACTCATCATCAAGGTCATCATTTTCTCAAAACACTTTTTCATGTTCACTGACAATTGTGTTGGGTAGATTTCCAACACGGGCAGCAGCACAGCTAGCCTCACTTTTAATTTGGCGTTCAATAATGTAGCAACAAGTGGAACTGCACAAGTTCTTACTGGAAATCCCACCAGTAGCAACACTCCACAGAACCCCAATCTTATCACGCCTCAAACGAGCAACATCAGCACTGGGAAATCGTTCACATACAATGCACCAGCTGTCAGTGTCAACGTTTTGACCTTTAATGCCTCCTAAAGTCCTTCGATGTTTCTGATTTCCTCATTCTGAATTTGATCTCTTGTAAATATATTTTGAGAAGAATGGAATGACTATTTGAGCTTTGTGATATGATAACGACAAGCGTTGCACTATCCCACTCTGAGTTCTAAACAGCTTCAGTTATTATATCATTCTAGTCCGACATCATATTTAGTACATAAACTTTGCACCTACTATTCACGTCGAAGAGATTCATCAGCTAGATACGAGAAATCATCAGCAAAAATTACATGTCTGGCACCACAGCAATGAATGTGCGTGAAGTCTGAGGTAGAAGGGCGAGAGAGCAAACATAGCAAACATGTAGAGCACATATACACAGGTGGTGTTCACAACTCTTAGCAAACTCTTAGCAAACTCTTAGCAAACTCTTAGCAGATAGGTCCAGGCCTATAGGTGGATGGTGTTATGCTTGAGGCGACGCACAGCATTTCCCCGCTTATGACATCCCTCTACCAGCCATGATCTTCTCTCGTGCCAGTCGCATTGTTTCCCTCAGTTCAGGACTCTCCCACGCATTCTCGTCTTCCCTTATAATTGAATGCGTTCGTTTCGGGGTTGTAGGTGAGTGGTTCCAGAAGCCATAAAAGGGATTCTGAGACCGGGCACGTTTTGTCACGCGGCGAGGGGAACCTAATCTTCTTGTTGATGATACGGATTGGTGATGGTGGTGGTAATCGTTTTCTTCTTCCCAAGCACTACTGCCATCGTCCACCTCATCTTCTTTTGCATCACTCATGACTACCACTTCTCTGCTCAGCGCTCGCTTTCCCTCCTCGATCAGCTGCGCTAGCCTATCCTGAATCCGATTCATCTATGAATTTCGTCAGTCTCAGTGATAAAGAGAGCATTCGAAACATACTTGATCATCGCCATCATTTTCGCTATCTTGTCCAAAATCAGGCCCAGCATGTGCGTAGCTACTGAATACAACACGTTCGGGACTGAGGGCAGGTTGAGGCAGAGGGGCGCGACTTCTCTGTATTCTCTTCCCACTACGATAGACAATCTTTCTACGTGGCGTTGTCGGTGTTGTTGTTGCTGCTGCTATGGTACCACTGCCAGCAGAGGCAAGCAACAGTGGGGATGCAGATTCAACGGGGTGCGAAACAAGTGACCATTCACGTTCCTGATAGGGTGGTGGAGGTGGAAGGGATGATCCCTTTTCAGAATCAGAACTGCCGGGATCTACCACTTCGATTGTGTGATTCTCTTTGCCACGGCCTCGCCAACTTGAGAAAGCGAATACAGTATCAATTCTCTGACATAAATAAATCAGGGGATGACAGAAAGAAGGGACTCACAGCCGGTAAACAGTAAGCCCGACCGCCGTTCCGATAAGTGCAGCATTGACCGCAGTTGAGACGATGGAACCGGCTAAGCCACGACGCTTCTTGCAAGGAGGGTAAAAATCTATAAGATAGATAATGTCTTCGATCAGCATAATTATTCAGGGGGATGATGATATCGATAAGTGATTGGTTGTGGTAGGATGAAAGAGTTGGAAGTGGATATCAAATACACTGAAAATGACGAACAAGAAGGCAAAAAAAAATACAGAAAATACAGGAACAAGGTAAACAGAAGTACTTTCCAGAAATCAGCCTGCGGCCGTTTAAAAGACCCCAGGACTACGCCTGCAACACGTGTGTGGAGCATGGAAACCACCAGCCCTGCTTAAAGCGCATGGCAGGATGAAGGATCAAGTCCATAGCTCAAGAAAAACTTAGCAAGCGAAATACCGCACACCTTCGTCATGCACATCCGACACACCCACAAATCCTTTTGAAGGAGGACCATGATAGTCGCTCGTAGAGACCAGAGTTGTGGACGATTGGCTGTCATCAGTGGTTTCAACAAGCTCAGAGTCCCAGCCACGCTTTAAATACTTCGGTCTGGACGAGGGAGAGGAAAATGAGGATGTCGGCATGGCCGTTGATCTATCCCCCAATGCCTTGCCATTCTGATATTCACGGGATACTTGGAAAGCCTGCGAGCAAGATGACGGTCTGAAATGGCGTGAATAACCTGAAGAAAATGGATTTGGAAGGCCGGGAACAGAAAAAGTAAAGGTAAAAGGGAAGGAAACTATCATGATATGGATTGACACTGAGTAGCAGTCGCATGTCGACAGTATGTGTCAATGTCACGTGCCAGATCTGCCTTTGCCACTTAGATTGTTCTTTTACTCTCACCTGAAACTTCTCACATGCGTCGAGATATAAATCCATGAGAGCTCACAAAATCTTTCTTTCACACCCCATTTATCATAGTCTCTTCTTTTAGTCATCGCTTTCTCACCTGGGACTTCTCACGTGCGCCAAGATATAAATCCATGAGAGCTCACAAACCCTTTCCATCACATCCCATTCATCATGGTCATGAAACTCTACGGCTCCCCTTTCTCTACCTGCACGAAACGTGTTGCCATGGTGCTTCACGAAAAGAAGATCCCTTTTGAGTTCCAGGAGGTGGCTCTTGCCAAGAGTGAACACAAATCTCCCGAGTTTATGGCTAAGCAGCCATTTGGACAAGTACCTTACATCGTAAGTGGTTTGAGCACCATCCATCACGAAATTGACCATATCAGGACGACAATGGAATGATTTTGTATGAAAGTCGTGCTATCTGTCGATATCTGGATGCCAAAGAACCTCATTCGGGGACAAGCCTTATCCCACAAGGTTTGATGAAGCAGGCGGCTTTTGAACAAGCAGCTTCCATTGAACAATCGAACTTTGACGCATTTGCTGCACCTCTCGTCTATGAGCGTGTTATCAAGAAGTAAGCCATCATCAACCTTCCTATCTGGTTAGGAGCTGATGAGCTGATGAGCTTAGACGTTACAACATGCCGGCTGATGAAGCAAGGGCCAAACAACTCCAGGATAAGCTAGCAGAAAAATTAAACGTCTATGAGGAGATTTTGTCGAGGCAGCCGTACCTTGCGGGTGATGTAAGTTTCTTCTGCCATCAACGAACAAACTTACCAAATGATTCATAGGAGATGACTTTAGCAGATGTCTTTCATCTTCCCTATGGTGCTCTCCTCCCGGCTGCTGGAGTTCATTACATTCAAGAGCGACCTAATGTCAATGCGTGGTTCACTAAAATATCAGACCGTGAGAGTTGGCAGGCCGTCAAAGATGGGGTGAAGAGTGTCGCTCAGTTTTAAACAAGACAGAATTAGTATTCGTTTGTACCACAGAGGAAAAGAAAGAATATGACCGATAAAGTGACTCGTCCAAATGATTCAAGAACCTTGGAAGTGTCTGATCAGTACTGCGATTTCTGAGTATCCTCGTGGGAAGCATTGCAATTAGCACAGCGTGAAATTAGAGGTATTGGCTACGCTGTTCTACTCAACCGCTGAGTGGGCATGATGTTCATAGAACCCCGGATCTGGTCCTGACCACCTCTAAGTCAAATTGAGTTTATCTCAATCTTTTGACTCATAAAGCTAGATCCAATCGATTTCTAGTTCCTTTTGATGATTCAGGTCCACTATCACGGATTTTGAGTAAAGAAATTTGTCTCAGGAAACGAGCCAAGAATGGTTTGATGCATCAGCGGATTTTTGTATAGATCACAAAAATCAAACTAAATTGTGTCTTCTCCCAGTTGAAAAAAATCAAGAAATCGAGAGAAAGAAGAATGATTCCAAAGAATTTATACTGCTATAACTGAAACTGTTTTTCCATCAAACCGAGTCCGCAAAGTGGGACTGGGATTGTGCGACCACGAATATCAGACAACCTGCCTTGATCTCCTCGATTTATGAATAGTTCCAGACCTCTCCAGCGAATTTTTCAAGCTCTTTATCGTTTGAACAATATCTGCTGCCATCTTGGAATTCTCTGCCTCAAAATCATATCGTTTAGTTGTACCTCCGCCACGCGTGAGAACCAATTTGAATACAGAGGAAGACTTGGATGATTGTTGACAATCTACAATGGTTTTGATATGATAAGAGGATGTGCGACCACTATCAAAAACGTTTTTTGCTTTGTTGCTCGAGGGCATAATCTGTATGTGGAAAAAAAGGTTATGGAGATTCCCTCAAAAATAGCAGGTAGGACATACATGTACCCATTCGCCATCAACAGCGAGCGTTCGCGGCTGTCGAGCAACAAGCATCGGTATCTTACGGTAGACGGTGAATTTCTATGTGGTTCTGAGTATCAGTCGCGAAAGAACAGAGAAATCTGACCTTATATGCAGCCGTGTAATCTACAGTCGTTGTATATTGTGTCTCTGGCAGATCAGCATTCTTAAAAATAGAAGCTGAGGTTGTTCTCAGTTGGCAAGCCAGAACTCTCTATGATGAAAGCACACCATTCGGATCTGTAGTCCTGCCAACACCCCTTACAATATTCCCTCCCAGCGAAGGTAGAATACTTCTCTTGACTAGTAGCAATTCCCTCTTGCCCTGCAAACTGGCAACAGTCCGATCAAGGGGAATAAGAATACTTCTATCAGCCAAGAGCAGCGCGTATTCCTTCGGGTCAGCCAGTTTTCGTTTACGACAAACCATTTCCAGGGCCTCTTGCATATACATTCCTGCGGACCTATAATATCCAGGATCATGCAACACAGACAAAAATAGAAGGAAAAGCGAGCTCACACTGGAATGGTTGTCGATACATGTCCAGCGTCAGCCATGTCAACACGAACTCGCAAGAAAATCTGTGGGCCGTGACTACTTGATGGACCAAGGGATGTTGAGATAGGTGCAGATGCACTGGGTCCCCAACTTGCAGTCAAGATGCTGGATGTGCCGATGGCAGAGGGAGCTACTGCATTCAGAGGGACAAGCTTGTTTTCGGGCTGTTTCTTGACGGTTTTGGTCGATCGTTGGATCTTAGTTTCATACTCACGGTTCAATTGAACTGTGATATACAGGTCAGACTGACGGCCATTTTAACTAGAGTAATTAGCGTACTTTGAGCAGGCGAGGCAGCAAGAACAACATATGCGTCTGCATTGAATTTGGTAATTTTACCGAGCCGATCGGGTGCTAGATGAAAAATCCATTCAATGATAAAACAGCACCTTGTAGCGGAAAAAAACACACGGGGAAAATCATCGTCTACTTCTCCATCATCTTCCGCAAGTCTAAGGATCCATCCACAGGCAGACACCTTATCATCCCATCTGGGATCAGAAGGTCCACTCAAACCTTCGTCCAACTTGGGCAACCATCCCTCTTCCCAATATGTCCACAAAGCAAACCCGATGACCTCTTCAACCGTAGCATCTCTGGAAATGGTGAGATCCATAGGCTTTCCAGCAGGCCGTTTTGCGTGAGGGAAATAGACAGACACGACAGTTGATGCTGGTGCACTTCGTCCAGAGACAGAAGCATATGTTTCTGTGAAGGGATTGGATGATTTACCACCATTAAGCATTCTTGACAAGGCAGATTGTTGAGACTTGATAGGAAGAACTTTCTTATGGATGAAAAGATCGTCAGGAGCGAGTTGTTTGCTGGGACCACGTAAAGCAGGGAGACCACCACGGGAGATTTTGTGTGCGGGCTCGTCATTGTCGCTAGTACTGATAACAGGCGTTAACATTTCGTGATTCTTATCAATTGAAAGTAGATCGCTGCGGGGTTGAAGGACGGCATGATCGGCTTCGGAGACAGGGCTTAAGCGGGGTCGCAGACCGATATTGGCAGTGAGGGATAAAGGCACGGAAGAGATTGACATAGAGTTGGTACCTGCTGAGAGGACAGAAATGTCGTCAGAAAGGTCAGAGTTCATGGCTGTACGAGAAGCAGCAAAGTCACTGTATAAGAGTTAGATAATTTAGACAGAGGCCAAGACCAGACCTACGGATCAAATTCATCTGCCTCGTCGACTGTATCGTGCGCTCTTTGACTGCCAAAATCACTATCATCCAAGGACTCACGGCTCGAATGAGGCTGGAGCTCGTCCTCGGAGGAAGATAAGGTGAATGGTTGGGGCGGCAACGGGGGTACAAGAGCAGCGTCGAGTTCAAGACGTGCAGCCATCCGTACTCTTCGTCTTCTCTCCATTTCAGCAGCACCTTTGAACTTGGGGACAAATTGCACGACCTTCTGTACTGGGGCTTCCTCATTTGCAGATGGAGCCTCAACCGTGACCTCGAGCTTCGACGATGAGGTCTCTGTCACGATCTTTGTAAGAGGCGAAGGTGCGTTTGCCTCTTCTGTTTTGGACCGGTCCACTGCAGCGGTGATCTCCTTGGTGGTGATGGATGAGGACGAGGCAGGGTCCTGAGCAAGTGATGAAGGCGAGATAGAATCCTGCAAGACAGCCGCTTGGACGCCAGACTTTGATAACCGGTTAGAAGTCGAAGCTCGCTTTCCATGAACGCGGAGTCCTAGACCGCCGGATTTGCCTGCCATGACGGTTTGGGTATATTTCAGCTTGGCACCTGGAAAACCGGTAGGGCGTTCGGGCTCATCAGGACTGACTATGGGGCTTTGAGGCATGTTGAGCTCAGGCCATCTATCAGAGTCTGCGAGGGTTGCATGGGTGATGTAGGGATTAGAGGTGTAGGAAGAGTCAAAGGCGACAATTCTGGGTCCGTAAAGGTCGTCAACCTCCCTGAGGTATGATAGACGAATGTTGTGTATGAGATAGCTGCAAGAATCAGTGAATATGTTTGGAACAGAGGCTATGGAGAACTTGCTCGGTGTCGCTGACGATAGACATTGTCAACAAATCACTTATTAACTGAGATTATCACTTCGCTCGAATTCTCACGCGGAGTCTGCTTAAGCATGATATCGTGTTCTTTGAATCCCGGAGAAAACGAAGCTGTCATTGCGAAGGCACTCAAACTCAATCCTTAGTTGCATGTAATGCCCAATGTCTTTGATATCGCCTTACAATGCTTTTACTCAGCCCCTGCCTCCACCTCAGCTGAAATAATTGCTCAACCAAACACAGAGTAATTCTCGCCACAAGGGACAAATTTCCCTCACATTCTTCTGTACAATGGAAAAAGCGTAGCCATGAAGAACGATGTCTTTGACAGAACGCTAAGATGGCTGCTCCGTCCATAGGCGAAAGACCGGAAAATGGATTATTTCCAGACGAGTAAATCTATCCTAGGACCTGATTATTGTGATCTCACTCATTTCGACGGTGATTGACATGGAGGCAGTAGTTTCTAATACTTGTCTTATATTTTTGTCTTTGTCTACATATTAGCATGATTATGAGGTATCCATCGCATCGCTAACAGTAATCTCCTCTTCTACAACAAATTTCCTTACATCTTCCTTGGTCCATGCTGTCGTTCCTCTCCTAAACCTGTACTCACGCTCCTTTGGAGGTCGCACAGTGCTTCTGTCTACTTGTAGGTTGATGTTACGAAGCATCTCCGTGTTCTCAGCGGTGATGATGCATGCATCGACATTGGATCCGGAGCCAAGATCATTGAAAATACCTGCCGAGATGGCATTGAAGACAAGATCCAGGGCCTCTTGTCGCTGTGAATGTCTGCATGAGAACAGTCATGCGATAAACATTGGTCGCTGACGTACACTCATGTTGGTCTTCCATCCGCTTTCAAAAACAGCCATTGCAGCCAAGCTACCGGAACCCATCGTCACGTAAGGAAGTTTGTCCGTTGAGCCATGGGGATGTATGGTGAAAAGATGAGGTCCTGTTGGATCAACACCTCCAAGAACCAGCGCAGCTCCAATGTGACCTTGGTATCTGAAAAGCATCTGTTTGAGCATAGTCATTGCCGTGACGACGCGCGCCTTCCGGCCAGAAGAAAGAGCATGAAGCTCCATGTTGGATGAAATCAAAGCAGTTGTGAATTCGGTGTCTGCAGCTGTTCCTGCGCCACAGCAGCGAATGGATTCTGTGATGTAATGGATCTAACGCTCAAATGGTCAGTCGACTGTAACGAAGAGTGTTGAGAGAAGGAACCTTCTCGCAGTTTTTGTCGGCAACAATATCCCCTTCTGTAGCTCGTGTATCTGCACCGAGGATGATACCATCTCTGAAAAGGCATCCAACAATAGTGGTTCCTGTACTGGTGGCCTTGGGCAGCGGTAGACCCTTATCGGCTAGGAAGTTATTTCTGGGCTGTGATTCAGAATTTTACTGGGAGTATTGCATGTACTTTCAAACCTGATCTGGTTTGAGAAATCAAAGCCAGGGGAACGGTAGACAGTCGATTCAAGCATTGTGGATGGGGCAAGGACGACTTGACCGAGGACGCGTATTCTGCAGTCATGTGATGCATGTCCTGATAAGATCAGAGTCTAATTAAAGCTTTCCCTGCTATGTCTCTCCAGACTACCATATCGCCTCACAATCAGCAACCCCTGGTGTCCAGGTCATATCCAGCACAGAATGAGCTCGATGTACTTATCACCAAAGCTCGTGAGGCGCAAAAGACATGGAGCAATCTGCCCCTGAAGGAGCGCGTGGCAACCGGTTATCGCTTCATGGTTGGAGCCAACATTTCGATATGAAGTCATTGTATTCATGCCGTGTACAGGAAGAGTTCCAAAAAATGTCTAGCGAAATCACCCAAGAACTCACCTCTCAGATGGGTCGGTACGCATCCTCTTATCTCACACCTATGATGAGATGTTAAACTAGTGAATGCAGACCGATATCTCAAGTTGCAGGCGAGATCCGCGGAACGCTCGAAAGAGCAAATTATATGCTTTCAATCGCGGAATCGCAGCTTGCGGATGTATCATTGCAAGATACGGATAACCCTGGTTTCAGGCGGTACATTAAGCGTGTCCCCCTTGGTGTTGTGTTGGTAATTGTGCCATGGAAGTAAGTCATAGACAATTCTCAAGATCTCCAAGCTCACATAACATAGCTTTCCGTATCTCGTCACTGTAAACTCCGTTCTCCCCGCTATCATAGCCGGAAATGCTGTACTCCTAAAGCCCTCTCCCCAAACGCCACTAACAGGGGAAAGATTTGCGTTGGCACTTACGAGGGCTGGTGTTCCAGAAGATATCATACAGATTGTCCACTTGCCGCCCAATCTGACGACATACGTGGTTCAACACCCATTTGTAGACTTTGTGTCTTTTACTGGAAGCGTTTCCGGAGGAAGGTCTGTGGCCGAGTCCGCGGCTACGGCAACTGGGTTCACTGGAGTTGCGCTAGAGGTAAGATTTTATTACTTGAAAGAGATGCCATAAACTTTATAATGGTCTTTGTTCAGCTTGGAGGAAAGGATCCAGCGTATGTTCGATCGGATGCAGATATCACTTACACTGTAGCTGAGCTTGTAGATGGTGGGTAAGATGTGCCATCAGATCCAAGGTCTGATCATGCCCTAGGTGCCTATTTCAACTCTGGTCAGAGTTGTTGTGCAGTAGAGGTGTGTTTAGTATACTCTTGAGGGTTGCTTGTGGTTGACATAGATTTGAAATCTCTAGCGAATATACGCTCATGAAACAGTATACGATGAATTTGTTTCCCGTTTCATTGATCTGGTCAAGGTTTGCCTGCATGACAGCCACTGAAGGCAATAGATTGCTCTAACATCAGCTCGTTAGCGCTATAAACTTGGGGACCCAACACTGAAAGAGACAACTTTAGGCCCCGTTGTGAGCTTGGCAAGTGCAGAAAGAATTCGTAAACAGGTGGCCGATGCCAGTAAATCACGAATCTGCTACTCTTTGTGTGTTGCATCTAAAATCGACGTCCAGTTCAGGCAGGGGCAAAAGCATTGATCCCGGAAGATCTGCATCCCATTGCACAAGCGTATGTTCCCACCACGCTATATTGCCTGTCTCTGACACTTCAATAAGTGGGACAACCTATGTAGCGCCTCAAGTCCTGGTCAATGTTAATCACGGTGAGTGCAATCCAAAAGCTGGCCAAGTTCCCTTTGACAGTAGCTCCTTTGCTAGAAATGGACGTTATGATGGTACGAATTCCAGTCAACAAAGCATGAATCTTGATTTGACTCGATTCCAGGAAGAAACGTTTGGACCTGTCGTTGGTATACAGAAGGTTACTTCGGATGAGGAGGCTATTAAATTAATGAATGACTCTGCCTATGGATTGACTGCATCTGTCTGGACGAACGCAGAGAAAAATCCTCACTCAGAAAAAGCTTTCTTGCGCATTGCAGAGGAATTGGACACAGGGACAGTGTTCTTGAACAGGTGAACTTCATCTACAGTGATATTCATAATTTACTGAGACATAATAGATGTGATTATCTCGACCCCGCTCTAGCTTGGACTGGTGTCAAAAATAGTGGAAGAGGTGTAAGTTTGAGCAAGTTTGGTAAGCATCGTTCTAGCCTGGGTGTAAGTTGTCATTGATGTGTGTTTAGGCTATGATCAATTGACGAGAGCCAAGTCTTTCCACATGAAAATCAAGACCACATAGTAGCACAAAGTTACTGATAAACAGTCCTGCAATATAAGTAAGTACCTGGTAGGAGATGACCGTAGAACGACATAGGAAAAATATCAGTATATTGACAGGAAAGTGGCCCACTGATCAACGAATCCAACATGATTTGAGTAGGGTGTCATATAAATGAACAGTCTATCCTCGAACCGACGTCTTTTCACCATTTGTCTTCTCCCAATCAGTGACCTCTTCTTTGATTTTCGTCACAATCTGCTCAACTTCGACGGTCTGACCAAATGCCTCGACAAATTGCCCTTCAGGATCCATCAGGTACACAAAGATTGAATGGTCGACGAGGTAATCTCCTTTGGGATCGGCATTTGGTGGTGTCGAGAAGTAAACGCGGTAGGCCTTGCAAGCAGCCTTCGTGACATCGTAGGGACCAACTAGGCCGACAAAGGATGGATGAAAATCGGCTAGGTAGCGGCTAATGCGCTCTGGCGTATCGCGTGCTGGATCGACTGAGATGAATATTGGAAGGAAATTTTCGCCGAGCTCAGTTTCTGGGTGAACATGAATTGTGAGAGCAGTAGATGTCTGAATTACGCACCGACTTTGTTCAGAACGGAACCTACTTTGTCTAGTTCTGCAGGGCAGATATCGGGACAATTGGTAAACCCGAAGTATACCAGTGACCATTTTCCGAGCATGTTTTTCTCGGTAAAGGGCTCACCGTTCGATGAGGTTAGTGAGAAAGGTCCGCCGACGTTTGGTCGCCCATACTGTCTACTGCTGCGCTCTTTTTCTGTAAAAAAGAGTAATTTATCAAAGGGGCATGAAATTTCAATCAATTACAGACCTCGTTCTTCTAGTAACTTTTGCTTTTCATGTCGGAAGTAAAAGAAGAGACCAACACCTGTAGCTATGAAGAGCGCAGCAGATGTGGGTGTGAAAACCTATCATAAAGGCATTTTAATGATAAATGAGTTGATGACTATCGCGCACTCGCGAGTAAAATTCACCTGCTCACCCCAACGGCATTCCTCTCTCGCTGCGACTGGGATTGTCTCCGCAAAGATTGAGATATACTCCGTTGCCCGAGGCGAGAAATGTTTGACCCATTTAGAAGGGGCTGCCTACCCAATTGTATCCGTCCTTGGAGGAGACTTGTTGTAGCACGCCGGCAGAACATGCCAAAATGACGACGAATCCAGACGAAATTGTCACGTTTTTGTGATATTGTTCGAAGTTGCACTGCCACTGATTTCGTCTGATCGTTCTCAAAAAACAATGGGCAGAAATAAGGTGGGTATCATCATCCTGTCTCATTTGTGACCCCCTTTTGATATTGTCAATAGAAGGGTGGACGCCGTCCTCCTCCCGTAGATGATCGGACAGACCTCATCGAGAAGATTGACATGGTTAACGAGCGGTTCTTCTCGTATTACAGGGCGCAAAACCTCATCCCCGAAGAGGAGTGGCAGGCATTTCTGGAAACTATACGCAGTCATCTGCCAACAACGTTCCGCGTATCCGGTAGTCGACAGTGCGTATATGTAATGTTGACTTGTTGGTGACAGAGCTTACCGCAGACAGAACGGCCAATACCCTCAACACTACCATTTGTGACGTACATGTTCCCGCATTGAGTGATGTAGAATTTGAAGGGCAAAAAATATCACCCCCGATGTCTCTCTCGTGGTATGTCGCTTCTAAATCAAGTGGTCTTTGTACACTCAGTGCGAAAAGGTACCCAGATGGACTGGCATGGCAGTTTAATGTTCCGAAAAAAGTTTTGCGAAAACAGCCCGAATTTAAGAAGTTTCATTCATTCCTTGTTTTTGAAACAGAGACTGTATGCCCCAATTAGAGAGTTCTTTCGAGAGGCTCATTCAATTTGTTCAGGGGAATATCTCGAGACAGGAGGCTGTGAGTATGTTGCCTCCCTTATTTTTGGACGTTCAACCGCATCACCGAGTGAGCTGTCTTTGTTCTCCAAGAAATTTCGAAGCTGATAAAGTCAAGGTAATGGATATGTGTGCTGCACCCGGCTCTAAGGTAGCTATCTCCTAACTTAGCTCCAAATTTTCAGTTTCGTGATAACGAATAGACGGCACAATTGCTAGAAGCTTTGCACGCTCAAGATACAACCACCTCTTCCTTGATACCTTCTGGCCTACTTATCGCTAATGACAGCGACCAAAAACGCACACATCTCCTCATTCATCAGTCTGCTCGCTTGCCCAGCCCTGCCCTCATGGTTACGAATCTCGACGCTTCGAATTATCCGGTCATCAGAATAGCCCAACCAACGAAAACAGATGGTTCCAATTCGGCTCCGTTGTATTTCGACCGTATACTTTGCGACGTTCCCTGTAGCGGAGATGGGACCATAAGGAAGAATATTGGCATCTGGAAAACCTGGCAGCCCGGGGATGGGAATGGCTTGCATAGGTATGTGGTTACCTCTTTTTTTCGTTTGAAAACGCTGATTTTATCTTAGCCTGCAGGTACGCATTCTTCAGCGGGCGATGAGTCTGCTGAAGCATAATGGTCGTATCGTGTATTCGACGTGTTCTTTGAATCCCGTAGAGAACGAAGCCGTCATTGCGGAGGCATTGAAACTCAATCCGGGTATGTCAAGACTTGCAAAATCGAGCATGAGAACAGTTTTACATTATTTGCCTCATAGCATTTCAGCTTGTGGATGTTTCGTCGATGTTGCCTGAATTGAAACGGCGACCTGGGCTCTCAAAATGGCGACCATGTGTTGACAAGAGTTCAATGAAAACATACGAGACTTATCAGGAATACCAGAATTCTGACCTTGACACTCATCTCAAAACGAAACTGACTGAGGGACATTTTCCTCCCCAAGATGTCGAATCTCTAAATTTGCCCTTTTGGTATTTGCAAATAATACTTGATGGCTTCTTGAACTGCTGACCTCTCAAGCCTGCGCATACATCCTCACTTACAGGATTCAGGTGGCTTCTTTGTCGCCGTTTTGGAGAAGACAGATCAGACACCTGCTCAAGATCCGCAGCAAAGGTTTGTTTGTTTTCATTTTGAAATTGGGGTACTGAGTTTTGAGTAGAAAACGTAACGCAAAGAATCCAAGTGAAGCTACCCAGTCGAAGCGGCCTCGATTGGAAGGAGTAACAGTCAAGGATCTAGTCGTGACGCCGACCAATTCTTTTGAAGCAGACAAACCAATACACAATATTACGATGGGACCTCAATCGGGACAAGACTCGGCGAAGATTCCGGCTTCTGGTGAAGCAAATAACGGAGAAAAAGCTCAGGTCGTCAAACCATCCGGGACAGAATCGTTTAAGGAGAATCCCTATACTTTCCTGTCCTCAACTGACCAAATTCTGGTGTCGTGCATGTGCGTCCTTTCCTCGTTGAGCTCTGGCATCAGCTGATGCTTGTTTGCAGAGAGCGATTGAAACTGAGTTCCAACTTTCCTGCTTCGAATATCCTCGTTCGTAACCCTGAGGGAGAGCCCTCACGGTCACTCTATCTCACTAACGATCTGGTCAAGAATATCATCCAACATAATGATTACGCTCGCATCCGGCTTACGTTCGCGGGAACAAAGCTACTCACAAAGCAGGAGGGTGGCAAGGGAATCGATGCCCAATTCCGTGTTCTGGGCGAGGGTTTACCTATCGTTCTACCCTATATAGATCCCGAGTTGATAATCACAGGAGACTTGGGAGCATTGAGGATTCTAATTGAATCTTATTACCCGCTGTGTACAAGTTTTGGTGACCCATTCAAATCTGCTATTGAAGCAAAAGGTCAGTTGATTCTTGACCTCCCTACATACATTTCTCATCAGTTAAATTTTTAGTGAATGGCACGGTTATTGTCAAGTTTCCTCCAGGGAAGCTCAAAGATGGATTATTGTCAGTGAACTTCTTTTTTGTTTCAATCATTTAGTCATTTGGTATGTTCTAGGTTGACTCATGAGCTAGTTCTTCCGCTCTGGAAGTCCAATGTTTCAGTTTGCCTGATGATCGATAAAAAAGCTAAAAGGTAAAATCTTCCCCCGCCGACAACTGATTGAAGTTCTTAACCCCACGTTTTCAGTGCCATGAGCCTGAGGTTATTTGGCGAGGATCTTTCTGTCGCCGGGAAGAAGAAAGGTGGTTGTGCAAGTGAGGAGAATGGAACAGGTGCTGACTAAGGAATTTCATCAATACCATTGCAATGACAATAGTTCGCAGAAGTATCATCGTCTATCGTCTATGGATGTTTTGGCATCTGATAATACAACAGTCAAAAGTTTGAGCGTCAAGTAATTATTCATCATGTGATCAAAGCCATGTACTTTACAGCTTCGACTCGGTTTCCACTCTAACTTTCGACTACTGACTGAAAAAATGTATGACAAAGAAAGTGCAACGAGCAATAGTGCAGGTGT
>Ga0153946_1000588_pt1 | contig 15963 bp, 20 predicted proteins | sample TSNJ030MetaG_FD_104751 | JGI IMG/M metagenome (GOLD analysis project Ga0153946, IMG submission 104751) | Attine ant fungus gardens microbial communities from New Jersey, USA - TSNJ030 MetaG | ecosystem: Host-associated > Fungi > Mycelium > Unclassified | place: USA: New Jersey, Wharton State... | reverse complement strand
GTCATAATGTGTCGAGACAGGCTGTTGGGACCTTATATTTTGATGTATTTGTCTCTTGATAAAAGGCGAGAAATGGTACAGTCAGGGTCGCAGGCACGCGATGCAGATTCCGACTTACCATGCATTCCTTTGCCCTGCGCAGGGTTAATGTCACTCGCTTGTCTTGTGCTCACTCTTTTCGCCCACGGCATCCAGCATCTAACTTGTGTCGAGCTTTGATACTGCCTTCACTTCAGCCAACGAAATTCCGGTTCTTCGGTCATCTTGGCCGAGACAATGCGACTACAGCTAACCCTCCCTCAAAATCTATCAAAGAAGGGAAAGAACCCTCTAAGGAAGAGATTCATCTTCCGACCAAGGCAGAGCAGCGGCGTAGTGATTGGGCTATCATCAAGCAGCTGCTTTCTAACGTCTGGCCGAAGAATGACTGGCATACCAGAGGAACGGTGTTGGTCGGTTTCGTGATGCTTATATCTGCAAAGGCGCGTATATCCAGCAGGTGTCTGAGGGATTTCCAATGACTGGTTCATAGCTATTGAACGTCCAAGTGCCAGTATTATTCAAAACAGTCATTGATTCTCTTAACATCGATCTGGCATCTGGATCAACAGTGTGGATAATCGCTGGTTCCACAATACTTGGATGTAAGCACACTTCATATACTTAGGCCCTCGATACTGATTTCCGTGATCAGATGGCTTTGCACGAATAGGTGCAACACTCTCCGGTGAACTGCTTAATTCAGTTTTTGCCAACATCGGGCAACGTGCTATCCGCAAAGTAGCTCGAGAAACATTCGAACATCTTCTCCACCTCGATCTCAAATTCCATCTGACTCGCCAGACTGGAGGTCTGACCCGTGCTATTGATAGGGGAACGAAGGGGATCGCCTTTCTGTTGCAGGCAATCTTATTTCGAATTGTTCCAACAGCATTAGAAATCTCGCTGGTTTGTGGGATTCTGGTGTGTATTTCAAGTCATGGCGTAACTTCTTGAGACCGAATGACAAGGACAGACGTATAAATTTGGTTGGGATTTTGCGGCCATTACTGCCATCGCTCTCGCTGCGTACACCTGGTTTACAGTCCGCACAACTTCATGGCGGTACGTTCGATTTCTAATCAATTTCTTACTTTTTTAAATCTCTTCGTCTTTGTTACGACATTTGTATAGAATTCGTTTCCGTCGTGAAGCGAATCAGGCAGACAACAAAGCCGCGACAGTTGCTGTCGACTCACTGATCAATTTTGAAGCCGTCAAAGTATGGCCTCCGCCCTTCTTCGATTTTTTCATACACTTATCTTTCAATAGATATTCAATAATGAGAAATATGAGGTTGCTCAATACGACACTCACCTTCGCAATTACGAGAAATCCTCAACCAAGATTACAACATCACTTGCCTTCCTCAACTCTGGTCAAAACGTCATATTTACATCCGCCCTTACTGGAGCTATGTTCCTAGCTGCGCAAGGCGTTTTCAACGGAACAATGACAGTTGGAGACCTCGTCATGGTTAACCAGCTCATTTTTCAGCTATCTCTCCCTCTCAACTTTCTTGGTACGATTTATCGCGAAATGCGGCAAAATCTACTCGACATGGAAACATTGACAACACTCGTTAACAAAAACACTCCTGTAGCCGATCTACCTGGTGCAAAAGCTCTCGCACTATCGCAAGGGGGTTCGATCAGATTTGAAAATGTCCATTTTGGGTATTCCCCTGACAGACCAATATTTCAAGGGCTGAGCTTTGATATTCCAGCTGGGAAGAGAGTAGCGATTGTTGGTCCTTCTGGATGTGGGAAGTCGACAGTGTTTCGACTTTTGTTCCGATTCTATCATCCATCTTCTGGGAAAATAACGATTGACGGACAGGATATTTCTGCTGTCGCGCTTGAATCCCTGCGAAAGAGCATTGGGGTTGTTCCTCAGGATACACCGTTGTTCCATAGCACAGTCCTGCACAATATTCGATACGGTAAACTTACCGCGACGGATGAGGAGGTTGTAGAGGCGGCGAAAAAGGCGAATGTGCATGAGAGTATTCTGAGGCTTCCGGAGGGATATGATACGAAGGTTGGAGAAAGAGGTTTGATGATCAGTGGTGGTGAGAAGCAGCGACTGGCAGTGGCCAGGGTGCTGTTGAAAGATCCCGAGATTTTGTTCTTCGACGAAGCTGTAAAGCCTCTTGCATTTCATGTTGAAGTTTGACCCCAGACTGACATGATTATGCAGACATCTGCGTTAGATGCCCATACGGAGTCCGAGCTCCTCAAGTCCATCTACACAACTCTTCTCTCCCCTTCGCATGGAAAACCACGTACTAGCGTGTTTATCGCACATCGTCTCCGTACAGTCATCGAAGCTGATCTGATCATTGTGCTCAAAGACGGAAAAGTTGTCGAACAGGGTACACATGAAGAGCTTCTGGAAATGGGTGGACTATATAAGAGTATGTGGGCACAGCAGAGTATGCTTGGTGGCGAGGATGGTGTGTGAGTCAAAGTGGTGTATTGGATTAGGAGGTTAAGAAGTTGATGAGAAGGCGAAAGTGAAAGGATGAGGATTCAGAAGGAAGATATTGATTTAATTTATTTGTAGATGCATAATAGATGCCTTTGTAGCTGACCAAATGGTCTAGGATCAGGATTTACAACCTCCTTTACCTGTTTATACCACTGTTCCATCCTGTTTCTTTTGATTGTAATTTTGACCGATTTTCATAGGCAAGGGAGTGATGCAGATGACCTCACACATGACATTGGAAAGGGAAATAATCAAAGGTGACTATAAGTTTGGGTTGTGTGATGCCCAGTGACAAACCATTCATGATATTGATACATCATAATGCAATCTTCTACTATCTTTTACTATGTATGTGTAAAGGGACCATACCAAAGTCCACTCCTGACGCACTAGTGGTAGTGCACCAGAGTGACCCTGCAACTAATTAAATAACAGTTACTCAATATTTAATTAGTTGCCCTTTCACCTGCACTCCTGACTGCTGAGACGTTCCGTAACTAAGGGACTTGTATAGTTACACGTTCATCCGCTGTCGAAGGTTAATGGAATAGTTCATCCTGTGTGCCGTTGTGTCACGGATAATCATCCGCCTCCTTCGTTCCTACACTGTGCGAGTGGGTCAGTCCATTCCAACACGGAACTTGAGACGTTTCAGAGTTGATCATCAGACTCATGACTCATAGTCATGGGTCCTATTGTTTTCGCGAATGTAACCCTGTCACAGATAAATAAAATGTGACAATGATTTTTGTGTATAAAACGCTGAAGGATTTTTCGTATCCGTCAGTCGCTTATGCCTCCTTCGTTGAGCTTTTTATTTCTCCCGCGTCATGTACACGCCATAGCGGCGGTTGAAGATGGCACTTGACATGATTCATGTCGTCTGCTGTTTACGTGAACGCGTCTTCCCAGGTCGGGAGACAATTGTCAAACATGACTAAATGCGCCAGTGGTATGCTGTTGACTAACTTTTTGTACAGTTCTGACGTTGTTTAGGTGGAATATCAGACACGGTGCTGTGGCATGCTGATGGTGTCCAGGATTGTGGTCTGGTAGATGAAACCGACATGGCATACTGGATGCTGTGGATGACACAGTGGGTGAGTGGATGGCTTACTGATCGATACGCTTCTGACGTCGTGTAGATAGAGTGCCTAGCATTGTGCTGTGGCAGTTTGATGAATGGCGTCCGGCATGATGCTCTGGTAACAATGATGTGGTCGATTTTTTTGTCTAATATCTGTTAGGAAGACCTGGCATCGTGCTGTGGCAGCCTCTTGACTGGGGTCCAGCATTGTGATTTGGTGAGGCTGATAACCGATGTCTGGCAACATCAGTTCTGCTTCTGCTCCACGAGGTACGTTGACATTGTTTTTAGAATGGCGCCGTTCTGATGTCCTGTAGGTTGGATGTTCGGCATCGCACTGTGATAAGCCAATGATCAATGTCCAGCATGATGCTCTGGCGACGTGATGCTTGGCGCTTGGCATAATCTGCGATGCGATGGTGCGTGGTCAACATACTAACACATTCTTGGTACCATCTTGTAGGTTGAATGTTTGGTAAGGTGCTGTGGTAGCGCTTGACATATTCTATGATGCTCCAGACGAAACAGTACGTGATGAATCTACTAACCCAATCTTAGAATTGTTTTGTAGGTTGAAAACTCGACGTTGTGCGGTGTTTCTGGCGGCCCCTGTGATCGGTGGATGGTATCATAAGCTCCTTGCTAGGGCTTAGATTGTGCGTCATATCATTGTCATATAATTGGTCTCTTGTGGTGTTATGATACGGGGGCCGGCCATGGTGGATGTTGTGCACAATGCACTGTTGGGTGGGGTTCCTTTCTTCGTAGGAATATACAGACTGTAGGTCTTTTGATTGGTGTTCTTCATCGTCGTCTCGCGGCTTCGATGATTAATACATGTGTGGTGAGTTACATGTCTGAATCACAAGGTATGATCTTTGGCCTTGACATATACCCTGGATTGAGGTGTATGGTAAGGACAAGTTTTTTCTCCCGGTCGGGTCACCTTGACAACGTGGCCTGTGATGCGCCCTTGACGTGGGTTGGGAGCTTAGTAGGCTCCATCTTATGAGTGGAGCTGAAGCTAACAGCATCCCCTGTCTTATAATAAATTTTGTGTTGATAGCTTTTTGTATGTTTTGTGAATGAATACTTGTTTTCCCATTTATGCATGTGTGATTAGACTGGATATTGAGTAATTGTTATGAACGGCTTATCATCACTTGCCAAAGTATGCACAGGTGATAAGATACTGATCAATCTTCTTTCAGCAAAGTGCTTGTACTATGGCAGGGGCCTGAACACAATCATATAGCGTAATTGAATTATACTGGATATGACTGCCTGGATGCCTATCTCTTTCTAACAACGCAATGGTTATCGCCCGTTGTCCCACCGGTCTGATTGCAGATTCGGCCACAGGACAAGCAAGGTTTGAAGATTGCATGTGGGATCAATTTCTTTTCACACCGAAGTCGAACATTACTGTGTAATTACAGTACCTGGACAAGGTTGTCACTGTCAACGGCCGTCACTGAGGGCACGGTCTTGGCAGAGGAAATCATGACTTGGTCGCAGGCATTTAAAGAAAGTTCATTGTCCATTTGTTGAGGCTGATGAGCTCGAGGCTGAACTGTGAATAACATATATTGAGGCTACGAGCTTACATTGCTGGTCAAACTGCCGAGGACACCTGCTAGAGGCGACAACAAGTCGAGATAGCGTGAATGATGGTGTCAAAATAATTGTCCCGAATTTATGTGGCTACCTCCATTATTCGCAATGCAGCAATATAGATGAGAACTGAAGCATGATTCATCTGTCCAGAGAAACACAAGAGTAAATGGAATTATTGCATTCATACTCACACTCGCACGTTGGTTTGGTGTCAATGGTCCCTCAATGGTCCCCTCTTCATACTGGTTCACGAAACGATGCATAAGCCAATACTACTGAGACTGCAAAAGACGATTCAAGTTCAGTGTATTTTTTTGGAGGGCCCAGATGAAAACCTTGTTATAAGTAACCATGATGGATTGAAGAAATGACCTAGAAGATTTGAATCCTGGATTCCTTCTTGTGCCTGGGGAACATTAGTCAGCTTTGGCATGCTTAAACTTTTTCTGTCGGATACATGCCAAACACATGCAATCAATCGTTTGAATTGAGATCGATACGCAAATTACAGAAACAAATGCAATAATGGTGAGCAATCTCCACCCAATCTTTGAACTTGCAATAATCCACGATTTAGGCCACGCAGGTGTCTCACAGCGACATTGAACGGGAACTTTATACACTTTTCAACGATCACCCTTCTTCCAATGTCAACGAGTCTGGCGAACCAGTCATCCCTGCAGACGCCCTTGTCGACATCCTCAACGCCCTTGCTGACATTTCCCCAATACCTGTCCTTTCCGATGAAGAGACTACCATGCTCAAGACTCTCCTTGTGGACAACCCGGGACTCGAAGTCACCCCCAGTATCCTGCTCCAGTTCATTGCTGAAAAAACGCGACATTCGCCTAGCCCAAATCCGGATCAGGAAGACGATCAAGAGCAACTACAACAAATTTCGGAAGAAGACTTTTGGAGAGGAAGGGATCAAGACAGGCAATCCAATGGTGACTCTCCTCGAAGGTCCCCAAGTAACGAGTCGAACGGTGCATCATATCCAAGGAGTCGATCGCCCTCTCTTGGGGCTCTTGCACGTTCACCCTTTGATTTGGAGCGCCGGCAGCGCTCAACGCCACTAAATAATACCCCTTCAAGCTGGAGTGGTGCCAAGCGACCAGCACCCGCAGCACGCAGACGCAGTTTTGATGGGAGCGTAGATTCTGAAGTAAGCATCATCAATCATCTTACGTTCATTTTTCACTTTGCTTGACGGGTTGAATCTAATCAATTTTTTTAAATAGTTGTCTCTGAGTCCTCCGCCATTCAGTCGACCCACAAGTGGCCAGTTGCGCGCACAGACCCCTTCAAACCCAGCTTCGCCCTCATCAACATACGATGATTTTGGAGGTTCATTTTCACCCATCGGTTCACCTAAACTCTCAAGCGCATATTCCCGACCTTTATCTCGCACCAGTTCGCAGTCTGCGTCAATCTTTACTCAAAGCTTCAGTAGCATCTTTTCTCCTGATCTCAGTTCCCCCCTGAATCTGGCAGACGAAAGTGTTGACAATGACGAAACAGTTGTCACGAATGTGTTGTTGGATACAAGCGGTGAATTACGCCCAGATGAATCTATCAACAGTGGGAAATCGTCTCTTCCTATGCCTACCGCTGCATCAGCGGAATCGGAATCGGATTCTGGTTCAGATAATGAACGGGATGCGTCGCTCGTATTGGAGCGTAACATTGTCTCATCGACTGCATCTCTGGAACCACTCGAACGCCTGGAGGCACTCCAAAGGCGGAACACAGATCTTGGAAGAAAATTGATGGAGGCCGAGCGAACATTGCAGAACAGGCTTGCAGACCACGAGTCAGAATTGGAGGAGATGCAAGGAAAGCTGGAGGAGATGCGTAGTGAGCTGAGTGCAACGAAACGCGAAGAAAAGGAGCTGCGCTCAAAGGAGGTGAACCATTTTCGGCTATTTTTAGTTTGAGCCCATCTAACAGGACTACCAAAATCTAGCGACAAAACATAACCCAGATTTCCGCACTCGAGCTCGAGGTGTCGAAAATCACAAAAGCTCTCGAGTCAGCCAAATCGACCTATACCTCCCTGCAACGTCTGTACCAAGAACAGTGCAGCTTTTCGGAGAAATACCGTTCCGACCTTCGTGTACGAGAAGAACTCATTCGTACTTTACACGAATCAGCATCTCTCCATGAACTCGAAGGTGATAAGTGGGCAAGAGAACAACAAGGCTACGAAGAACGTATAGCTCAACTTGAAGAAGAATTGAATGTTGCACAGGCAGTGTATGTTCAATTGGATGAACAGAAACAAGAAAATATGCTGTTGAAGGAGACAATTGACAGGATGAGGTTTGAGATGGATGAGATGCGTGCAAATCCGGCTCTTGGTCTCCCTCCAGCCGGAGGTGCCGCCGGCGGGATTTTGAGTAAGACCCTTGGTGTGGAGTTGATGGGGAAGATGCCATGGAATACAGAGGATGCAGAGGATGCTGGTGGGGATAAAGAGAAGGAGGAGAGTGTGGAGGAAGATAGTAGCCTGGAGGCTCCTGATAAGAGCGAAGATGAGAGTGGAGCGAGTGTTACTGCTGTTGAGGAGGACGATGATACGGAGGATGAAGACTTTATCCAAACAATTATCACACGTACGAAACGGGTACGTCTTCCTTCTAACCTACTATTTTGTCGGCTGACAATTTGAACAGAAAGTCGCATCCCGTGCCAAAGAACTGCCTAGTCCATCTCAAAAATCACATGCATTCCAGGAACGTACATCTAGCACCGAAGCAGAACACAGTTTCAGCATAGAGGAGTTCAAAGAATATTCAGACATCGCCATTCAATATGATCCTACCCTTGTTTGCGTCTCTGCTGGAGTACAAACGGTTTCTCTTACAGATACCGTTGGGATTCAAAACACCCCACCGGAAGTTACAACTCGTTCATTCCCAATCCAAACAGATCCTCCACCCAGCTCACCGAAGAAAATTACTATGGAAGTAGAAATTCAAACGGAGGTACTGCAAGAGGAATCTACACCTGTACAAACGGGAACAGCAACGCCAATCCAAGGCGAAGGACTTGAGAGCCTAGCTTCTTCCTCTTCAACAATCCTTCCGCCAACTCCGAAAGCCTTTGTACGATCATTGTCGTTGGGCGGCGAGGATGAACCACCGACATATAATCAAGTCGCTGCACAAAGAGCTGAAGAAGATAAAGAGCGACGTGTAGTCAATGAAGCTCTTGCTAGATGGCATGTTGGTGCCAAGTTGAGGTCATTGGCTGCTTCTTCTACTCTCAATCATGCACATCAACATAAGCATCGGGCGAAGGAGGAAAAGCAGCAAGAGGGAGGCACTCTTGATAATGATGGTGTGCAAATTGAACCCATTGAGGGTGGTATTGCTGAAGAATTGGTTGAGGAGTGGAAGGCGTTGAAAGCGGAATTAGGCGTTGAGTGTTTAGTCATCGATAAAATTCTTGAACAGTCTGAGAAGATACCTCGTGGTGCGGCAAATGATGCTTCGCCATCGACGACGACGTCAGACAATAAAGGGAAACGACGAAGTGGGAGGTTTTTCAATATCTACAATACCTATGTTTATGGCTCTTCCGATGGTTCTTCCCCCTCTACTTCTACCCCATCGTCATCAGGGCGAAAGAGTCTGGCAACGACATTGACTCATCTCGCCACTCAAACCCTCCTCTTCGCATCGGCCTCGACAGTTGTGTTCATTGCACTAACGCCATACCTCCTTTCATCACTCTCACCAGCTAATATTCCAGGGGGACCAAACAACTATGACCGTGCCGCCTGGGCGAGTTTTAATGCTCTCGGTGGAGGTGGTGGTGAGGGTATTGCTTTTCCTCCTGCTGTTCCCGCGGGGTTCCTTGGTAACGTTTTGATGGGTCGAGGTAGACGTGTTTTTGAAGATGCTGTGGCGGGTGGGATGGGGGATAGGCAGACTGATGCGGTATGGAGAGTGCTTGAAAGAGTTGGTGGAGGTGCTGTGAGGTTGGCACGGGGGTGGCCTACATGAAGATTTTGAGTGAGGGTGGAGTATAGTACCCGAGGTTTTGTCTATGCATTCTTTTCACTCGGGAACTAATTGGAAGACTTCTTTTTTTCCAATTTCTCGTGGAATTTATACCACCAGTCTTCCTCTTTTCGTCTTATGGTTTGTTTTATACGTTTCATGCATTGCCGTCTCTTTTATGTTCGTGTTAATAATTTCACCTGCATGCATACAATTTTGAGACACTCACTAACTATTCCATTTCATTCCTGCTCGGGGTTCTGTGATCCCTGTAACCCCTTCTTTTGTGTCTGATGCGTGTGTATTGTATATATAAAACTCTTCTCTTCACGTGTATGCTCATATATTGCACACGAACCTAATAGTAAAGATCGAGCTTACCCTCAAGAGTAAAGATAAAGTTCATCCTCTGTATTCCAGGTACATTGTGAACAACCATTTTAAAAGAATGCAACCTCTTGACCTACTTTCAGAATGATCTGAAGCCAGATACTGTTTGCTTTACTTTGGGGATTGGATTTTAGAAAATTGACCACCTGCCAAAGTGTCAACTCAGCGCAGCACGGTTTACAATGGCTGACATGTTCCAGTAAATAACACTTTAGCTTAATCATACTCATAAAAGGTAAAGCAATATTGTACAAATTTCGCATAAGTACATTGTATTTCGAATTTGCTAGGCTTAAGTGAAGAACCCCTTCCTGTCCCACCAATCAACTCTATCCCCTAGTAGACGCTCTTTTCCGGTGGCACTACTCATCTTCATTGCTGTCAGATTTGCCGAACGCATGAATAAGGTCCCATCAATCTTCTCCGCTCCCTTTAACTCTGTACCCTCAAAGTACCCGGCCTCACGACCTCCGTATACCTGAGCGAAGTGTAACAAAGTTCGCTGAATCTTAGAGATGTGGTCATCCGGGTGAACAATGGTTTCTTCAAGGATCAAAGTCCAGGGATTAGAGGGCTTTGTAGGTTGGACGGGAATGCCAGGGAGACAAGGTCGAACAACTACTGGTCCGTCATTAAGAGATTTGCAAGAATCATGAGCAAAGAAAGCTCCAATGTCGAGCTGAGGTTTGCCACGTGCGATGTACCAAGTGAGGCAGATCGAAACATAGGTCCTCAGTAGGAACTCTTGAAATTTCGGCTCCAAATGGATGAGAATGCTGGATAAGAACATCGAAGAAGTGACAAAGTGCATCCTATAGTGAGGGGACCAAAATGTTAGATTATCTACTAGTCTGTCACTGGTGACTTACGTGAAAAAATCAGCATTGAAACTTCCTTCCTTTTCACTCACCAAACCAGGAACAGCATAGATGAGGCAAATAAGGAACACAACCTCTTCCACAGTCTTGTTAAGGCCCTCCTCGGTGGACAAATTTGGTATCCACGCATCAAGATGTGCTATAATCCTTGAGCCGTGGTTTTCAATGACGCCCTTATACATATTGAACAGATCCGGCGGTGAGTTCAATATGATCTCGGGATCAGCAACAATACGGGATAGGATACTGAGTACGCTTGATGTCGAATTGGCCTTCGTTGCCCCGTTGCTGTTCCTGAACCGATGGGCATGAACGAGCGGAGATCCGACGATTCCATGAACAGCTGTTTGAGCGAGTCCTGGTTTATTGGAAGTAAGTTTCATATCAAATACTAAGGAATAAGCTGTGATTGACCTTCAGCAACCATTCCAGGAAGACCGAGTTCGAATCCATATCCAGTATGGATCAAAGGATGCAGGAGACCATCGCCGAAGCGAGTCAGCATCTCTACTTGATGTTTTCCATCTGACAAGTTTGCAGCGTCTGAGAATACATACTCCTCAAGAACAGCACTATGGCCCTTGGTTTTCAATTCACCAATAAAAAAGGCGAGGTATGCATTGTAATATCTGCAAGGCTAGGTGAACAAATATACGAGAAACGTCACCAGAAGACCAACTTGTCGTCTCCGAGATGCTGGGTCCAGTTGTCCTTATTTATAGGTCCTGGAGAATCGAACGTGGGGCGCTGGTAAGAAGAGGAGTTCGCGAAAGCCGCTTTGATGACGTCAGGATCGGCACCCAGGTACCAGAGCGCAATAGCAGTGTGTGCAGTATGGCTAAGGAGGGTTTTATGTCAGTATCACGGAGATACACATATGGACGTACTTGTGAAATCCTTTATCGTTGAAAAAGCAGTGAAATTGCCTGTTATTCGCTTGCAAGACTTCACGCAAGGTGGCGGTACTTGCTGGCGTGATTCCAGGTAAAGGCCTCGGAACAGGAAGACTGGTTGACTGGACGGGCACGGGTACAGGGAAGAGCTCGATCCCTTCGTTCTCGCTGTAAGCCTGAGCCGGCATATCTGGGTATAGAGGTACGATGTACTATCAGTAATATATACTGTTTATGATCCGACCTAATTCGGGCAATTATCGAGGTCATCAGTCTGTGTCAAGCTCCAGGTGACATAAGCAACAACCACCACTTATGTACAGGTTCGAAAGATGCTGACAGTCCGAATACAGTTTCAAGCCCAGATTGGCAAAGATATCTCACTGGAGAAGACTCTTACGGAAATGTCTTGCCTTTAGAATCAAACTAACGAGAGAGATTTCTGCCAAAATGTCTCCAAGCTTGAAATAGGTGGGTGAAGTCGCATGATCAAGTGACACCGGACTCGGAATCATATTAACCGATTGATTGATCCATGATGATAGTCGTTTTCGGTGATTTTGTGATAGAGTAGAGCTTTTGTTATAGTAAAAGGCCAGTGTTATACACGATTTTGTGCACAAGCCTATAGCGGAGTATAAATTTTTGATGGCAGATTCTATATATATGCTGCACAGGTCCGTCTGTCATCTATGATCACTTTCTTTCCAAAGCGCGTCGCTGCTTCATTACCTCGTGCATCTGGCATCTTGCGCTTTAAACATACCTCTCATAATTCAAGAAATCGACGCTCTGGTCCTCCAACTATGAAAATTGCTGTTGAAGGGTGCTGTCATGGCGAGCTTGACGCCATTTATGACCATGTCCGAACCCTCGAAACCCAAAACAAGTACAAAGTCGATTTGTTGCTCATTTGTGGCGATTTTCAAGCAGTCAGAAATCTTGCTGACTTGCAATGTATGGCAGTACCGCATAAGTATAAAACCCTTGGTGGGTTCTATAAGTAGGTGCGCCCATAGCTTGTGTTTGTGTTTTAATGGTCATCCAATCTTGTGATCCAAATATATAGATATTACACGGGTAAGAAAACTGCACCCGTATTGACGGTAGTCATTGGAGGCAACCATGAGGCGTCGAATTACATGTGGGAACTGTACGTGTTGTCTTTTGGCCTTTCTGATCCTTTGACCAGGTTCTCACAGCTACCATGGCGGCTGGCTAGCACCTAATATATACTTTCTTGGTCACGCTGGCTGTATTCAAGTTAACGGACTGCGAATCGCAGGCGCATCCGGTATATTCAAGGGGCACGATTTCCGTAAAGGTAAGCTACTCTACTTGGTTCATACCTCATTGCTACATACGATGTGATACTTTGCAGGATACTACGAGAGATTACCATACACTTCTAGCTCGCTTCGAAGCATTTATCACATCCGTGAATTCAACGTCAGACGTTTATCTCTTGTATGTTTCTTTACCAATAACAGCGATGTTCTTATTGATTGAATAATCAACCTCACAACAGCTTTCTCAACCGACGATCTTCATGTCCCATGACTGGCCACGATCTATTGAACATCATGGAAATTTGAAGAACCTCTTATCCTGCAAGAAATTCCTTCGATCTGACGTCGAGAGTGGTAATCTTGGCTCACCACCAATGATGGGCTTACTGAAGACATTGAAGCCTGCGTGGTGGTTCTCAGCTCACCTTCATGTGAGATTTGAGGCGAAGGTTACCCATGTTCCTCAATCAGAGCAGACGGAGGCTTCCAAAGTCAAAAAAGTGGAAGATCCTGATGAGATCGTCATCGACGCCGATGACTTGGACATTACCGCAGAGTCCACCATGCCAAAACCGGACTCTGCGACTGCATCATCGACCAGACAAAATCCAGATGAGATCATCCTAGACGAGGAGGAGACTACCGTTGAAGCTCCTGCTGCCCCCGTGCCTGAGACTAAAGCTTCCAAACCTCCAACCACAAAGAAACCTTTTACTCGTTTCCTCGCGCTCGATAAATGCCTGCCTAAGCGTAAATTTTTGGAGGTTCGCTATTGTCTGCATCGTTTTTACTGGTTTATGCTCATCAGCTTTCCCATGCTAGGTAATTGACATTCCTATACCAAGTTCCGCTAATGCGCCCCTAGTACTCGAGTTTGATCCTGAATGGCTCGCCATAACGCGAGCATTCAATGAATATTTCTCTACTCAATACTCCCAACTTCCATTCCCAGAGGAGAATGAAGCCCGGAGAGCTGTCTCAGATGCCTTGCAATGGGTTGTCGAAAACTTACAGAGTATGTATCGGTTCTCTCTCCTTTCTTGAAAAAAGAGAAAACCTGTATTGAAACGTACTTGCTAGACAATGACCCATCACGAGCGCTTCCAATCAGTGATGTAGAGACGTTTGCGCCAACGGCACCGCCTCCCCCATCCCCTTCGCCAAAACAAAAGGTGGAAGAGAACGAGCCTCAGCCGCCGGCGTATTCGAATCCTCAGACGGAAGTGTTCTGTCGGATGCTTGGTATCACGAATAAGATCAATCTTGGGCGCTTCGTAAATGAAGAATGAGGATCGCTTGGATGGATGGATGGATTGTTACAGTGACTATGTTATTGGTGATTTCTCTAATTCGGCTATTGCTTGGTTCTGGCCACAAAAAATATAATATTTGTTTTATCTACCCACTATCTCGCGATGATGATATGATGATCGATTTCCACCAAGTCATGGCTGTCCCCTCTCAAAACCATGATTCAAAAACTTGACCACCGAATCACTCCAAACAAAACTGGATACCGGATACCCACAAAGCTGATGATGATAGTGAATGATGGGTGGTGATGATATTACGCTGGGGATGTCAATATACATACTGTTCTAGATTAGATTTACGACTACAAAACCAACGCGCAACGCGGAGGGAAAAACTCTATACACTCTTTCTTTGAGAACACAATCCCCTCTCTCTTTCTCTCTGAACCTTCGTCTAGCTACGATTCTCGGAAGTTTTGGTCTTCCCTGCTTGGAAGTAGTAGTTTTAAATAAAAAAAGAGAGAAAAGCTGTGTAGAGTCTCCCTCCTCGGAGCGACTAAAAACCATGGCCCCTCCCGTCCCCTCTCGTAACACCAAAAAACAGCAACGGACAACCAACTCCCTTCACTGCCCAGCCCCAGCCCCAGTCCACCTCTCCTCCCAAACCTTCCTCAACCCCTCACCTTCCTCACCCCCAAACACAACCATCAACATCTCCCTCACATCCTCCACATACACAAACCGAATCCCCGTCTTCACACTCTCCGGTACATTCTCTTCCACGTCTGCGCGATTCGCAGCGGGCGCGATGATAGTCTTAATACCCGCTCGATGGGCTGCGAGTATTTTCTCTTTGAGACCGCCAACGGGGAGGACTTGGCCGACAAGTGAAATTTCTCCCGTCATCGCTTGAGAAACCGAACAAAGAGTGTTAAGAAAAGGAAGAACGAAGAAGGAAGAACGAAGAGTTGATGACGTACCGATATCAGGATCGATCCTCGTCCTCGTAAACAGTGACACAAACGCACTCGTAAGAGCCGTCCCCGCACTCGGCCCCTCCTTCCCAACACTCCCCTCCGGCATATGCACATGCACATCTCTATCCGTCAAAAACTGTTCTTCAGGACTCGCCGTAATCCCAAGCTGGTACGCGTGCGCTTTCACCCAACTCAACCCTATTTGTGCAGATTCCCGGATCACTTCACCGAGTTTACCTGTCAATTGGAGTGCGCCTTTTCCTGGCATGCTCTTCAAGACGAGGAAAGGAGAAAGGAAGGAAAAAGTCAATGTTCACGAGTAACGAACAAGAGTGAGCGTGGCGATACATACCATAGCCTCCACAGGCATAACCGCACCACTCCCATTCCCCAAATACCCCAATCCAGTACTCACACCAGGCGGCGGCGGCGTAGTATATATCCTATCTCTCTGATACGTCGGCGGCCCAACATAATCCTTCAAATTCTCCGGCGTAATGCTAATATGCACCGTTTCCGGTATCGTCATCGGTTGACGCTCATGCGTAGTGACAATTTTTGTTCGATCCGTTGTTTCTTCGGGTGTTTGTCCGACGAGAGGTTCTTGAGAGTCGACTGTTGGCGATGAGGTAGTGGCGGAGGAGGAAGGATTCGAGTTGGTAGAGGTAGAGGTACCGTCATCATCGACCAATGTTGACGTTGACGACGAGGCGTCCGAAGTAACAGATGCAGTGTCATTCAGAGTAGAAGTGGAAGTGGAAGTGGAAGTATCAGCTACAGCTACAGCTGCCGTCGCATCCTTCGGCTCAGGAAACGTCTCCTCTCCAAGGTCTTCAACAAGCTTCAACGCCGCCTTTCGATAGATCTACAACATCACTCCAACATCAATCCAACATCTTTCACGAAGAACATCAATAAATCTCCTCACCTTATCAATCGACTTTTTCAAATTTCTAACACCACTCTCTCGACAATAATACTTGATCAACAAATCAATCGCAGCATCATCAATCCGAACATCAGCACTCCCCAACCCCGACGCT
>Ga0153946_1000584_pt1 | contig 16028 bp, 13 predicted proteins | sample TSNJ030MetaG_FD_104751 | JGI IMG/M metagenome (GOLD analysis project Ga0153946, IMG submission 104751) | Attine ant fungus gardens microbial communities from New Jersey, USA - TSNJ030 MetaG | ecosystem: Host-associated > Fungi > Mycelium > Unclassified | place: USA: New Jersey, Wharton State... | reverse complement strand
CAGACTCTATATTCACAGAAATACACTTCAATACAGGTTGCGCCGGATCAATGAAATGATTTCAATCAACCTTGATGATCCAGATGTTCGTAGTCATCTGATGTTGTCTTATCAAATGTTATTAAAGCCGATAAAGCAGGAAGTTATTGAATATATCGGCAATCAAAAAAACTAAGCGAATAGGCACACTTTTGAAAAACAGGTTACTGCGCACAAAATATTATGCAAAACAGTCGATAAAGCTCGGCCTTTTCATCGTAGCCGCCGCCGCTTGCACTCCAGTTCATCGCAACACCCAATAGCCCTGAAATATATGCAAAGATCAAATCCTTGGGTTCTCCTACGCGAATTTCCCCTACTGACTGCCCCCGCTTGATAATGTTTTTCACTAAGTTTGCGAATTCCTGCAACTCCTTATCTTGTTCGAATCCATAAGGATTCAGCAAACTATTGCCCCGCTGGATATCCAGCAACAACATATGTTTGAGCAAATCTGCTCCCAGAGCAATGGTTCTATCAATACTATCCTCAAATACCTTCCAGAGCTGATTGATGGGTGAGGTTAGCTCCAACAGTTCCAGAGTCATGGAGAGGGCGTGCGTGGACGTGGAGTCGTAGAAACAGAGCAAAATATCGTTTTTAGAAGGGAAGTGGTGATAAAAAGACCCCTTGCTGACGTTGCACTCCTGACAGATCCGATCCACCGTAACATGCTCAAAACCTTCCGCTTTAAAAAGTTGGATGGCTTTTTCCATTAGTTGCTCCTTTGTGATTTTCATGTATACCTCCTGCTCTTTTTATTAATATAATATCACTTGCATTACTAAACATAATGTAGTAATATAAAAACATACCGTAGTATATTTTATTATAACCTAGTAAGGAGGAAGTGTCAATGTCAAAGAAATATCCGCATATTTTTGAACCTTTCAAAATCGGTGGTGTCGAAATCAAAAATCGGGTGGTTATGGTAGCCATGGGTATCCATTCCAAGCGCCTGACAAATTTGGACGGCAGCTATACTGATGATTGCATTGACTATTTTGTTGAGCGGGCCAAGGGTGGCACCGGCCTCATCGTTACCGGCGCTATGCAGGTACAGAACAAGTTTGAGGTGGATCATACCGGGGGAACTACTATCGGCAACGCAGGGCAACCGTACATCGACCAATCACGGAAACTGACCGAAGCGGTTCACCAATATGGTGCTAAAATTTTTGTGCAGCTGACAGCCGGCACCGGGCGAAATTCCCCCTTCTGGCTGTGTAAAGGGGAACCCATCTCCGCTTCCGACAATATGCCCAACGTTTGGAAGCCAGAAACTAAGCATCGCGCGCTCACCACAGACGAGATTCAGATGTACATAGACGGATTCGCCAACGGCGCTAAAGTAGCAAAAGAGGCCGGGTTCGATGGTGTAGAAATCCACGCCATCCACGAGGGTTACCTGTTGGATCAATTCTCTATGGCCTGCACCAACACCCGTACCGACCAATATGGCGGAAGTCTGGAAAACCGGCTCCGCTTTGCGAAAGAGATTCTGGAAGCCATCAAGAAAACTTGCGGACAGGATTACCCCGTCACCGTGCGCTACAGTGTACGCAGTATGATGAAGGGCTTCAACGACGGTGCTTTGCCCGGCGAGGATTTCACGGAATTTGGCCGTGATCTGGAAGAGAGCGCCAAGGCTGCCAAACTGTTGCAAGATATGGGGTATGATGCGCTGGACTCTGACAACGGTACCTACGACAGCTGGTATTGGGCGCACCCACCAGTCTATATGCCAGAGGCTTGTAACTTGGAGGATTGCAAATACATCAAGCAGTTCGTGGATATTCCAGTAATCTGCGCGGGCCGCATGGAAAATCCCCAATTTGCGGAAGATGCAATTGCTGCCGGGGAGATCGACGCCGTGGGTCTTGCCCGTGTGCTTCTGGCCGAGCCAGAATGGGCCAACAAGGTGGAAGCCAATTGTTACGAAGATGTTCGTCCCTGTATAGCCTGTCATGTAGGTTGCTTGGGCCGATTGTTCCAAGGCAAGGACATGTGCTGCGCCGTCAATCCGGCTGTCTGCCGCGAGAAAGCATACGAGCTGATACCGGCTGAATGTAAAAAGAAGATTATGATTGTTGGCGGCGGTATTGCCGGTATGGAAGCCGCACGGGTTAGCGCATTGCGGGGTCATTCTGTCGACCTGTATGAAAAGACGGATGCGTTGGGCGGCGTGTTTATTCCCGCTTCTGCAATGAATTTTAAAGAGGCGGATAAACGCCTAATTGGGTGGTATGAGCGGCAGCTACAAAAAAGTGGTGTCAGAGTTCACATGAACACCGAGGCGACACCAGAATTAATCAAAGATACTTCTCCTGATGAAGTGATCGTAGCCACTGGTGCCAAAACGCGCTCGCTGACAGGAGTAGACGGTGCTGACAGTGACCATGTGATCTATGCGATAGAGGCGCTGAACCGCACAAAACCAATCGGTGATAATGTGGTGGTGATCGGCGGCGGCCTGACTGGAATCGAAATCGCCTATGACCTTTGCAAAGAAGGGAAAACTGTTCAGGTGGTGGAGATGAAGGACAAAATCTTGGATATGCCCAACCTTTGCGCCGCCAATGCACAGATGCTGCACCAGTTGATTAAGTATCATGATATTAAAGTGAATTTGTCTGCTACTCTCACTGAGATCAGTGCGGATGGGGTGTGCTTCACCTCGAATGGTGAAGAAAAGACAATTAAGGCGGATACTGTCATCGTTAGTATCGGTTATATCAGCGACAAGGCGCTATATGAAACGCTGGAAGACATGGGTGGAAACTTGCACCTGATTGGAGATTCCAAAGAGGTTTCCAATCTGGAAGGCGCAATCTGGAATGCATATGAGTTGTGTATGAGCTTGTAACCCAAGAACAAATAGATTGACTCGTCCGCTTATAACACGGAAAACCCCGAAATCCTCCAATTCCAGGATTTCGGGGTTTTCCGTGTTATTAAGGATTGCTTCCTCCAATATATATCATTGCTTATCTTTGAACTTGTCTTCTGAAATCTTATGAATCATGCCATCTTTCCTGGTCTGGGGCTTCTTTCTATTTTTCCGTGGCTGACCGAGGCTTCCCTAAAACAGTTAACCGTATAGTATCAATAAAAGATTGTGCATATTTGCTCGGTTTTAAGTTTTTACGGTAGGCGGCTACAAATGTTGTAGAATACTTGGGAGATCCGATTGAAAAAAAATCAGGGGGTTGTTGAATTCCAAGAGAAATTACTCGCAGGCTTTCTGTTACAAAGCTGCACCCATAACCGGCGGATACTAGTCCAAGGCACGCTACAATATTCTCAAGTTCCATATGAATCTTTGGTTTGAATCCCATTTGTTCAAAAATAAGGTCTGCTATTTGTCTGCTTCGTTGTCCGGGCAACTGCAAAACAAAGGGTTCATTTTTAAGTGACATCAGATCAATCCATTTAAAAAGATGCCCAGGGATTTCAGCGGCAATATCAGCAATCTGGTGATTTGGAGGAACAGCTAACAGAAATTCTTCTTCGTAGAGCGGTTCAAAAGAGAGTTCTGTAGAGTGATTTGGTTTTAGAAAAAAGGCTATATCTATTTCTCCGTTGATAAGCTGAGTTTCCAAGTTGGATGAAGAATTAATCGAAACATTGACTTCTACATTAGGATAAAGATTGCGGAAATGTGGAAGCGCCAGAGGAAGAATATGAGCGACACGCATGATGGGCAGCCCTATATTTAACCGACCAATCTGTTTTTCGCAGATAGAATTGATTTCATTATCCAACTCCTGATTCATACGCAAAATTTCAGTTGCATGTTCCACAAAGCGTTCACCGGCATAAGTAAGAACATAGTGTTTTCCCACTTTCTTAAACAAGCTGAGGCCCATTTGTTTTTCCTGCATTTGGAGGAATTTTGTCAATGTGGGCTGAGTAAGATAGAGTTTTTCAGAAGCTTTGGTAAGATTCCCATATTGTGCAATTGCTAATATATATTTCATTTCTCGTAGTTCCATCTGATTCTTCCTCTCTGAAAAAATATTCATTCTGTCTATACTTATCATGATAAGTATGAATTTTACATATGTCAATAGTTTGGATATAATAAATTTAATTTAAAAATAGAAAGGAGAAAAAAATAATATGTTAGCATCGATTCCCTGTCAAATATACCGTGGCGGGACAAGTAAAGGTGTGTTTTTTAATCGGTCCTTTTTACCACAGCAGTGCTCGGAGTGGGACAGCATTTTTCTGGCGGTAATGGGCAGTCCTGACCTGAGACAGATTGACGGACTGGGAGGTTCTTACTCTACAACCAGTAAAATTGCAGTAATTGAAAAATCGCAGTCATGTGATTATGATGTGGAATACACGTTTGCTCAGGTCTCCGTAGATAAGCCATTGGTATCTTACGCTGGCAATTGTGGAAATATATCAAGCGCTGTAGGCCCTTATGCTATTGATAATGGGTTGGTAAAGGTAACTGGATCAGAGACGGTTGTCAGAATACATAATATAAATACCGATAAAATTATTTACGCTTACATACCTACATCTGATGGTAAAGTAAATTACGATGGAGACTGCAAAATCGCAGGCGTGCCGGGAACCGGTGCAGAGATCAGGATGGAGTTTAAAAATCCGTCGGGTTCTATGACCGGAAAACTCCTTCCAACCGGAAAGACTGTGGATGTGATTTCTGTGGATGGTGTCGGGGATCTGGAGATGTCTCTGGTAGACAGTGCAAATCCGCTGGTGTTTATTCGCGCATCTGATATTGGTCTGAACGGAACGGAACTGCCAAATGAAATCAATCAGCCTGAATTGCTAGAAAAGCTGGAAAAAATCAGAGGAGCTGCTGCTGTAGTATATGGTTTTGTTGAAAAAAGTGAAGATTCCTGGAAAAGTCCTGGTGTTCCCAAACTTACCATAATATCACCGCCGCAAAGCTATTATACCGATGAGGGGCAGTTGATAGAATCGCAAAAACTCAGTCTGATTTCCCGTATGATGTCAATGCGAAAGGCTCATAATTCCTATGCTTTTACCGGAGGGCTCTGCACTGCATCTGCAGCAGCGATTCCAGGGACATTGGTTTATCAGATGATTTCAGAGAACAAAGAAGATGATAACATTCGAATTGCAATTGGACATCCAGGAGGAATTATGGAAGCAGGTGCAGCTTTTATACCAGATAACAAGAATGGCGTGGAGATTGAGTTGGCTTATGGTCTTAGCACTGCCCGCCGCATCATGGAAGGAAAGGTATACTACAGAATTTAATTTGGATGAAATATAAAAAGGAAGGGAGAGAACAAACATGCCAATTAATGCATTAACACCGATTAAAATAGCGGGGCTTGAGTTGAAAAACCGTATTGCATTTCCATCAGTCTGCACTTTTTATTGCAATGATGATGGAACGGTCAGTGCAGATTTCAGGGAGTATTTTCGTAGCCTGGTAGAAGGGGGAATTGGACTGATTATTATACCCGGCAATCCACATCCTGAAGACTGTGCGGGAAGACCGGCACTGTCTGACGACAAGTTTATATCTCAGTGGAGAGAACTGGCCAATATTGCTCACGGACAGGGAGCCTGTTTGTTTGCACAGCTGCATCCGGTAGCTGTTTTTGATGAATATAATCAACGAATTAAAGAGCCGACGGATTTCTCAACTGAGAAAATCCAGGAATTAGTGGAAGCTTTTGGTCTGGCAGCCAGAAGAGCACAAATAGCCGGGGTAGATGGTGTGGAGATTGAGGGATGTCATGAGCAGTATGTAAGCGATTTTATTTCTGCCCGCAGCAATCATAGAGAAGATGAATATGGTGGAAGTGTGAAAAGGCGTACAAGAATCGCACGGGAAATTGTCCGCAGCATTCGTAAAAGTTGTGGAGATAAATATCCTGTTATGTTTAAAATCAGTAGTTCTGAAGTTGTAGAAGGTGGGCGTGAACTGCCTGAAACGATTGAAATCATTAAAATACTGTGTGCAGAAGGCATTGATGCCGTAAGCGTATCCATTGGTATGACTGAGTCAGAAGAATATAAGTGTGCCCCTATGGATTTACCGGACTGCTTCAATATGGATGCTTCAAAAGCTGTCAGAGACGTAGTTGATATTCCTGTGATGCTGGTGGATCGCATTGTTACTGTTGAGGAGGCAAATCAAATAATAGAGGATGGGAAAACAGATATGGCAGGAATGGCACGTGGTCATATTGCTGATCCTGCTCTGGTCAATAAATTCCAGGGAATCGATAAAGCACCTCCGGTGCGCTGTGTGGGCTGTAATCAGGGCTGTCGGACAGGGGCCTCAGGAAAACGCAAGTTTGTGCGATGTATGCAAAATCCTTTTGCGGGCAGATTGGATACGCTGCATCTTGAAGTACCTTCTAGCTATATGACAGGCAAAAAAATCGTCATTGTAGGAGCAGGACCAGCAGGACTGGAGGCAGCACGCTTGTTGGCTGAAAAGGGACTCAGACCGGTAGTATATGAGAAAAGTATTCAGCCGGGTGGGTTGATCAGATTTGCAGCTATCCCACCATATAAGGCAAATATGCAGAGGATAATCAATTGCCGACTGGAACGCTTGAAACAGTTGGGTGTCGATATTTACTGTGGTATTGAATTTACATTGGAAATGGCCGAAAAGGAACAGCCGGACTACATTTTCCTCGCAACTGGAAGCGAACCGTTTATTGCTCCGATTCCAGGCATTGATGGGGAAAACATTTATTCCGGAGACGATGTGTTGAAATTGCGGGGATTAGAAGGACAACACATTGCGGTATTGGGAGGCGGGTTAATCGGCTGTGAAACAGCAGAATATTTGGTTCATAATTTTGGGAAATCAGTTGAAATATTTGAAATGCGGGATGATATTGCCGTTGATCTGGTCCACAGCAGAAGAAAATTCCTGTTGCAGAGGATCCGTCAGCAGAATATTAAAGTACACACCAATACCTTAGTGAAAGAGATCGCATTGCCTGATATTACAATAGAAAAAGAGGATGATACACATACACTCACAGGCTTTGATGGTGCAGTGATAGCTCTGGGACGCAGGGCAAATGCAACCTTACATCGTCAGATAAAACAGGAGTTTGGAGACAGAGTGTTTCTGTTAGGTGATGCAAAGAACCCTTCTCTGGCTATTAATGCCATTGAAGATTCAGCAGAAACAGTAAGTTCGTTTTTGCGGAAACACAGTTGCAAAGTTTGAGTTATTAACTTGTATGATACTGGCACATCGTAAAACTCGTAAAAAACAAGGAGGAAGTATATAATATGAATATGGCAACAATAGGGGCTATCTTGGCTTTTGTTATTTTTGTGGTAATTCTTGGCGCTCCAAAGATTCCAAACTGGATGTGCTTTTTATGCATGGCACCAATTGTAATCTTTTGTGGAACCATGGAGGCATCTGCTGTTTTTGGGGTACTGAGTAATTCAGGCATTTATTTGATGATTGTTGTTTGTATGTTTTCCGGCATGATCGCTGCTACAGGTCTGGATATCGTGATCGGCAGCGCAATTGATAAGTTTACCAACCGTGGGGGGGCAAATAAAGAAATGATGATTTTCGCAATCCTCTACCTTAGTTCAGGAATCATCTCTTCTGTTCTACAGAATACTTATGTTGCGCTGATTTTTTTACCTATTATTTACAGTATTGCAAAGAAAAATGGAATCAGTTATTCCAAGATGATATTGTTTGTCATCTTTTCAACAACATTGGGTGGGGCATGTACTTTAATTGGAACACCTGCCAATATTTACGCTAATATGGCTTTGGAGGAAGCCGGTCTTCCACTGTTTGGTATGCTGGACTTTGCCTGGGTGGGGGTACCTATCTTTGTCATCGGCGGAATATATATGATTCTCATAAACCGCTGGTGCCCTTCTTATGAGGAAACAGTTCCGGACAATTCTGATAAAAGCAGAGGAGAGTTAACCGAAGAGCATAAGAAAAAACAGACGGTAGTGGGAATCAGTTTTGCAATCTTTGTTATCGCTTTAGTGGTTGATTCCTTGACGAGTATTCCAGTGAATCCTATTTTTGTTGGTTTTGCACTAATTGCAGTTTCCGTATTTTCTACAATTGTTACGCCCAAAGAGGTGCTGTCATCCTTGGGGATGGAATTGATTATCTTCTGTGCAGGAATCAACTTAATTATCGCCGTCATGAAAACGGTTGGTCTGGGAGATATTTTTGGCAATATTGTTTTGAATATTCTCGGCGATACCAAAAACCTGTACCTGATTACAGCTGTTTTATTTATAGGTGCGGCAGTGATGACTCAGTTCATGAATAATATGGCAACAGCTGGAGTGCTAGCGCCTATCGGTATTGCTATTGCCGAGACTATGGGAGCAAATCCACAGGCCATCGTGCTTGCAATTACCATAGGAGCGGGATGCTCTTACTTAACACCGATTGCGTCAGGAACCAACCAGACCTTGGTTGTTTTCAGTAACCTGAAATTCACGGATTTTGCTAAATTCGGATGGCCTTTAGCTATTATCAGCTTTATTTGCTGCGTAGCTATTTTACCGTTAGTATTTCCTTTCTTCTAGGAAGGAGCAAAGAGGAGGAATTTATGGCACTTCTAAATATTGGTTTTCATTCGGAAACTTTAAAAATGGATACGGGAATCTCTGTAATTATGCCTCTGGGGCAGCCGGGGCTTGGACAGGAATGTGTGAAAAAAGAGCAGTATCCGGTACTCTGGCTTTTGCATGGAAGGGGTGACGACAATACGAGTTGGGTACGCAAAACTGCTATAGAGCGGTATGTATCATCTCTGGGGCTTATGGTAATTATGCCGGAAGCGAGCTACAGCAGGTATTTAAACATGGTTCATGGGCCCAGATTCTATGATTATATCACAGAGGAACTGCCGGAATTTTGCGAAAAACTGTTTCCTAAAATGAGCAGAAAAAGAGCGGACAACTATATTGCCGGGCTTTCTATGGGAGGATGTGGGGCAATATGGATCGGTCTTCACAATCCAGAAAAATATGGAGCAATTTGTATGTTGTCTACTGGAGGAATTGCGCCCTTGGAACATCTGTGGAGGGGAAAAAAGGGAATTCCGGATCCGAATCCTACCTACCTAAAGTGCAACAAAGATATATATGGTGTGGAGGATTCCAACTCACTGGAAGATACGGAATACGATATAATAGAAATAATTGAGAAGACGGCAAAAGAGCATAGCGTCCTTCCGAAAGTTTACCATGCTATGGGGATAGAAGATATCAGGTATCCGGTTGCTATGAAATTAAAGGAAACATTCGAGGGAATTCCGGGAAATCCATATCAGTATGAATATCATGAAGGCCCGGGGAAACATGAGTGGGTGTTTTGGGATGAATGGATTAACAAATTTCTGCAGACCCTACCGCTGAAAGGAGGGAGATAATATGGCGTTGATTCAGAACCATTTCTTTTCAGGAGCGCTTACGGAGAGTAGCTCAATGAATATTATTATTCCGGCAGAGAGTTGTCAGAAGGAAAAATATCCTGTTTTATGGCTGATTCCCCCAGCAGGATATGATCACACTTCGTGGTCGAGATATACGGATGTGGAATGTCTGGCTAATGAGATGGGGATCATGGTAGTGATGCCGGATATGAAGCTGAGCTATGGACTTGATATGGCTCACGGATTTGCTTACTTTAAGATGCTGACACAGGAATTGCCGGAGCTGATCAAAGAGTACTTCCCGGCAGATATGGAGATGCAGATGATTGCGGGGGCAGAAGAGGGAGCATATACGGCGTTAATGGCGGCATTCCAGTTCCCTGAGAACTATCAAAAAGTAATCGCATGCTCCTGTGGCTCCCTGACAGACGAGGATTTTGAAGGCGAAGTACGCAGAAACATTGAAAATGCCTTTGGCACAGGGAGTATGAGCGAGCTTTTAGGGACGGAATACTCACTTGCTTATTGGATGAAAAAGCGAGGAGAAAAACTCCCGCCGGTATATTTATCTTATTCTTTTAATGATAAATATTGCCATTCAGCAGAACTTCTTAAAGCAGAGTTGGAGAAAATACAGAAAAATCATGTCGAAGTATTCTCCACGCGTCTCACATGGTCTGAATGGTCACAACTCCTGCGTAAAAATGTGAGCCTCGGAACAAAGTGGATAGCCTGAATCGTGAAACAGAAAGAGCAAAAACCCCCATTAGCCCATAATTGCGAGGGCTAGCGGGGGTAAGTTTGTTGATTTATTCCCACTTAAGCTTTTTGCCCGCAGTTACGGCTGTCAGAGCCAAAACAAGGGCGATAACCGCAACAACTCCGCCAATCATGAACGTGGGGCCGTAGCTGCCTGTTGCGTCGAAAACCGCACCAATAATGGCCATACCAAAGGCACCCACTGCCGTTTGGCTTATGGAAAGGGTTGAGAATATTGTGCTGTAATCTTTGGAACCGAAAATTGAGCGTGCAAGTAGCGGCGATGCAACCGACGACATTGAGGCTGCAAGGCCCGCAAGGAGAGTCGCCGTCAGAATCAGCGGAACGGCTCCGCCGCTGACCAAAAGCAGCACAAACGAGGCCAATACTCCGCACATGCCAAAGACTATCATGACCTTTACTCCATATTTATCGGCTATGACTCCCAGGCCTATCTTGCCGACAATGTTACCAATCATATTGGCAGATGCCATCGTGCCGCCGATGGTTGCCGTAAGGCCGATGGAGGCGGCATACGGGGCGAATTGCTGGCTAAAGTTTGCCGTGAATGCAATAAGGCCGAATACGATAAAGAGGCATACAAATGCGAAAGATTTCGTTGCCGCAGCCGCAGGTACGCCCGGAAGAGTTGCCGGCCCGGCAGTGTCCGCTCCGGCAGCTTTTTCCTCATAGCCGTAGGGTTTAAGGCCTCTGTCCGCCGGCTTGAAGTTGAGAACGAACAACATAAACGGCAAAGCTATGACGGTGGCTACGCCTGCATTTATCATGTATGTTGTGCGCCAGCCGATGGTTTGAATCAAGTTGGCCACTATAGGGTTCATTATTGCGCCGCCAACGCCTGTAAAGGCCATTGCGATGCCGATGACGAAACCGGTTCTTTTAGCGAACCAGTTGCTCAAAATGATAGGCGCGGGCATCAACTGGCAAAACGCCCCGAAGAAGCCGTAAACGGCGCCGCCTATGTACCAATGCCAAACTTTGGTTCCAAATCCCAGCCCTGCAAATCCCAACATCGATAATATGAAGCATCCAGCCAAGAGCAGGCGGATGTTCACTTTCTGCATCAGTCTGCCGACAAACGGTGCCGCTATTGCCATGCATATGCCCTGCACGGTAAAATAAAGAGCCAATTGACCCATGCCAAAACCTAATTCTCGGACTATAGGCATTAAATATTGCCCGGCGCAGTTCAGTGTCATGCCCGCCGACATTGTAAGGGCGCAACACGCCACTACCATCAACCAAGCGCGGTTATTTTTCTCCATTATATTACCCTCCACTCTTGACAAACGGGAGGCACGTGATTTTACCTCCCGTTTATTTTGGACCATTTGCTTTAGGCAAGCAAATGGAATCCACCATCCACGCCTATCATCTGACCGTTAAGATATCTTGCTTCTTCGCTGGCCATAAATGCTACAATAGGTCCACAGTCTTCATACGGCTTTCCAAAGTATCTGGTCGGGATTTGTTCTGTGATTTTCTTTGCGGCCGCTTTTCCCTGCTCGCTTTTTTCAAATGATTCGGTTAAAATCATGGGCAAGAAGCAGTTTGTCACAATCCCGTATTGCGCCCATTCCTTTGCCGCATTCCGGGTTAGCGCCATCACGCCGCCTTTTGCCATCTCATACGCGGCAAACCCTGGCGTTCCGATAAGCGCAGAAGCGGATGCGCAATTGATAATCCGTCCATAATTCGCTTCCTTCATATATGGGAAGCACTTTTGCATAAACAACATACTGGCTGCAGCTCCTGTTTTAAAGGAATCCAGCGCAAGCTCATACGTAGTGTCCACTAAATAGTTTGGCTTGTCTAAATCTCCTTGGGCGATGTTCGCCAGAATATCAACCTTGCCGAATTCCTTAATTGTTGTTTCCACAACGTGAGCTATATCATCCTCAATGCCAACATCGCATCGGACAGGCAGCATTTTGCCACCTTTCCTGGAAACCTCGTTGCTGAGTTCCTCCAGCTTTTCCAGCCGCCGTGCGCAGGCTACGATGATTGCACCCTGCTCTGCAAAATATTCTGCGCAGCCTTTGCCAACGCCAGAACTTGCACCTGTGATAATTGCCACTCTGTTTTTCAGGATACCCATTGATATTAACCTCCTAACTTTCTATTCATGATATTCGCCAAACAAAAGCTTAACATTATTTAATTCCGATGGGTTATAAAAGCTTTGCATATACTTTTTGAACGGGGGGACTTTACCAGGGAACAAATGCACCAATTGTTCTTCGCTGGAATCCATGGTTGTGAGCGGCTTCAGGCCCAATTCCTTCTCGGCATTGCTTCTGGCTTGTTCAATGTCCTCAGGCTCGTAAACAACGCCCATTAAGCATTCCCCACGGGTGTCCAGCCAGCGCTTTGATTCGCTGTCACATCCGGGAAGGGGGGACAAAAGTTCCATTCCCGCCCCGAAGTTAATTGCGCAACGAACGCCATACGCTTTGCTATCAGTCTCATAGAAAGTTCCGCCGAGTAAGGTTGTGTAAAACTTCATGGCCTTGTCAATGTCATGCACGACAAGAATTATACGCTGTATTTTTTTCATGCGATTATTCATGTTAACCTCCTAAAAATCCCATATTTTTTCGCTTAGGGTTTTCTTACAACTGCCTTGCCGCGTGGAACCCTTGATGAACGGCGTTGTAAACTTTGCTTACTTTGCTTGCATCGCCGATAATATCAAGCATTTCACAGTCGAAATTATCCTTCAATTCCTCCACAAGCTTGGTGTCTGCTTTGTATCCCACGGCAATGACCACATTGTCACATGGAACAGAAAACGACTTGCCGTCCTTTTCAAAGGCAACTGATTTGTCCTCAATTTTTGTAACATTTGCACCGCAATGCAGATCAACCTTGGCCTCTTCCATGAGAAATCGCAGTGCCTGATCGACATTTTTGGAGTGTTCCACAGTTTTCAAAACATCATCCATCAGCTCAATTACAGTCACTTTGCCGGCTGTTTGGGCAATATGTGCCGCAGCTTCGCAGCCGACAACGCCTCCGCCAATTACGACAACATCGCCTTTAAGTGGAGCACCAAGGAAAGCTTCGTCGCTGGTAATTACATTGGTGCCTTTAATGCCGGGAATAGGCGGCATAACGGGTGTGGAGCCGGAAGCGCAAATGATATGGTCGAAGTAGCAGTTTTTGATTCCCGCTACCGTGGCCTCTTTGTTATAAAAAACGGGAATACAGGCTTTATTCAGCTGAAGCTTGTAGTAGTTAAGCAAATCCTGCACGGGCTTCTTAAACGACGGTGCGCCGGCCGCTTTTAAGTTGCCGCCAATCTCATTTGATTTTTCCCAAATCTGCACTTGGTGGCCGCGGCTATTGGCTGTCAGCGCCGCTACAGCACCACCGGGACCTGCTCCGATAACAAGGACATTTTTCTTTTCCTTTGCGGGCGTAACCATATAGTCAAATTCATGGTAGCAAAGTGGATTAACCGCGCAACCTGGGATTCCGCCGCCTTTTTGCCCGCCCATCAAACACTCGTTGCAGCCGATACACGGAAGAATGTCTTCGGGATGTCCGTGTTTAAGCTTATTTGGATAATAGGGGTCGGCTTTGGACTGATGCCCCAGCAAAACGAAATCAAGGTCTCCGCTTTCAACGGAATGCCGGGCAACTTCCGGATTTTTCTGATTGCCGCTTGACATTATAGGGATTTTCACGCCTGCGTCTTTCAGTGCCCTGGATAGATAGACGTGATAGCCCTCGGGACTGTAAACGGTACTAATCGGCAGATACCACCTATCATAACTGCCAAGATCCACAATCAACGCGGCTGCGCCCCATTTTTCCATCTCAAGCCCCATTTGGATTCCTTCATTTAATGTACGGCCGCCGGGAAGGTTATGTTCAAGGGTATACTTAATCAAAATCGGAAAATCAGGGCCTACGGCAGCGCGTATAGCATCATATGAATCTTTCAGGAAGCGCATGCGATTTTCAAGACTGCCGCCGTATTCATCAGTACGGGTGTTCCACAAGGAGGAAAGAAATTGATCCATCAGATATCCGCCATAGGCTGTAATCAAGACCATATCTGCTCCTGCAGCTTTGGACAGTTTGGCGGCTTTCGCTATGGCATCCACCATGACTTTGATTTCTTCTTTCTCAAAGGGAATACATTTCACTCCCGGTTTCCAAAACCAATCGCAATCACTGGCCGATTTAGGCACTCGTCCGTCCACAAACCAGTTGTTGCGCCCAACACCCTGTGAGAGCTGGAGGCATATTTTGCCTCCGGCATGATGAACCCTGTCTATGAGGGCGCTTACTCGCGGCATCGCTTTTGGATTGTCAAGAACCGGAGACTCTTGAGGTTCAAATACATCTGTAACACCAAATCCGCCTGTAATGATGAGGCCAAACCCGCCTAATGCCCGCTCTTCATAATAAGGAATACAACGTTCATCCAGCGTATTGTCCGCATCAAGTTTCGTTCCCATGGGTGCCATTGCAAATCTGTTTTTTAATTCCACATTGCCAATTTTGGCTCGCTCAAATAGTTCCATTAACATTCCTCCTTTTAAAATGATTCTACAAAGCCAAAACGCTTTTGTCAATGCATGCAAAAAAGTATAACATTATCGATAATGTTGTTAGCAAACAAACACTTTTGCCACAATATTTGAATTCTTACACTTTTGTAATTTTGTGCATAAAAAATGCATTCATGCTGGTTTCTCGGCATGAATGCATTTTTTGAAATTCTATTACGTTTTCTCTGTTTGTATGAAACTGGTGTGAATACTGGCGGGACGAAGCTGAAGCATTATCTCGGCCATGTCCCGAGGCGTTTTCATCGGTTCTTCGCACAAGAAATAGTAGGTGAGGTTAACCATTGCAGAGTTATGATAAACGGAATAATAAGGGTAAAACTCCGGGTTCTTGCTGATAGTTGAAGTCATAAAGTTTTGGGTTGTGTTCATATATTCTTTTTCGTTCACATCGCGAAAAATATTCAATAGGTTTTGCTTTCCAATCGTTACAATTACGTCTTTGTGCTTAATCCATGTTTCAAAGGCTAGTTCCCATCCGCGCAAAATAGTCAAATCTTTTTCATTACGAAGCTTTATGGCTTGCTCATCCATAATACGCTCAACTATATCGTATAAAATGTCATCTTTTGTTTTGTAGTGCGCATAAAAACTGAAGCGTGACAAATCCGCCCTTTGGGCCAGTTCTGTAATTGTAATTTGCGAATAAGGCTTTTTCTTCATCAATTCTATTAAGGCTTCACGCAACCATTTTTTTGTTCTTGGAATTTGTGAATTATTCCGCTTCTCAGCATCCATGTTCTTTCCCCCAGTATCCACAAGCCCGAAGGGCAAATATCCATGCTTTCTTTTTCATTTCTTTAATTATACCATTACAGACGCTTTTCGTCCACTCCCGTTTAAAATATGGCTGCCGCTATCAGAGCAAGAGATCATAGAAGCCGTAAGTTGCATCTGTAATTATTATACTCGCGAGCGCAAATAATTACCAAAATTTGTGACAATTATGGATGAATATGGTAAAATCAATACTGGAAAGACGATCCACCTGGTTCTTGATAATGCCCGTTACCAGAAATCTGATGTTGTCTTATCAAATGTTATTAAAATAGGAAACGAGGTTACTATGCCAAAACCTGAACTAACTAAGAAACTTTTAGCCGATACACTTAAAAAGCTAATTTCCCAAAAACCTTTGGATAAAATCAGTGTGGGTGAAATTGTGGATACGGCAGGATTGAACCGACAGACCTTTTATTATCACTTTGCAGAT
>Ga0153946_1000580_pt1 | contig 16065 bp, 20 predicted proteins | sample TSNJ030MetaG_FD_104751 | JGI IMG/M metagenome (GOLD analysis project Ga0153946, IMG submission 104751) | Attine ant fungus gardens microbial communities from New Jersey, USA - TSNJ030 MetaG | ecosystem: Host-associated > Fungi > Mycelium > Unclassified | place: USA: New Jersey, Wharton State... | reverse complement strand
GATCGTGTAGCGGATGACCTCATTGCAATTCGAGTCCACCCCAAAGTAACGCACTCAGAGCTGATGGAGAAGGTTCAAGCTCGCCTCGGGAGTGATGTTACTATTCTCAGATACCGCGATAGCATTACGAATACTTTTGTTGGGCTTGGGAGTGATGAAGATCTTAGATTGTGGATAGAAGGGACAAGAAAGCATGTACTTTATGCTGACTAGCTCTGCCCTTGCATTTCCTCTGTTTTCAACCCCCCTTTTTCTTGTGAATTTTCTCCACTCTCTTGATCGGACCTCGTTCTATCCGGATTGTAATTATTGTCTCTTCGGTCGCATTGTGACATCATCGCTCAGCTTTATTCTATATTGTGGGATGGCTCTTGTTGTACAAAATATCCAATTGCTAAGTTTTGTGAATTAAATACAATAAACTAAATTACGGGCTCAGGCGTTTCCTAAAAAGGCAACTGACAGTCTTGAGCAAATACAGTCAAACAGAATCCTTTCTCCTCGTCCCTATGGTTTCTTTGGCACGGACAATCCGTAGCATTCGACGTGTCGGTCTACGTGAGTGGTGGAGGCAGATGCAGTATATCTGTGATGCCAAGTCAGGTCGTTACGTTGGCAGAGACCAGTAAGTTGGGTGTAGAGGGAAGAGTATACACCGAGTCTAAGACACACAATGATAGGTTCGGAAATCGTTATTTCGAGAACATGAATGCAGAAGAAGAAGTTCCAGGTGTGTTCATCAAAACGCTCTGGACAAGTCTCATTGTTCGTCTCGTGAAACAGGTCGTCAACGATGGGTGGACTTTACCCAAGTGCGAAGACTAACCGATCTCAAAGTAGTTCCTCTGATAACACTTTCTCTTTTAGCATGACTACAACGCATCTCAGATACCTCCTGAATGGCATTCTTGGTTGCAGCACATTCGAAAAGATGCCCCTCCTGAGGATCCTGTGTTTGCCAAAGTTACACCAACTTGGAAGGCAGTACGTTCCTAAACTATTGCTGACGAATTTTCGTAATGAAAATTAACTTTCTATACTCATATAGCCTTATGTTGAAAATCTAACTGGTACTCGTGGCGCTTATAAACCGTACAATACCGTAGTTCCCAAAATCAATGGCTGGGAGCCCAAAGTCAAGGCTCGTGATTAGGCGATAGACGTCTGGACGAATGTATTTGATATTCCGCTACCTTCATTCGTGATCGAGGTTTCTATGTAGGATGTTCTCGACTACATGTTCAGCTATCGCAAGACTAGACGTCAATCCAGGACTCTCTATATTCAGCAAGCTAAGCATGGGATTTCGACCTTTTCTTGTACCAGTTGGGAAGTCTGATCTGAATACAAAGTCTTGGAATCCACCCCAAGGCGGGACTAGCTTGGGTCTGATTCCACAATAGTCAGGCTGTAGACCCGCAAGTTCGATATTGGATAGATAATCAATGACAGCTTCATACATCTCAGGTAATCGGGACTCGTCAGGTATGAGGTGCTTCATCCAGAAATCTGCCTCATCCTCAGGTCGGTCGTGGATGGGATCAAGTGGTAGCTCTATCCACTCGATATCTGGCCCAAAGCGAACTTTTCCCCGAAGATCCAGAGTAAGGTGAGTACCTAGAGATTGGAACCCATGTGCGTTTGACCCTGTGTCGGGACATGGGTATATGAGGCGTTTCACGCTACCAATGCCCGGGCCATGGTATGACGCATATGAGCCCCGGGCATAATACATGGGTATCTGGCAATCATCAGGCAACAGTGCGTTGAGGATGAGGGAACTGGAGAGCCCTGAGGAATTGATCACCGTCCTTGCAAGCAGTGCATCCCCTTCCTCTGCGTCCCCAGTCACAACTTGTACCACCCACCCATCTTCAGGACTAACCAGATCAGGTGTAGCAGGAACAAGGGATCGTGCAGATGGATCTACCCGGACAACGCGTGTTGAATATACCAGTTCACCGTTTTCGGAATCAATGATATCCTTTTCCAGACTCTCCATAAAGGAATGAGAGTCAATGATGCCTGTCATCGGACACCATAATGCAGCAATGATGTGTTTTGATAGATCGGGCTCCATCTGGCGCACTGCATCATTAGAGAGGAGCACCGTCGGTAGAATGGGACTACCATCTTCTTTGTTCCCTAGTTTGAGGGACTTGGCGTGAAGTTTACAAATGTAGTCCTGTTGAGACTCTTTGGCTACGACGAGTTTTCCGACCTGTTCGTGGGGAATGTTGTATGTCCTGCATCGCTCATACATCAAATCACGACCGCGTAGACATAATTTTGTCTTGAGAGATTGGGGAGGATAATAGAGACCTTGACGCACAGTGTTTCATGTTGAATATAGCAAGGAGTAGTGGAGATTGACACACCAGAATGTATAACCTCGGAATTGCGTGAGCTTGAGTGACCGAAAACAAACAAAAAGGAGGGGTAATGAAGTCATCAAACCACATGGTCAAAATTTAAATGGATATTGGTTCACGCTGACTTGCCTGGTCTCTTCACCGGCTTGGCCGTGTCGTTCAATCAAGTAGGTTGATTTGGAAGGAAAACGTTGGGAAAGTCTTTGAGCTATGGCTAGACCAACCACACCTGACATCCCCATCCGTCATTTTGATGATCGGTTTTGCAACATGGTTTGAAACACCCACCTCCCCCTATGACCAGGTAATCGACGACTTGTTCTGGTGGCTGTTATTTGTGAACGATTAAAGAATTACATGAATTAAAGATGAAAATTTGATTGATAAAGGTTGGCCAGTTGAAGGAAGAGACGCATACTTTGAATTTGAATTTTCCACTTTGATTGAGAGCACGCGTGAGACCTCGAAACTGGTTCATTGAATGGTCAATGTGTAAGGGGATGCGAGAGAAGGTGAGAGTAACCCTGCTAACAAGATTTAATAGCCGTAAAGAATCGCACCAGAGAGAGTGCGTGTGAGAGAGAGAGAGATTGTTCTATTGCTATGCAAATTTCGTGACTTGAGTCATCTGTTCCCTCTCTAAATTAGACGTCATCAAGACTTTATGTAAGCCATCATTTGATAAGAATCATGTCTTGGAATATGACCACAAGGCCACTACCAGAAAAAAGAAACGAGGATGACACATCCCTTAACGGATTCGATGAAGTACCCCTATTCATGAAAACCCTTCCAGGAGATGAAACAGAAAATATAGCATTATCAGCCCTGCAGGATCTAGTCCACGAGGGAACAGAAGACGGTGGGTCAAGTCTGCCGATATTAATAATGATGATTTCTCACTCATCAGGAACAGAGGTCGCACTCAATTTCAAGGAACAAGCAAACGAGTACTTCAAGGGAAAGCGATATAGAGAGGCATTAGGTTTCTATAAACAAGGCACTGACGCCAAGCCAAAGGATAAGAGTATTTTGGAAGCCCTCTTGTGTAATACCGCGGCTTGTAATCTGGAGCTTAGTGCGTGTTGTTCCTTCGTTCTGAATGGAATGATTTTCACATAGTACGTCATATCAGAAAATTACGGTTCGGTGCTCAGAGATTGTTCGAGGGCGATTTCTATGAATGCCAAGTGCTCAAAAGCTTATTATCGCTCGGTGCTGGCGCTGTTGGCACTGGATCGTGTGGACGAAGCTATCGACTGTTGCAGGCGGTGCCTGGCTTTCGACCCTAGTAATACGGGGATGAAAAGTGTGCATGAAAGAACCCTTAAAGCCAAGAAGGAGCAGGAAGTACGGGAGAGAGAAAGAGAAGAACGGATAAAGAAGAAGCAAGAAGAAAAAGCGATTCTTGCAGCAGCTTACCAGGTTCATACTATCAAGCCATGCAACGGAATGGGCCAACTGATAACGCCAATCTACTAGGCACGGAACATCATAGATGTTCCCAACCAGGATAATTCATCAAATCAATATTCACCCCATTGGGATACAGAAGACCCCTCCAAATTCAGGCTCATTGTCCCAGTCTTCTTTCTTTACCCACAATATGCGACATCAGACATGATAACGGAATTTTCTGAGGACACGCCGTTCTCGGCGCATCTGGAGGTGATGTTTCCGCCAAACAGCACACCAGCCGAGTGGGATAAAAATAAAGAGTACGTCAGTGGAAAGCTGGTCGTGTACGCCATTACGCGACGAAAACGGCTGCTCAAGGTCGGAAAGAACATGACGCTGTTGGATGTCTGTAATGCCGCCAAAGCAAAAAAAGGAGAGCCAAGGGATGGTTTGGAGCTCAAGGACGGATTCTTGACGTTTGTGGTGCTGCCGAAGGGCACGGATGCTGAAAAAAAATGGGTGGAGGAACTCAAAGCGATAAGAAGCCAGGGTTGAACCGTGATTGGTTGTATTCTACCAAGATGATGTCATATCAGATTGCTGCATTTGGAAACTGAACCATCTTGGACGTGCTGAATGGAAGTTGAAGGGAGGTTTTGAAGCATAAGACAGGACTAAAAGCTCCAAGAGAGCAGAGTAGAGTGGAGGGAAATTGGGTCGCAAACCGAGTGAAGTATAGGGGAGTGAAGCAATCGAACTACCTTCCATATGAGGAACCCTGAGTGAACCCTGAGTTTGGCCTTGTTGTGGCAAGTCTCCCTGCTCGGTAGCAAGTTCTTCGTTCGCTGTCGTCGCCGTCGCCAAAAGGTCTGGTGAGTACGATGCAGTTCTGGTTGTGCGTCCAGGTCGCCGTCAGGGATATCGGTCATGGTGGTTGGATGATTGGTTGGACGGAGAGGCTGGATGGCATGATCAAAAGCTGGATGTGGTGTTGAATTGTTCTGTAGGGTCCTCATCAAGATGTCCGTTAACCACAAAGTTCTTCGCACTGCAAATGCACCTACCACTCCTCCCGACGCTCTTGAGACTGAAGTTGCCCAAGCACTTGTCGATCTCGAAAATAATGTCTCTGAGCTCAAGACTGAGCTTCGAGCTCTCCAATTTTCTGCCGCCCGCGAAGTTGATGTCCGCGGTAACAAAAAGGCAATTGTGATATTTGTGCCGGTTCCCCAATTGAAGGCTTTCCACAAGATCCAGGCAAGGTCGGTTGTTTGCATTGATTGTGATGGCAGGATGGCTCATGTGAGGCAGGCTGACACGAGAACTGGAGAAGAAGTTTTCTGACCGTCATGTTGTATTCATTGCGCAACGCCGAATGTTGCGCAAGCCTACGCGCAATTCGCGTGTGAAGCAAAAGAGGCCTCGCAGCCGCACGCTGACCAATGTGCACGACAAGATCCTGGAAGATCTGGTCCACCCTACGGAGATCACTGGGAAGAGGACTCGTGTCCGGGTGGATGGATCGAGAGTTACGACAGTGTAAGTAGAGTGTGCTTGAGTACATGGCAGGGATGCTGACGCCACATAGATTTTTGGATCTGAAGGACGCAACGTCGCTCGAGTACAAGCTCGAGTCATTCTCAGCCATCTACCAGCGCCTGACTGGAGTGGATGTCAAGTTTGAATTCCCAGTGGTGTCGCAGGATAACTAGTAGTTAGCATTCTGTTTGTAGGCGGAAAAAAATACAGCATGTGGATGATCTGAGCCGGGCCGAGCCAGTTCGGAGGGGACAAGGCTTAAAAGGAAGGGCGGGCAGACAGACGCTTACGGTGGTCCTCCACCATGGACCCCTTCGTCATCGACCGCGGCGTCGACGCCAAGATTGTTGTCATGGGTAGTGCGGGTGTTGGCAAGTCTTCCCTCCTCAACCGCTACGTGCAGAACAAATTCGACCCGAAAAACACAACCTCGACGAGCGGCGCGCTGTTCATCACGAAGAAAGTGATCATGAGCGGTGTCAAGGTGCGGCTGCAGCTCTGGGACACTGCTGGCCAGGAGCGATTTCGGAGTATGGTTGGTTCTATTCTTCACGATGTCTACCCTGACTCTTTCTCATCTCTCTCATTACAGGCGCCCATGTATTATCGAGGTACTAGTAATAATTTCGCCACAACGTTCTCTCTGCTTACTTTTTTCCAGGCGCAAATGCTGCTCTTCTTCTTTACGACATCACCAATGCTTCCTCCTTTGACGACATCCGCAGCTGGCTCTTAGGTCCGTGCATTCCCCTCTCCATTCTCCCAGTCCTGACGTCTTCTAGAACTCAGGAAAAACTGTGACCCTGACCTTCTCATCTACATCGTCGGCGCCAAGGCTGACCTCCACCACAAGCGCGCCGTCACCGCCGACATCGCCCGCCTCTCCCTCCACAACTGGTTTCCTCCCCCACAGCCCCCGCCACCTCCCCCGCCGCCGCCTCCTTCCACCCTCTCCTATATCCGTCCCCGTTTTACTTCGTTCCCTGGCCTGAGATCCCACTCCGCCCCTTCCTCTCCCCCTGCATCTTCTCATGCCTACCTCGATCTCCCTTCTAGCCGAAACTCCGCCCTCCAGCGCAGCAAGACTCTCCAAGTACGCCCTCGCACCAACAGCTCCCTTACCCGATCCAACACCAGTTCCGGCTCCCGCACTCCTCAATCTTCTCATTTCGGTTCTCATTTCGGCTTCGGCAGTGGCTGGGATGGTTATGGCGATAATAGCAGTAACAGCATCGAGGAAGAAGATGAGTATGCGTTGGAGAGCGAAGAACTCGAGTGGGGTCTCAGTAAGGGAATGGAACTGTTTGAAGTATCTGCCAAGGATGACACTGGTACGCGTGTCGACGATTCTTGATCGGCGTCGCAGGCTTACGATCATCTCTAGGCATCCAAAGTCTTTTCGACCACCTCATATCCGCCATCATTCTCAGAAAGGATGCCATCGAGCGAGAAAATGAACTCAGGAAGCGCAACAGGATTGTCCTATCAAGCGCCTCGACTCCCACCTGGTCTGCCCAAGCCGATGAAGAAGAGGCTCGCCAGACGGCCCAACAACGTTGCTGCTAGCAATCCAGGACATGGGCTTCATTTTATATCGAGTCAAGTTTCTTTTCGTCTTCTTTGCTTGCCTTGGGTTCGCTTTATCTAGCTTATATCCTATCTTAAACACATATGTCCCATATGTCTTCTACTCAGGAATCTGATGCATCAAACGATCCGCGAAGTGAACTGGCTCGGCCACGTTTCCATCGATCATTAGGTCATCAGTTATAAGGATTATGTCCCCGTTCTTCCACCTTTGCCCTAGCCCTCCATTTTCAAGCGATGGCCAATCCAACAGTGGAGGATCTGGGGTCAGATGCTCTTTGTGCCCCTGAACATTGCTATCACGCCTTTGATACCCTCTATTGCGCTCTGACTTTTGCTGAACCGATCCCACCCGCGTTTCCTGACGAAAAATAGTGCGTCCTATCCCCGCAATATATTCCAATGCCTCGATCTGAGGAATACTAGCGCACTGTTTGTGACCTGGAACACGCGCTCGTCTCGACTAGGTCGTCCTCTTCGCTTGAGGGGCTGCGTCGGCGTTTTCGAACCGATGCCAATCAGAGGCGGTATCGCTCAATATGCGCTCATAAGTGCCTTTCAGGACTCCCGCTTTCGAAAAATTACCAGTGATGAACTTGACTCACTCGAATGCGGGTATGTCTTGCATGCAACTTGTAAAAAAAAAACATGAAATTCGAGACAAACCATATTGACAATCGGTTCCTCTCCCCCTCTTTTACCCTTCAATTCCCAATCTGCCTCCCACCGGCCTTAGAATTTCTCTACTTACCGATTTTGAGGATGCAAAGTCCTATCTCGATTGGACAGTTGGTGTACATGGGATTCAAATCACATTCCCCCATCCTTCCTTGATTCTGTCGTCATCCTCGGGAACTCCAACGCCCTCGTCATCTACCCCTAATTTGCCTCACATAACCTCTCATCGGACCTTCTCCGCTACTTATCTACCTGAAGTCATGGTTGAACAGCGCTGGGATAGATTAGATGCTATAAATTGTGCCATCCAGAAGGCAGGATGGGAAGGAACCGTGACTGAAGACTTGCGCAGGAGCATTAAACTCCGGAGGTTCAAAAGCAAGAAGTGTAGTGTATCATGGCGTGACTATTGGGTGTGGAGGAAGGAGAACCAAGTTGAATCATAATAGACAAATAGGATACGATAATACAAACACCATCACTTTGAATACAGATCAATGTACCATAACCTGGGGGAAATACTACCATGATGTTTGTCAAGTCGTGTCATGAGTATCTTGTGGAAAGAGTCTCTTCCGCCATCTGGTCAATCGATGATCAGGACCATATCTGAACGGTCCAAACCAATCCTCGACGCGTAACCAAATGGTACGTAAAAGCTGCACATCACGGTTGCTTGTCTTGTTGAATGAACCAACTATCCAGAACATAATTGATGCAGTGACTTTGGTGTCAGGAGGCAGTTGGATAAATTTTTCAAAAATGGTCTGCAAGGTCTCGAGGTTCCATTCCGGCTCATCTGGGTCCGATTTAAGAGGGCTTGTTTCAGGGGAAGTTGGACTGACACCATGACGACAAAATCCAAGGAACATGGCACGAAAGATGGAGACGGTGGGAGCGTAGAGAGCCCGCTGAAGTTCACCTTTCTCATCCAGGATGAGAGGTGCGCCTTGCTCAGAATTAGGCGTAGATATCATGTCACTGAAGACACTCAGGGTCGCGAGAAGGTTACCATGATATGCCATCATCTGAATCATGCTGGTGAAGGTAACCTCGTTCGGCCAGAGATCAGACGGGAGAAAGATCCCCTCACGACGAAGATGTCCCTGGACAAAAGTGATATCGTCGTGCCCAACGTAATCCTCCGGGACCATATTATGACGCAAGGCGCGATATATCATGATGGTGATATCGACCCTCCAACATTTGCTGTACGCCAACATACACGCGTTAAGTTCATCAACTCCGATATCCAGATTTTGCTCTCTCATGCGCGCGAGGGTCGAACGAACTCCCGATAGTTCTCTCTTGGCAGTGAAAAATTTCAGGAGGGTGAGGTGGGTTATTCTATTGGGAGGCAGCCCGGCCTCTTTTAATAATGCAATAGTGCGATGAAGTAGAGCAAGGTCGCCAGTTCGGGCCGCGATGTTGATTAATGTCGTGTAAGTATAAATGTCAGGTTCAGCGGCAGAATTTTTCGGAAAGTGAAGGTCATATGGGTCACCTTCCCGAGGGAAACTGAAGCCATCGTCACTTAAGAAACCTGAACCGGGTGGACGGTCATAGATCATATCACAATAGATGCTCAGGGAATGATAGAAATTCTGCGAGAGAGTAGTCCGGTATCCTCTCCCGGCATGATCGATAAGAGCGTTCCACTCGTGCAGCTGAATGTCGCCTCCGTAATTCTGTATTGTCGTCAGAACAGAAAGGAGGCGCGAAAACTGAGGGCGGGTCTTTGGGACATTCCTGGCGATGAGGCGTGCAAGGCGGTGGAGGTGAGCAAAGGGAACAACCGGAATAGGGTCGGTACCTCGATTCAAGGAGTTCTGTTGCTGCTGTATTCGGGAAAGAACTCCATATGCTCTCCAGCCTTTCTCTGCCGATTGTGTTGTTGCGAGTACGTGAAGTTCGTTTTTTAAAACTGCATCGTCGCCTTCTATAAAGGGTATCGTTGACATCGCATCCTTTGACGATGTACGAAGAATTTTGATCGGCAGTTGAGTCCAAGGTCGACCAGACAGAAAAGGTGGATCTTGAATAAAAAAAGTTGGTCGTTGTATAGTCTTCTGCGCGACGCTTCCCTCTGCAACTTGTTTGGCAAGTGGGCCGATCGCATCTTGGGGAGGCATGTTGGTTGCGGCTGCATTTTCCGCATTCTCTTCCCCGGAAGAAAGAACGCCAGGCTGTGCGACGCCGCCCAACTGAAAGCTCTCGGTATCCAGACACTCTCCTTCGTTGGTCCAGCGAGAGACAGAACAATTCGTAGCCAATGGGCGAGACGCAAGTATCAAAAACCGACGTCCAACGGTCCTTCCTGGGACTCGTAGACATTTCTGGATGACAGAAATGACTGTTGGTGGGAGGCCCAGAGAGGACACTCTGTGCATCAATAGAAGGTGCAGTCATCCTGAGAGACAAATGGTAAAGGAAGCTGTTGAGTACGCTGCTGCCTCACTTACCAGACGTGCACTACCCCGGCAACAACGTAAACGCACGCCGCTCACCAATGTTTCGAATAAATCTTTCGAGCACACCTTTCAGGCATGATATTCCCACGATATGTTACTTATCATGTGACTTATCGTAAACACAGTACAATGAGACGGTGACAGAAAAATGAATCTACGCAGAGGACTTGAGAGTACCCAGGAACGCAGCCTTCTCTTCGAACGTTTGGAAAGAGCCATGCTGCAATAGACTTCGTCAGTATCATATTGGTAAAAAGAGACACCACTTACACCGAATTTTGAGGATGTGTCGATGAATTTGAGTTGCACCTTCTCGAGATCCCGACGAGATGTGTGAACCATTAGCGATTTGCGAATTGTGATAACACGCTTTTTGGTTCCAGGTATGGAACCCTTGAGCAGTAAAAAGTCGTTTTTGACGATACCATAGTGGGGGAAACCACCCATGGGTGTGATGGTCTTCTTAGTGACATCTGACTCGGTAGAAGCATTCGAATCATCTGAGCCCGAGCCAATTCTGTATATCTTCTTGTTGAGTTCAGTACGATGGTGATAACCGTCTAAGGAAATAGAAAGACGCAAAGTCAGACATCTGGCAGCCAGTACCAAGGTTGAAATAATACCTACTTTGACCAGCACGAGCCACAGAGAACATGACCTTTGCAGGGTGCCAGGCACCAATACAAGCGACCTTACGAAGACCTTTATGTGTCTTACGAGGAAGTTTCTTGGTACCCCACCGATGCGTAACACCTTCGAAGCCATGGCCTTTGGTTACAGCAATGATATCGACAACCTCGTCCTGCTCGAACACTGAAGACACTTCGACAGGTTTCTCAAAGAGACCGTGAGCAAATTCAACCTTGTCGGCAATGGAGCCGCCATTGACCTGAATCTCCATCAAATGTGCCTTCTTCTGACTGAGACCCGTCTTCCTAATTTGTGTGTGGGCCAAGACACGGACGACAGTGCAGTATTTACGGATGCGCTCAAGCTCTCGAGCAATAGACTTGCCACCATCTTCAGCATGCTTCTTGGCATAACGGGTGAAGGCTTTCTTCTTCGAACGGTACCAATTCTTGTAGAAGCGGCGCTTAAGTTCGTCGGAGAGATGAGTAGCCCAGGCAGTGGTCAACGTGCGAAGACCACGGGGAGTTTCAACATAACCGACAACACCGACGACGATCAGGGGCGGAGTCTCAACCACAGTAACAGCCTCCACAATTTCACGCTTATGCATCTCTGTAATATGCCATGAGACCCATGTAGGCGAAAAGACAGCCAGTACATACTGGATCCAGGGCGGTCGAGATCACGAACAACGTGGGTCATACCAGCTTTGTATCCCAGATAAGCTGTCAAATGAACAGGTTTCTTGGGATCATCCTGTTCATGTTAGCATAAGAAGCTATAACTAATAACCAGATAAAACATACTTTCGGGAAAGACTTGACCTTCCCACGATGGCGAGCAGAACGCTTTCTTGGGAGGAAACCTAGAGACCCATGGCGAGGAGCTTCAAACTAAGATTAAATATGAACTCCTTGATGCAATGATGTGGCCATTAGATTGGACAAACCTTACGGTGACTAGAGAAAATATGTTAGCTGACAACATCAATAGACAGGTCGAAATATTATACCTCATCCTGGAATCTTGAGGAGGGAACGAAGATAATAGTGACCATGGATAATTTCATAATCTTCGGCAAATGCCATGGGTGGCTTTTGGTCCTGTATAGCTTTGTCGATGAAGCCCAAGATAGAGTTAGAAATGATCCCCCTCGTTCAAATTGCACCAGCCTTATTAATAATACAATGCCTAATAAGGTTTTGTTTGATACACCCAACCTACAGTCTGTGAACTTCATGGTAATCACAAGGGCCAATTTCTCCTGGCAACTAGGGTATCTTCGGGCCTCTCTTGCACACATTGTCTATTACCATGGCGCCAAAAGCATACGACCCAGACTCGGAGAACGAACAAGCACCTCCTTTACCGTCGGCCCCTCTGATCACGTTGTCCTCCAACCTTGTCATTCAGCCACCCCTGACCAGCCGTGGTTCAGGTCCTGGCATTGTACTCCTACTTCAGAACCCTTCATGTTTGAGCACTAGTCTTCAGAGCCGTCGACCTCTTGATCCAGAACCTGTTCAGAAATGGGCCGAAGAGGGCTTCACAGTAGCTGGTGTGACATTAACACCGAGCTCGGTTTTCGATCAGGCATCTGCCATCTCCTCAGTTATAAAACAGGGAATCGACTGTTTGCTTCAAGTCAAGGAGCTTGACGATAGAGATAAATTTGCGGTCATAGGTAATTCTTTCTCATCCAGATATGTGCTAGTTACCGCACCGAGACACTTCTTTAGTCTATGACAACGATCCGGCAGTCTTGGATTCATTGATAGGCTTGGAAAGGTTACCAATTGCGTGCCTGATCTCTTATGGAGCTTCTTCAAGGATGACATATCCAAAGCCCAGGTTTCCGACTCTCCTACACGTACTTCAGAAGATAGATGTTGTGGAAAATATCACTTCATACTCCTATCCTGGGCAATCCCCGCACTTTGTCCTACCGCAGACCTCAGATTACGATCCAGGAAATGCTTCCTTGGCGCACAGTCGGTCTCTTGTATTCCTACGCAATTGGCTAGGGGGTCCTGTTTTCGATCTTGAGGTCATCTGGGATCGACATTGCTACTTCGAATTTGAAGCTCGAAGTGTCGCAAAGACAATGGCCACGATGGTGGTATGTTATTTTTTCCCCGTCAAAACGATTACAAGAATCACAACCTTGATTACAGCAAGAACCTTATGTCAATCATGTTCCAACAGTGTGTCCATGGTCATGCTGAGAGATTAGCCCCTCACACCGCATTAGATGACTGGAGGAATTGGTCGTGCAGCACTGACAGAGTTCTATCGAGATCATTTTATATTCAACAACCCGGATGACACGAACACTCAGGTTGTTTCAAGGACTGCTGGACCTGATCGCATCATTGGTATGCTTTCTCGTCGACAACTTTCAATTGACTAATGTGGAACGTATCAGACGAGTTTATTTTCTACGCAACTCATGATCGGACTATTGATTGGCTCTTACCTGGTGTACCTCCGACAGGCAAGAAACTTTCCATTCCTATGATAGCGGTGGTGAACATACGGGGCGATCGTTTGTATAACGGTAAGCGGTGACATCCGTGCTGCGAGGAATCTAACTCAGTCTATCAGAGCACATTTGGTGGGATCAGGCTACAGCACTTTTCCAAGCAGGATTATTACCTGCTCACGTCCCGTACTCTGCACCAGATGGTTCCAGAGGAATTTTGCGTCTGCCAGTGACTGGAGTACAAAGTACTCAAATGCTTTTGGATGAGACCAATGGCAAAAGCAATGAGATGATGGGATGTGATTGGGGAGTCAGCTTTGACATCGAAAAATCTTCAGATGACTCAACGGAGTCCATATAGTGGTCCAAACACTTGTCCTTTACAGCTGGATGATAAATTGATAATAAAATTGTCTCAACTTTCCATGTATTGGCTCAGTTATATACTGGGTCTGACCATCCAAAGCACCAAGTGAGCACAACTTGTGATTATTTTACAAAGTTCTTTTTATGTGATTTCTGATGCTCATCTTCTGATGTTCACATCCTTCCAGTGGCTAACCATGTCTTTTCAGAACCTGCTCCACGCTACCAGGGGTTCGAACTTGTGCATTCCCATCACCTGATAGCTCACTTAGCAGAAAGCATATATACATAACTGATCCTTACGTTTCAAGCAAAGTGTATAGAGGTACAATAAGAAATGAAAGCAGCAGAGGTGTATCACGCCATCATTATATCCCCATCCGCTTGTGTTCTCGGTGCACCTCTGACAACTGAATTTACCAGCTCTCTCCTGATTTCAAGTCCTATTTCGGGGTGAGGTGTAGCCCGAATAACGTCTAACAGAGCATCCTTCTGATCAGGTGTCAAGTCTGACGCATATCTAGAACATGCACTTAGAAGGATTCCTTAATGATACATGATCAAACTCTTGCCTCTGACAGAAAACAAGCAGACTCTGGTGCCAGAGCACTGGCAGTTTATCACAGTCTCCTCGGGATTTTGCTTTATAAGTATTTGATAAACGAATAAAGTGGAACACCAAAGCATCGACGACTTGATATGGGAGCTCAAATTTTTTGTCAATGAGGACCCGGATGAACAGAGAATTGGGTCCTTGATGAACATCAGACAGATACACGTTCAAGAAGTACATTTATATACCTGAATAGTCCATATCTGCGATGCGAAGTAAGGCAGCCGAAGCATGCAGCACCGGAATCTTAGTTCGCGAGAGGATAGAGGCAATAATTGCGGCCTGTTTTAAAGTACAACCTTGCTATGCCATTGCAGATACTCGATGCTTGTCACCTTGATAGAAAAGACAACAACTCACGTCAAGCATTGGAAAGATGACACCCTTGAAAAATGCCCCAGGTTTGTAAAGTGCTCGCTTCAGTGCCTCATAGTATTGAACATTCAATTTTTTGTTTTGATCAATGTCCTCTCGGATAGCATCTAGCAGAACTACGCTCAAAAATAGTTGTGCTTGAGGTGGTTTCATGTTTGATATAAAGATTCTTGTTGCTGCACGGCATGCATGGGGTGACCAACTTTCTGGACTTGTGAGTGCCAACATTCGTGCCCATGCCGGTAGTGAGGGGATGACCTTGAAAAGCTTTGGCAAGGGTCCGGACTTGTACTTCTGTAGGAACAATCCTAACCTTTTGATTGAGATTTTTGTGAGAATAAATTCGCGGTAAATGCCTATAGGGACTCGCTTTCGATAAGCCTCTACAACGGTTGGATTGAGACCTAGGGCAGGATCAGGTCGTTCTCTATCTAGGAACAGGTCAGAAGGCAATTTTGACTGGCATAGGTAATGCACCTTGTTGAACTCTTTGGATCGCCGCCGTTGCATTGCCTACGGTGTTATCCAGTTTGGAAAATATAATATCAGCCAGTGTTCGTCGCTCATGAGAATTTTCAGGCAAGAGGGCTCCTAGTGTATGCAGATCTTCTTCGTCTATTTTCTTAGGATTCTGTAAATCAAGCGCTCGAAAGGTAAAGTCTGAATCACTCACGAGTTCTTCCTCCTCTACTTCTTTATCGAAGTCAATGTCCGATTCTTCGTCGTCATCTTCATCGATTGGTGGACGTAGGGTCGTGAATGCGCTCTTATCTCCATCATCACAGGCATCATCCGGCATTTCCAATTCATCGTGCTTTTCCAATTCATCCTGCTGGTCGCGAGCCAGCTCAAAGATCCTGCGAGATGTTTTGGGATCAAGGATAACCTGGTATTCAATTGAGAGACTGATAAATAAAGAAACAGGATCAGGTGTACATCTCCACTATCGTTGTTGTCTGTTTTGTGAGTTTTTTTGCGTTTTCCGGGCTGTGATATACGTCCGTGTTTTGCTTCTGTTTCGTCTTTATCGAGCTGAGTATAGAGAGGATCATGCCTAGGTTTCTTATCGAGCTTTTGTGATCGAGGCATTCGAGTCGAAGAACAAGAAAGTCGTAGACAAAATGAATCGGCATCAAAAATTAGTCAAAACTTTATTTTTGAATTCCATCGACAGTCAAACATTGATTTTTTTCAGCTACTGCCAAAATTTTGGTCGCAGGCCCTCCTAGGGCACCAAGAATATAGCAAACAGCTGAGACTGGGTGTCATATGATATTCACTTCAGCTACTTGAAGAACACTCGTTGACTTGAACTACAATGCATTTGAATGTGCCTCGTAACATTTTCTGACTCCCGTGAGCTCGTTACCGATGCGTTATAATATTTTCACTCAACCTGCGGTGTTCCAATACCGTCTTAGTATAATTGGTTGTGACTGGTCTTTGACAGTCTGATCGGCTTCAGGCGACCGCTACTTTTGAAAGCGGGGATTCTAGCCGTATCAAGGTCAAAATCATAATTGTTTTTTGTTATGAACGTTTGTAGTCTAGATG
>Ga0153946_1000578_pt1 | contig 16080 bp, 17 predicted proteins | sample TSNJ030MetaG_FD_104751 | JGI IMG/M metagenome (GOLD analysis project Ga0153946, IMG submission 104751) | Attine ant fungus gardens microbial communities from New Jersey, USA - TSNJ030 MetaG | ecosystem: Host-associated > Fungi > Mycelium > Unclassified | place: USA: New Jersey, Wharton State... | reverse complement strand
GGAATTTAAATGCTGGGAATCACCCAGCTATTCATAGCTGGGTGATTTCATCAATACTGCATTCTATTCCTGGATGATGTCCCACAGGCAATCTGAAGATAGGTCTATGTTGAGATGCATATGAGGACTTCCCAGACCTTGTCAGATGTCGGGATGTGGAAAGGCCGGCTGACCCCTTCTCGGAGTTTCCCAGATGACCGTATAGATCGGTACCATGTATAAGACCATGGTAGATGTTGGAATATCGAGCACAACACTGAAAAAGGTGAGGCTCCGTGTTCCTGATGGTCAGGCTCCATGTTCCTGATGGTCAGGCTCCATGTTCCTGATGGTCAGGCTCCATGTTCCTGATGGTCAAGGATCAGGTACTTCACTTTCAGATAGAAATGAACAGTAATAGTTAAACTCGTTGCAAACGTGCAACGAGGTTTCCCCATTTTGCTTTATCTTAGCGCAATAGAATGAGTAGAGTAGATGAAAGCAGTGATGTTTCCGGTGCTGTTTTGAGTTTGCCTGGAGAGATAGTGGCAAACCCCACACAGCCTCATTCTCAAGGTAGGCGGTGGTGAGGAAATCAAGCTAGTTTGGACGTGCGTGCGTGCTTGAATGATACCACGATCAGCAATTCCCACAGGGAGAATGTTATCCGCTTGAGAAAACAGTGGCAGATGGACAAGTACATGTCGACATAGGTTTACACACGACATTATACCCTTTTTTTCTCACGCTTCTCTCCATGTCCTCATCGTCGATTCTCCGCCCTCTAGCAGTGATCGCTGGCATAGGGAATGGTGCTGGTACTGGAGCAGCTTCGGCGTGAGTTCTGGGATAGCTCGCTTGCGACCATCCCTTTACGTTCATAAGTCGCTTGTTTGCGAGACAGGGCTATAGCATCGCCTTGATTGCTCGTTCCAGAGGCGATTCGTTGACTAAACTAGTCAATGAGATTAAAGAGACTGGTGGCGATGTATAGAAATATCTTATATCTTCGTACCACCCGGACTCACCGGAATGCATATCTAGGCCGCGGCGTTCCCGATACCTTCCTATGCTGCTGATGCAGTTGCATCTGCATTTGCCAGCATTCGCGAGCACTTCTCCGCTGGGTCCTATATCTTGCGTGTAGCCATATTTAATGCAACACATTTGGTCTACAAACCTTTCCTCGAAGTCTTACCGGAAGATGTCCACTTGGCTCTCGAGAATAACACTGTTGCCGCTTTCGCGTTTTCACATGCAGTCATATCTCAGTTCAAAACCAATCCACTGAATGCCGAAGGAAAACGTGGCACCTTGATATTTACAGGTGCTACTGCGAGTATCAGGGGCAGCTATATGTTCAGTGCATTCTCCGCAGGCCATTCGGCAAAACGTGCCCTTGCTCAAAGTTTGGCTAAGGAGTTTGGCAAGGATAACATCCATGTATGTGTTCATTGGAGTATCCTTTTCTGGACATCCCGCTAACTTAGTATATCCCTTTGTAGATTAGCCATGTAAGTCCACACATAGGTTCATAAGCAAACATGAGCTGACTTGACTTTTCGCAGGCTATTATCGATGGCGGTGCGTAATCCTTCATTCCTTACACTATCAAAATCATCATTCCACTCTAAGCCATCCTCACTGACTTACAGCGCGCTCGCCGCAATGACCCTGAATGGGAGGCTAACCCCAATGTCCGCCTTGATCCAGACAGCATCGCCAGATCGTACTTGTATCTAGTTGGACAAGACAGATCCGCTTGGACCTGGGAATTAGACCGTGAGTTTGACGATCTGGCCTGTTTTGAAGCTGATCATTGTTTCCAGTCCGACCATCTCACGAGCGGTGGTGAGGTCTGGGTCTAGGTTGCTACTGTATGAGTTCCTGTAGAGAGTCTAGGAGCACGACAAATCTTAAATTTCGGTCTGATGAAATCTGGGCCAGATATGATTCCCATAGTAACATTCTGCAAATGAACTATCCTTTTGTGCTGTAGCATGACACATTGAGACAAACTATGATCTCACCTCTCTTGAACCGCTTGGTGGATGAACTACTGCCTATAAGCTGTGAAAATGTTCATTGTTATCTGTATGATGTCTGGTCCTGTCCTGGGTACTTCCGCTGACTTATCCTCAACCCAGTTGAAGCTATTCTCTCAATCAACAAACTAATCTGTCTGAATTTTGTTATGTGGTCCTTCTCTGAGTCACTACCAAGTCCAAGGATGTACAATAAAATACACAATGCGGTTGTTTGGCCAAAGAAAGGTATGCGCTAATATTGCTTTCCCAGTCGAGTGTAAAAATAGCCTAATTGGATCCCATTGTTGATGAGAACGAGACAGGACGGACAGAGAACCATGCATAGGACAACGCAATGGTGAAGGCAAGATCACGCTTTAGTTGTCTCCCGGATGCGTTGTTCTACCATCTTGACTGTATTATGTCTGTTTCAATGGTTTATCTACGTTCTGGAATGACACGGGCCCTTTGGCATGAGAAATTTCCACTTGTGAATTATCGGTCAGTTGAATTACAGCTGAATCATTCACCACCCACACCCCTGTATAAATGATGTGGAACAAGGGATACTCGTCGATCATTCATCCTCTTTGAAATAATGTCAGTACATGCTCAACTTGTTTCACCTCTCGCTCCTATCGGTGTAAACGCTGCATTGGACCCCTCAGTCCAACCACGTCCAAAGATCTTCGATGAATTTGCTTTGACAGATCGGGTTGGAATCGTCTCTGGTGGCAATCGTGGAATTGGCCTCGAAATGGCTTTAACTTTATGTGAACTGGGCGCGCGAGTGGTATATTGTTTGGATTTACCAGAGATCCCTTCGGAGGAATGGCAGAAGACGAAAGAGTATGTAGTGAAATTGGGGAACAATTCAAGGCTGGAGTACATCAGTGTTGATGTGACTGATCAAGACAAGGTATGGAAGATTGGGGAAGACATTGGCAACAAGGAGAAGAGGATGGATGTCTGTGTTGCTGCTGCGGGTATTGTGAAGAGTCATACAGATTGTCTGGAATACCCTGCGAAACAGTTCCAAGAGGCAGGTTACAATCACATTTGTTTAGGATTTCCGTTGATCTTAATAGGTTATCAACGTGAATGTTAATGGTGTTCTATTCACGGCACAAGCAGCTGGTAGACAAATGTCTAAATTCGGCAATGGAGGCAGCATCGTTCTGATTGCATCCATTTCGGGGACGATCACCAATAAGGCGAGCAGGGTGTAAAACAGGTCGTTCATTTTTGCTGAATTCCTCATTCAGGGTCAACCAGTAGTGTCTTACAATACCAGCAAGTCGGCGGTCCTTCAGATGGCCCGCAGCATGGCCTGCGAACTTGGACCAAAGAAGATACGGGTAAACACAATATCTCCTGGACATATCCACACGAGGTGAGTGACATCCATGCATTCGGATTAGAACTGTACTTACAGGGCGCAAACAGCATGACGGCAGCATTCCTTGATAAGGAGCTGCAACTCCTTGACAAATGGTCCAGTTCGAATCCGTTAGGTCGGATTGGTCAGCCAGATGAACTGCGTGGCGTTATAGCGTGGTTGGCCAGTGATGCATCAAGCTTCTGCACAGGTAGCGAGTACGTCAATTCCAGAGTGAGTACCATGTGAGTTCTGAATTTGGACCCCAGCATTCTCGTTGATGGCGGTTATCGCGCGTGGTGACAAGACTCAACGTTCTCGAAAGAAGTGGGTTAGGTTCGGTTCGCCGACTCTCCTCTAGGTAAGACCCTATAAGTCGCAATGATAGTATGTCTATGTAGAAATTGATATACAAAGCAAAATGATGGAAAGTTAGCTGCGTGCGAAATTGGTCTTTCTGATGCTCCGACTTGCTTTTCCAGTCCCTCGGCCTTCGCTCAGCCGACGTCCAATTCCAATCTAATACTCAGGTCATAACAAAGTAATCTAGGAGAAGATGTCTTGCTCTTTACTATCATCAATGGTACAATGTTGCAGTGGTCAAAGATCAAAGAGCAATAACTTCTACCAGGGTCAGCTTCTAAGTCGTGTAGCACGGGTGAGTTCAAGCTGCCGTATTTCTGTGGAGCTGTTTCAATGAAGGCCGGGAGGATATTGCATTGGCCGTACGGAGTGTGTCACCTGGTTATCTTTCAATGGTCCATATCCTGCAATCTAAAGGGATTTTTTGCAGTCTCATTGTCCACCTGAGCGCCTGGCATAATTAGCAGAAGCTGTCTCAACTCATCTATCCGCCGAATTATGAGAACGCGAAATCATATACATACCGGAGAACCCCGTTAATCCGTTGGATGAGGATATGCAGGATAAATTATGGGCAGACGAAGATACTCTGAACATCTGGACAACTGTAGACAAGAAGTGATTATATATATCTCAGTAGAACGGAAGGGTTGATTTTCCTCATTCATTGAGTGATAGCCATTTTTTTCCACTGGTTCCGCCGAAATTGACAAGTCCTTTTTGTGCTACGAGCATAATGTAGTCCCCCAAGCTTGATACACCAGCGGTGCGATAGACGTCCTTGGATAGCATCATGCCTATGTCCGACAGTACATTGCCTTCTGCCCTTGTCTTTTGTAGGCATTGCAACAAGGGAAGGAACACTGCACTACCAGTTGGGGATGACTCTGGCAAAGGCATCACCATTTGGGATGACAACGGCTTCAACTCTGTACTGGCGAAACCACTTCTTCTAGGTGCCCACCAGCTGGACATACTGCTCTCCCATTCACCGCCTTCGCCCCGCCGCTATTTACTGCACAATTCTCGGTCGGCACTGTTTCGAACTGCTGTAATGCCCTAGACTCAGACTGCTCAGGACCACTCGGATGTCTTGACGATACAACAAGGTTTTATCCAGGCTATGAAGAGGAGTTCAATAATTGGTTTATTGAAGATGGTTTAGATACACCAGTTGGCTTGGTCTTCGATGTGACCGCTGTTTGTGGCTTGAAAAAGGTCAGGTAATCTTTGAGCTGCAATTTCAGAGGGTGTATGTGGCAGTGTTGGCTTCTGTATAGCAGCCTGAGGCTTCGGACGAGAGGTAGGAGAAGTGAAGTTCGTATTGACAGCCGATAAAGAAAATGAAGTGCCATGGTTAGACACATCGAATAGGCGCCTTATACCACTTGCTTTCTATTGGCTCGCCCTGGTTGACTTGACTGTCCCATGTTGAGCATTGACACCCACGTTGGGCTTCTCTGTTGATTGAGATCCAGAATGTCTGTGTTCCAATTGAAGAGGCGATGGTGCTAAGTAGCAAGTTAATTTATCTTCAAACATTGCAATACATGTATAGTAGTAAGCAGTAAACCATAAGTGTTTTCATTTGAAGGTACCAGCACAGGATGCATGTATTGAACTTATTGTTTTATTGTAGGCATTGGTTGTAGATACCTATCTCTCAAACAGTCCAACCACTGTTCAATTATTTCAACAGCATAAATTGCAGCCAAATTATGAGAGCAATCTCAGGGTTCATCTGCCAAGGACATTGAAGTGAGTAAAACTAGATAGTTTTGGATGATTCATTGATACATGTCACAGGTCCAGTGCTCCCCATGTGGTGTCCGGTTTATGGATAGATAGAAGCCGCTCGAGGCTATTCTTCCGGGGCTGGAAAGATCTAAACTGGGTTGGGTTTGGCAGTGATCGAATGTCGAAGTATGCGTCATTCAACTCAAGGCAGGACTAAGTACGAATTGCCCGGTTTAAATACTCGCGGCCTGGTTTCACAAGATAATTGACTACCTCACATTCAGAGGACTCATGGAGTGGAGCACCGCGTGAACATGGTGCATGTGATCTTTATACATCGTGGAGAACGTTTGGTTCCTATTCTTGTCTTTGTAAATGGCGATGATAATTGAGATATCGGTGCCTATGCAATTATTTTTCCTGTGCAGAGAGCCTTACCTTGTGCACGACTGCGCTGTTGTATATGGTATCCAATTTTATTTTTTATGTTGATATTTTTTGATCTATGATTTGGCAGTCACAAGGAGTGACGTTTGTGAAAGAGTTACCTATTGCGTGCGACCGCAACTGCTGCATATCCTCAATGATTTATCTTGTGGGGAAGATTTGCTCCATTCTTAAAGCCTTGTCACGGAGGACCTGTTCCGCGTTCTTTGATGTATCGTAAACTTTCGTTCAGGACACGTACCTGACTATAAATTACTTGGGGAATACTCCTGAATTTCCTCGTTCGTTGGAGACCCACCATGGTTACTCAGCAATCCTCTTCAGCTGCTGCATCCACTCAAGAACAGGAGGCTTCTTCCCTCGATAAGGAGGCTTCTCTGGACAAAGAGTCTTCTCTGCGGGTGGTGGATGACCCCCATAAAGTTCCACTATATAACCCTCATGTCGACGTTAGCGTTGTCGACGAACGAAAGCTCATGAGGAAGATTGATTTACGGTTGGTTCCATGGTTGGCCTTGTTGTATCTTCTCAGTTTCTTGGATCGGACGGGTATTGGAAAGTGGGTGTCCAAAACCCTATCGTTGCATCATCTAACCATCGCTACAGTGCCAAAGTAAGATGGCTCATACATGACAATTAGCCGAATTGACAATGTAAACAGCTATATCATATGCAACAAGACCTTCACCTGACTGACACTCAATATCTACTCACCTTGACGGTTCGGTTGATCATCCAAAATTTACAATAAGGATGCTTATCGAGGATTATGCAGATCTTCTTCTTTAGCTATGCTGTGTTTGAGGTCCCCTCAAATGTCTTCCTGAAGAGACTTCGCCCATCCATTTGGCTTTCTTTGTTGATGCTCCTCTGGGGCATCATGATGGCGAGAATATTTTCCTCATTAGAAAGACAAAAAGCTGATTTATCTATCAGACGGTACAGGGTCTGGTACACAATTATGGTGGTTTGTTGGGTGAGTCACGATAACACTCGTAGAACCTTTCCCTCTGATCAGATACTCAGGCATGAGGTGGATGCTTGGAGTGTTTGAGGCTGGCCTTTTCCCTGGGGTCAATTATTATTTATCTTGGTGAGTAAGCTGGTTCTTGGCGTGTAAGAGCGAAACTTATACCTCTGAAGCTGGTACAAACGTTCCGAATTCGGTCTTCGCGCAGCAGTATTCTTCTCCGCCGCCTCTGTGTCAGGTGCTTTCGGTGGTCTGCTAGCCGTGAGGTTCAACTGATATGATTAGCAAGGGAGTTATTAATATCTGGGTAGGCTGCGATTTCAAATATGGATGGGATTGGTGGGAAACCTGCCTGGGCTTGGATATTCAGCAAGTAGACGCTATTGAGTTCCCCTTACTCAACCTCTGATCATCCCATCAGTAATCGAAGGACTAGCTACGGTGGTTGCCGGTGTCTTGTCTTTCTGGATTGTTCAAGATTTCCCGGACTCAGCCAAGTTTTTGACCGAGGCGGAACGAACTGTGGTCGTTCGACGGTTGCAAAGTGATGACCAATTCAGTGCTGCAGGCGAAAATTTACGTTGGAAATATATCTTTCAGAGTCTCCTGGACTGGAAAACGTGGGTTGGAAGTATGTGGCGAAGTATTAGTTTATTGCTCTAGCGTGAAAACTGATTAATTCGCAAAGTGATCTGCTATAGTGGCTCGGATATGCCTCTTTATGCATTTTCACTCTTCCTACCCAGCATTATCAATCAGGTAAGCCTGAATTCATAGTTATCGTCGAATCAAGTCTTTGACATGTTGTACCGCTAGCTCGGTAAGTCCTTCCTTTCTGAGGCCAAGAAGTGGTATAATGTTTGTGGGCAGGCTTTAAGGCAACCCCTGCCAATCTGCTGACAGTCCCAGTCTATGTTTTTGCCTGCATCATCACTTGTGTTGTCAGCTTCTTTGCAGATAGGTTTGGACGCAGGGGGTGGTTTAATGTTGTCTTCATGTGTTTGGGTATGCCCATGACATGTCATTTTAGTTGATGAATCTCAAGGGAAAGAATCTAGGTGGCGCTGGGTACATCATTTTGATAGCCTCCCGCAATCCTGCGCTTTCCTACTTCGCTGTATACATGGCTACTTGGTAGGAAATCATCTCTTTTGTCCAAAAACATACTGAAAAAGTCTGTAGTGGTATTTATCCCGTGATACGTATGTTTTTTTTCAATTGTTGCTGTCCTTCAGGTCTGACTTTGTTTCATTTTCAAATTTTCAAGCCAATACAATGTAAGCCCTTTCTTCGTCTCCAAGTCAAAACATTTTCGTCTAATTTATCACAAGTGCCTGGGTGTCCAACAATGTGGAAGGTTCGTACAAGCGTAGTGTAACCTTAGCTATGGTTATCAGTTTGTGAGTTCAGCTATCCCTGAGAAGTGGTTCTCGTTTCAATGAGTATTTCTCAGCGGCAACATCAATGGAGCTGTCAGTTCGAACGTGGTATGCTATATCAATGTCGCTCACCTCCAACATCACTGACCAAGCCACTTCTAGTACCGAGCGCGGGACGCACCATGGTACCCTCTCGGTCACGGTAAGCATAACAAGCATTGACATCAACCTAGCTGAAGAGCTCCACATTTACTCCTAGGTCTTGTCCTCATGTACATAGGATTAGGTCTCGTTTCTACTCTAATCATGATATTTTTCCTGGATCGCGAGAACAAGGCACGCGATAGAGGTGAAAGGGACGAGGTGATTGGCGATGGAGATGGTGGTGACAAGAATATCAAGAAGAATGGACGTTTCGCGACCGTTTCAGATGCCAAGAGAGAGAAGGGTGATACTTGGAGTGGATATAGATACACACTTTGAAGTGTCTTCTCAAACCAGTGCTGGCTGTCATAGTTGAGATGAAACTGGATGTGTAAGATCATTTTATTACATTAACTTTGGAATGATATATGTTCTCCCAATCACGACACGATTTAGAGAAGTGAAACGTTCCAGACTCTTCGGTAGTGGTTCTGATACTACCTACTGATGAAATACGATCGGTGGGAGGGTACAAAATGAGTACAAACATTTACGCTACTTATATACCTTATATACTTATCTACATCATGTAACGTAGTTACCGATATCCAAATATACAAAGTACTTAATTTAGTGTAGCGTTTGATATTTTGAATGCATCAATGAGCTGTTATCGTCATCTGTAACTTTCTGGCTGGACTGTACCTGGAGCTCTGGTTCTCTAGCCCGGAAACACAGACACTGCATGGTCGAGTCTCCGGTATACACGCAAAGATGCTGGGCAGAGTCTACTTTCACTGCGGACACAGGCCATTTCAAGACTTGATATGAAACAGGTCAGACCATTCTGGCATATTTGGAAGCTGGGGAGCTTCTTTTGTTGTTCGGCTCAGGCGTCCAAGGTTCAACCATCTAATACAGCCTGCATTACATTAATATCGCAGATAACTCAGTTGACTCGATCTGCATCTTGTACGAAGAGTTTCAGGGACTGGTTATGATGATGACGTACCAGTCCATAGGTTTCTAGTCAAGTAGCCTGACAAATTTCCCAACAAAAGTTTGATCGTCCCGAGTACAGATATCCAATGTTATTCTGTTTGAGCCTAAAGAGATGGCATCTCCTAGCCGAGTTACAGACGAGAATGGTTGCCGAAGGTGGAAAGGTAAGCTGTATAGTGCTGAATTGGATGCATAGAGAGAATAATCATAAGTCTGTGCTGCCAGAGGAGTGATCGTTGACACATAGGGCCATCACTCCGCCGACCAGAAGCCTCATGGTCAGAAGTCGAACTAGTACACTCTAGTGTCTTCGTTTTAGAGAGCTCAGTTGACATGCTGTGGAGACGCAACAACTTTTGAACAGCCGAGTATTTGGATATTTGGATCGGGGGAGTGATCGTCACATGTCCTGAATCGTACCACATTTATTTTGGGCCCATTTTCATAACCCAACCTATATATACGACTATTTCAAGAATTATTCTTTACCTTCATACCCATTCTTCTGACACTTAGCAAGTCATGACCATTCCGCTCTCCAACTCTTCCCTTGATGTCGAGTCTCCTCGTCCAAAGGATGTCGGCATCCTCGCAATGGAAGTATACTTTCCTCGTCGCGTGGGTGCCATTTTTTTTCTCTATGGCGCGAAGCTCATAGTTTTTCGTCAGTGTGTCTCCGAGTCTGATCTTGAAGACTTCGACGGTGTGTCAAAGGGCAAATATACAATTGGTCTTGGGCAAGAGTACATGGCTTGGCCGGACGATCGTGAGGACATCAATTCTTTTGCTTTGAATGGTATGTCTACTTTATCATGACACGTGTCTCATGCTTAATGTCGCCTCAGTCGTCGCTAGTCTTCTTGAGAAGTATAATATTGACCCCAAGTCAATTGGTCGTATCGACGTTGGCACCGAGACCATCATCGATAAATCAAAATCCGTGAAGACCACCATTATGGATCTCTTTGCCGAGTCTGGCAATACCGATATCGAGGGTGTTGACTCCAAGAACGCCTGTTACGGTTCCACTGCTGCCCTTTTCAATGCTGTCAACTGGATTGAATCAAGTTCCTGGGACGGACGCAATGCCATTGTCGTCGCCGGTGATATTGCTGTTTATGCTGAAGGTGCCGCTCGCCCTGCTGGGGGTGCTGGTGCCTGTGCTGTCTTAATTGGTCCTAACGCGCCTGTCGTTTTTGAGCGTGAGTTTAATGTCCTGCTGCTTGTCCCAATGTCACTTCTCACATTGATATCCAGCCATTCATGGCAATTACATGGCAAATACTTACGACTTCTACAAACCTCAACTCTCCTCCGAATACCCTGAAGTAGATGGCCCTGTCTCAGTTGTCACCTACATCGCTGCTCTGGATGCTGCTTACTCTACTTTCAAGGAGAAGTATGCTAGATACGCCAAACGCGTTGGCGAAAAGATCGATTTTTCTCTTGAAGATGTGGACTATGCTATCTTCCACTCCCCTTACGGCAAGCAAGCCATCAAGGGCCATGCACGCATGTTCTTCAATGACTTCCTTTCTGCCCCTACTGCCCCGTGCTTTGCCCAAGTTCCCAATAGTGAAGCTTTCCTGAAAATCACTCACGCTGATTCTCTTTTGGATAAGAATGTCGAGAAGACTTTCATCAATGCTGGCAAGTCTAGCTTTGCCGAAAAGGTTGACCCTGCCATGGCCTGCTCACGTCGTTTGGGTAACATGTACACGGCCTCCCTGTACGGATGCCTCGCATCCCTATTGTCGAATGTTGAACCCTCAACATTGAAGGGCAAGCGTTTCAGCCTGTTTGCTTTTGGGAGCGGCTGTGCAGCTAGCTTCTTTACGGCCGTCGTGAAGGGTGATACTACTGAGATCAAGGAGAAGCTTGATCTTATGAATCGCCTGGCTCAAATGAAAGTTGTGCCTCCTCAGGACTTCGTCGATGCTCTTCATGTGAGACTATTTTCCTCCTGTTCACGGTGCTGTATATTAATGGTCGCTTCGCTAGCTTCGTGAGAAGAATCACAACGCATGTAATTATGTCCCCCAGGGCTCGCTTGATAACGTTTGGCCCGGTGCCTACTATCTTGAAAGTGTGGACTCAAAATACCGAAGGAAATATGTGCGAGCCCCTGTCAGCGCATAAAATGCTCTCCTTTCTGCTTGGATTTTCGTCTTGATATAGATTTTTTTGCCGCATTATCAAAAGTTTTATATGAATTTAGTTTAGTGCTACCGTATTTCTCTTTCATGAGTTGTAAATTATAATACCAGGAGTTCTGATCGTCAAACTTTGTGTGAGATAGTGTTGTATTTGCGCGACACACTCCATGTTTGAAAAACGTCACACCAGGATTTCTATCAACTCGACGGTATTCCACGATATCAGTTCCTATCATCCATTTACGCAGCAGGTTAGTGAATACTGCTTCTTTTTCCATTGGTGAAGATCCATGATCGCTCTCTCGCTCTCAGATCGATGTCATCTTTCCATCCCAATGTCGTGAACTTGAAAACGCATTATCTGCGCTCAGAACGTATTTTGCGAGGGGTAGAGTAGACTTGGCCAGCATGTTCGCTGCTGGCTCAGAATTTGTGCATCCGTATGCTACATCATCTTCTCAAGGCACCCAAGATACACCGAGGCAGGTATCTCCCACTCTGTTCGACCCTCCCTCCCAAAAAAAAAAGCGCTAGGCAAAATACTGACAATCTCTTGCCTCGTCTCTCCTCCGTCCAAACCTTGTGATCGCTGGAACTGTCTGATAAAAACTACATCTCCATCTCATGGATCTCTTCCTGTTGTGATTTTTTTTCGCCTTTTGAAAGTACGACCCGGCACAGGAGTGACCTCGTTGCAGTGAGTCTGAATCGCGCTTGTGGGACGCGCAATGACGATGTTTGGTGCATCGATACACGCGGAGTGTTGACGGTGTGCGTTTGTAAGGAGACTTATGAGAAGTTGGGTCTTGTGGGTCAGAAGATGCCGTTTAAAAATCGGAGTGGGGAGCGCTATGGTATGTATGATATATTGATGTTTGTCTGCTGTTCTTTTACTTCATTTCCTCTCCCATTATTCGTGTCGAAAGCCTCCCCTAGGTGGCTTTCCTATTGTATCCCGATCCGAGGATGATTACTGAATCAAGTCTATTTTATATAGTGATATCATCGCCGTTGCACAAGAATGCTGAATCGGTAACTGTACAGAGGCGAAGGCAGAACGCTCTTGCATCGTGGGACACAGGATTTACACAGGACGTTACAGTGGTTACTAGTACCGAAGGCTATACAAGCTCACATTGCGTCATGAAAGGAGTTTGGGAAGTAGTCTATTGTTTGACGGCACAGGATAACGATAATGGGACCGGTGCGTTCGGTCCGCTCCTCACTTGTTGGGATATTTTTTTCTACATGACATATATATCCTTTTCACACCCACAAATAACCTGGAGGGTCGAAAGGCCGATCATGTTCTTTCGATACTTTATTTATGAGATCACGGTTCAGTCTCCTAGACTATGCTTTAGCTTCCCTAATCACTTCTCATTCTTCTCTTCTCTTAGAATTTCTGGACCGATGGGCTTCTCAGGTACCCATAGATGATCCCATCATAGTACCGGCCATCTGTCAAAAAGTTTACCTGGACAACATCTGGATCCCTGACCTGACGACGCTATCTCCGTGTCCGGCGCCGATGCAAGAAGAACAACTTGAAGATTGGAACAATGATGTTGCGGTGCTGTTCGAGTGGGTCGGTATGGCTGGTTTACATGCTCAGAGGTGCGGATAGATATAGTCCCCCCACCTTTCCCCCGCTGTCGTGAGAGTGATCTTTACTTGACAATAGACTTCAAGTCAATGATCGAGTTGACCCATTTGTGGCCGTGTATGATCCTCCCACTGCAAGTCGGTTAGGAGATGCAACTCATCTGAGGTGGAGAGGACTTTTACCTCCCTCGTTTGTGCAATCTGTGATTGATACATCTATGTGAGTGATTGTCATTTTTTTTCCCAAGCATGAGCCCTCCTTTCTCCATCGTTTGGTCCTTGTAAATCCAGTCAGATAATTTAATTGAATGAACCTGTTTCTGTGATCTTTTATTTCTGTTTCAGCTGTTCTTTGATTCTGCGGTTGATTTATGGCTTGCTAACGATCTTCGAAAAGCACCTTCCTTCAATCATCACGATCGTCGCCTGATGCTTTTGTGGCTATCACGATGCAAGGTGTTACAGATTCTCCTGTTGCATATTTGTCACCAAGTAGGTCAACGGCCACAGCCCATTTACCAAGTGAAGATGGAGAAGATACATGGTCCTTGATTCTGACACCCCCAGAAGGGGAAGGAAAAGACGTCAAGAGTATATTATATGAGATTGTGGGACAATGGGATGCCCGTTGGGGATGATACTGTGCCACTGTAATTATTTCAAGAAACACTCCATATTATGCATTGATAAGACACTTTAAAGCACCGAGAGCAGATATCCACAAGCAATACAAATCCTAACACAACGACTATAGTGTACTAGATGGCCGTGCATGACATAGTATTACAAGAATGATGTCAAGAGAGTGTAAGGACTTTTGATAACGGGAGCAGCAAAAATGGAAAGGCATAAGGGGAATACGAGAACAAGATAAAAAAAACCAAAAAAGAACTCGGCCCCAAGACGAACATGGGACCCAACAAATTCAACCATAAAATCATAAAATGAGCATCCTTTTCCCCTGAGGGTTTTTGAGTTATGCTCTAGCTTTTGAGAAGGGATGATGAGGCACATGCACAGAAGCATTGTGGTGGCGGCAAGGACATAGTGTCAAAACAGTTGGGCGGCAGGTTTTTAAAGATGGAGATGGAATTCCCAGGTACGGTAGCCTGGTTGCGCATTTCGTAACCGAAACGGGGCTATGAGGTTGGTGGCAGGTTCAGGATAAGTGGTCGAAGTGGCTGGAGGGGAAGGCGAGGCAGGAGTTGGAAGTGAAGGAGGGATATTGATGGGGGTGATGTTGACGGTACGACGAACGACGAGAGACCGGGGAGAGCCTGCAGCTTGCTGGGCGTTTGGGTGCGTCTGTGCTGTAGAAAGAACTGTCGAAGTAGAGGTAGGGGATGTTTGGTGAGAAATGAGAGAGCCCTCGGGGTGGCGGAGAGAACTGGGACGACGCGAGCTGGGACGCGTACTGCGGGTGGAATGGCTCTGGCGTCGAGGTTGGTCTTGGGCAAAGTCAGCGGGGACATAAACATCTAATAAAGAAGCGGGATCGTCGGTTCCAATAGCCATAGGGCTGTCATTGGAATCGCTGAGGCTTTCATCGCTGTCGTTGGAAGAGGCGGTGGTTGGGCTGGAAACACTATCGCTGACGTTGTCCAGAGCAGCAGTATTTTGTGGATCGCCTGGACTGTGCTCGAGGGTCCACACTGAGCTATCGAATAGACCGTCAAGGAATTGCTCGAGCTGGGCATTTTTGAAGAATTCTTCTGAATCTGGGTCGAACTGGTTGCATGGGCTCCAGCGTTGACAGGGGACGTCGAAAGGAGGGGTTGGATCCTCGCAGACGGCAGGTTTAGAAAGGTACTTTTGGGAGAAAAGAGCACGACCCATTATGAAGGAGAGCAAGCTGTGTTTTGATCACTCTTGTTTTGTTCCACAAAAGGATAGCTGTTCCTTGAGCATTTTCAAAAAACAAAAAACATCTCCTAACTCTAATGAAACATTTCTCGCTCAACTAATACGTCTACTAGAGTCAGGCACGTGCGCAAGCGGAATCTCTCTACCCGTTACCTGCCTTATGTCTCCAATCCTTGATAGTCCTCTTCCTACAACTCCTCCTCTTCAGAACCTGAACAACACCAAATCTGCCACTCAGTTCATACAGCTGGGCGACACATTTCCTCCAATATCAGATCCCTGGAGAGACGACATTCCGCAGTATGATCAGCCCATAAAGCGCCAACTGCACACGCCAGACCCGTCGCTTTTTGATCAGGCCATGACGGCCAGCATCCTCGACAATTCTCAGGTAACAGAAACTAGACTAGACTCTGTCTCGAAAGACGTTCTCAGTGAATTCGATCCGCTAGCAGTCAGTGCCGAGGAACAGGCAGCTCATGATGCATGGGAAACTGCGGAATCCCATCCAGCTCCACCACCTAGCTCATCATCGTCCTCGGCCCCTGCGAGAGATAATCAACACCCTCTTGAGCTTCAAATAGAGACAGTTAGCTTAATGGAATCGGAAACAAGCTCCTCCACACCTCAATCGGTTTCACCTACACCCTCTGCTTCTTTTCCCTCTCTAGCTGCATTTGCACGAACGTTCTCGATCCCTTCGTTCTCTCCAAAATCAAGGCCGCTGTCGTTGGATGTAGCCAAGCCTGTAGCTTCACCTTCTACATTGTCATCATTTTTTGTGCAGCAAGAGCAGCGGGCGGGAGATTCGGAAGACAAGGGATCCTCTGTTCCGAGTATAGCAAAGCCACCTGTCAGGAGTGGTGCTTCCACGCCTGTTGTTAGAGATCCCTGCGATGGTGGTGGAAACGGGACCAAACCTACAGAAGGGCAGTTTGATTTTCAGAAATTTCTGGATCAGATGAAGACAAGGAGTGCGGAGCCCGTATCCAAGTACCTGAGATCGTGTGTCCCTTCCCCTTTCTTCCTC
>Ga0153946_1000571_pt1 | contig 16161 bp, 11 predicted proteins | sample TSNJ030MetaG_FD_104751 | JGI IMG/M metagenome (GOLD analysis project Ga0153946, IMG submission 104751) | Attine ant fungus gardens microbial communities from New Jersey, USA - TSNJ030 MetaG | ecosystem: Host-associated > Fungi > Mycelium > Unclassified | place: USA: New Jersey, Wharton State... | reverse complement strand
GGAAGACATTCTTCTGCGGCCGATGAGCTTACAGGAAATGGCGGATACCATCACCATAGAAGTGGAAAAAAAGGAGGCACAGGATAAGGAGAATGGAAGTGTGCTGCTTTTAGTGCCGGAGGTCACAAATGAGAAGAATCAATTCTGATTTTCAGACAAAATATGTGTCAGAGGAAGGGCAAAAGCTTTCTAACCGGGATTTTTTCGGCTATGTGGAAATGGATGATTTTGCCTGTTATGTGGTGGCAGACAGTCTGGACGAAAATGAGGATATTAACAGTGCCAGGAGGGCTGCTGAGAGTCTGATCCGCTGCTTTGTGGAGCGTCCGACCATGCAGAAGGGGGTCTTAAAACGATATATGCTTCAGGCTCACCGCGAACTTATGAAAGAGCGGCGGGGAATGCGTCTGAAGGTTTCTGTAGTTATGGTAGTGACCGATTACCGGAAAATGCGGTATTGCCGTGTGGGAAACAGCCGTTTCTATTTGATTCGCAATGGCCGTTATCTGGAACAGACCACCGATCAGTCACTGACGCAGAATCTGATTGAAACGGAGAAGCTTGCTCTTGATCAGGTGGCTGTGCATGAGGAGCGGAATAACCTGTATTCCTATTTGGGAGAACGGGGAGAACCTAACGTTGTGTTCTCGCCTAAAATTAAACTGGAGGATGGAGATATCCTCGCCCAGCTTACCAGAGGTACGTGGGAACATTGCAGTGATGAGGAATTGCTGCAGGCTGTGGATGCTGCAAAGGAACCGGCGGATATTACCGGCAGTGTAGAGGATCTGATTTTAGGCAAGCAGGAGGGGGAGCAGGAGATTGATAATTATTCCCTGGCAATCACCCGGATCAGCAAGGTTTACCAGTCGCCGAAAAAACCAGTTTCCTTAAAAAAAATACTACTGATTGCGATACCGATTATCCTGGTGGCAGCCAGTCTGTCAATTGTATGTTACCTGCGATACAGAAACATCAAAAACAAAGAATATCAATTGGTTCAATATATGGATAGCGGAGAAACCTATCTGCGTTATGACAACTATAAAAAGGCATCAGAAGAATATACGCAGGCTAAAAAACTGTCTAATGATTTAAAACGATCCGAGGATACGGCCGAAGCGGACATGTATTTAAAGCTTGCCGATCAGATCATTCTGGCAGATGAAGCATTGCTGGCAGGAGAGCACCAAAAGGCACAGGAGCTTTATCTGGCAGCAAGAGAGCTGTCAATTAAGGCAGGAAACGTGGGAAAGAAATATATTGATCTGCAATTGGAGCAGACACGCAGCTATATTGAGCTGTATGACTGGATTTCCGTTGGCGAGATTAAAATGGAATACGAGGATATGGAAGGGGCGATTGAAGCGTTCCGCCAGGCCAAAGAAAAGGCTTCCATTTTATATGCAAAGGACATCAAAGAAGAGGCACTGAAAAAGCAGACAGCGGCGGAGGAAAAGCTGGCCGCAAAGAAGCAGGCGGCATTGGCCGAAGAGGAAGCAGGACGAAGAGCAGCCCAGGCTGAACGGGATCAACAGGCGGCCGAGGAAAAAGCAGCGGAGGATAAGGAGAAAGCGGTTCAGGATGCGGAACTGGAGCTGGAAAACCAGCAGAAGGCGAATGATCAGAAGAATGCCATTGAGCTGGAGAATCAGGGGAATGAATTGATGGCATCGGGACAATATGAACATGCGATTACTTTTTACCGGACCGCTCAGGCGATCTATTACCGGCTGGAGCTTTTTGAACTGGCGAGTGGAATCGAACGGAAAATCGAAGCTGCTCAGGCGGGGATAGAAGCTCTGAAAGCAGCGTCGGCTGCAGAGCAGGCAGTGGCTTTGCAGGAGCGCGGGAACGAAAAACAGACAGGACCGGGATTACAGGAGGAAAATAGATCATGAGTGCATACACCTATCGATTGCATCCTGATAAGATACAGCATGAAAAACGGTTTTTCAAGCAAAGTCTGCTGGAACAAATGACGACGTTCCAGTTAAAAGAAATCTGCCGCGAGGAACGCCTGGTTACAACGTCGATAGAACCACTGGACCGGGAGGGATTCATCCGGCTGATTATGCGGTTTCGCGGGCAAAAGGACTACCGCCATATTGAGGAATACTGTGAGGAAGGAATGGAACGCCTGCAGTCTGTTGTAGACAACATACCTTTGAGTTCGGTTACCGATGGCGGACTTCGAATTCCTGCCAGCATGGTCCTTTATGAAGATATGGAAATGGATGAACTGGATGGTAATCTGGTGCAGGAGCAGGAGGTTTCTCTTTATGAGGGGAACCTGCTTTCGGTAGATGAATTCTTTCAGCTTCATACATGTCTTTATTTAAAACATGTATATAATGAGTATTTTATTTGTAAAGGGAGCGGCGTTCCGATCCTTGCACCGGATAAGCATCAGTATGCCATTCTCTATTTTCCATCAGACCGTAGTTCGGAATACCTGTACGAGCAGTATATGGGGAAGGGGAGCGAGTATCCGGGGACATTAAGCTGTATCCGTATTCCCCTCCTTGATCTGACGGTTCGGGAAGTGGAGGCCACTCAGATTCCGCTGGTGATTGATTTTGGCAGCTGTAACACAACGATGGGAATCTGTCTGCCGGATGGCAGCCGAAGGATCGCGGTATCTGGGTCAGGTCATGTGATACCAAGTGTGATCGGTGTTGCCGGAGGAGAGGGAGATACCATCCAATATTTGTTTGGTCATGAGGCGACGGAAATGAGCCGGAATAATTACCAGGATCAGGATGTTCCGGTGTTTTATGATATTAAGCGGTGGATCAGCGATCCGAACCGCAAAGAGTATGTGATATTGGGAAATGGTATGAAGCTGCAGCTTGAGCGGCGGGAGATGCTGGCCGCATTTTTTCAGTATCTTCTGGCCGAAGCAAGAAAGCAGTTTAAATATGAGTTCAGTAATGTTCAGTTACTGGCGCCAATCCGGCAGAAGGAGAAGTTTGTCAGCCTGTTTGAAAACATGTTTGACGGAGTGAACATTGACTGCGGTCTGGATGAAGGGATGGCGGTGTTGTTTTCCAGTATTGATAAGATGATTGCACAGGGGATCTATGATTCGGAACGGTGGTATCACGTACTTATTGTAGATTGCGGCGGAGGAACCACGGATTTAACCTCCGGTCGATTCCGTATTAGCAGCGGTCGGGTTTCTTATAATATTGATTTGGAAACCAGCTATGAAAACGGGGATACCAACTTTGGTGGAAATAACCTGACATACCGGATCTTGCAGATGCTAAAAATCAAACTTTGCCAGACCTTTACACCAAAGGAGATGTGGAAGGGACGGGGATTGGATGAAGCCTATCATATAGCAGAATCCTACCTGCCGACCGCATTTAAAGCGTATGCCGAAAAAGCGAGAGAGGATTACTTTTATGTAAAAAACAACTACTACTATTTATTTGATGTTGCCGAGCAGATAAAGAAGTCGTTTTTTCAGGCAGAGTCACAGTATGAGTTGTGGATCGGAACAGAAGATGCGGAACTGTTGCTGGATAAATGGAGGTTGTCAGTGATGAAGGATAAGCGGCTGGAGCGGCTGAATCAAACGGTTCGTGTTTCCTTTTATCTGCATGAAATTGAAAGCTGTTTACGTCCGGATATATACGATATAATGAAGCATTTTTTGGAAAAAAAGTTCTGGAATCATGAACTTGGCAAATACCAGATGATTAAGCTGACCGGCCAATCCTGTAAGTCACGATTGTTTGAAGAAGCTTTAAAAGAGTATGTTCCCGGTAAGCTAATCCAGCGGAATGAGCAGGAACACAAAGGTAATGAGCTAAAGATGTGTTGTTTGGAAGGAGCCTTGGCATATTTCTTTAACTGTAAATTGGGATATATGAATGTGACTCCTAATTATCACGTTGGTGCCCTGCCATATGAAATTATGGCTTATACCCATGAAGGGCAGAAAAAGACCTTGGTGCGCAGCTTTGATAAAAAAGGACACATTGGTTATATTTCGCGTTTTATGGTAGGAAAGCAATTGGATATCCATTTGCTGAACAGTTCGGGTGAATCATTAAAGACCTACTATTTTCAATGTAATATGGGCGAATTTGAAAAAACAACTCAGGATGTCATTAATCAGGATTATGCCGGAACTGTAATACAGGAAGAAACCGATATTATATTAGAAGGTGAGATGAAGTTCTTTGTCTGGGTTGATTTGCAAAAGTGGGGATTTGTCGTATTACCGGTACTTCGTGAAAAAGGATTGCTTTATAAAGGTAAAGAAACATTTTTTGACTTTGAAGATGACACATGGGAAGAAAATTTTTTTGATGGAACGAAATAGGCCAAGGAGCTAAAGATGATGAGTAATAAAACAGAGATCAAACGGATGATTCAAAATGAGATTCAGTCAATCAGTAACCTTGAGGAACGGAGAGTCTTTAAAGCACTAATGGAAGGCGTATTTTTATCTCTGTACGAAACGAATGAACATATGTATCAAGAATTGGAACACCGGATCACTGATGAACTGCCTTATGATGTGAATCATTATCTGATCAGAACCGGAGTGGTTGAAAAGCAGTATCTGGATCGTTCGCATCATCTGATGCATCCAATGGATGAGATGGATCTGGCCGAAAAGCAATATAAGATGTCTGAGATTATCAAGGCAGTCAGGCAGAATGATGAGTTTGAGCTGATGACGGTGATGATTCAGTGTGACTATCTGCAACTTCAGGAGATATGGAACAGTCAGCAGCAGGTTAAAGCCACTCTGATAACTGACCGGGAATGGGACATAACGGTTAAAATGCGGCCGAACACCCGATATCTCGAACATATTAACCATCTCTATAAGTTATTTGTCCGAAATGGAATTCCCTGGCAGACAGTTAACGCCCCCTATCTGTATAAAATGGCGGATGTGGTACTGTCCGAACTGCCGGAAGAAATAAAGGAAAGGTCAGAGATTAAAAGTATCCGGATTGATTTTGGGAAATATAATGAAGTTATTTGCTACGACTATATCCCGGTTTGGAATGTCCGGAGCATTATGGTGGATACAGTTGGTTTTCCAAAACCTTGCGGCAATTATAAGAATTATGAGTATTTACTGTCGCTTGGTCAGGATGATAAAAGTCATGCCTGTTTGATTGATGATGCCGAGGTTGAGCGTATTACTCAGAGGGGGAATCAAATCTCTGTGATCAGCAGCCGGGAAGCAGTTCAAAGATGGCAGGTCATGATAATTCAAAGCGGAAAGAATAATAAAATCGACCGCTATACTTATCCGCTGATGCAAAATCTACGGGTCGATGATTTTGTTGAAAAATACCAGCGTCAATGTGGACAGACAATAAAAACGAGAGCAGAACTGGTTCGCTTTATCCGTGGTTTTGGGATGGATGATTATCTGGAGTATCAGGGCTGTAAGTTGATGAGCGAGGCGGAGGTTATGATTGAAACTTATAATATGAACAGTTTTATTGAAGATGAGATTCGTGACCGACGGGGAGCAAAAAAGCTGATTCTTTATTTTAAGATGGGAAAGGAAGAGAATTGGCTGGTTCGGGATATTGCCAGTTTTATTGTTTCAGAGGTTCAGCGGATATATCCGGAGTATGAGTGTGGAGGTGTTATGGTATGAATTATCTCTGGGAGATTGTCCTGGCCTGCCGGGAAGCCGGAATAAACATGGAACAGATCCGATTTTCCCAGGCCAGAGAAGCCAGCCCTTATCTGGAATTGTCGCTGGAATATCTGAATCAGGAGGAACCTGGTGAAAGCAGAGCAGTTGAAATCAATACATATTATCGTTTTTATGAGATATTCAAAGAAATGTTTCAACCAGATTTAAGTGAATATCCGGAGCTTAGAGCCAGCCTGACCAATCTGATCCTCCATATGCTGGCGGAGAATGATGTGATCAGCGGTATGACCCGGACTGAGTATCAGAAAAAAATGCTGGCAGAATGTGTACGGGCGAACTGCTTTGATGTTGATATAAGGAACGCCTTTGAATTGTTTGAAGGACAGCAACGGCAGATTTTGTTAAGCGGATGGCTGCGATGTTATTGCAGTGGTAATTCACTTACTTTGTTTACCGATATGGTTCATCAGCTAATTACCGACAGTATTGTTTACCACAGTAATGAAGCACCGGATGAAATCCTTATTTATACAAGTATGAGAAAGACCCGGGAAGCAGAAAGCAGGATTTTTCTTTTGACAGAGATATTTTTAGATATCCATTATCAGGTGGAAGTCTTTTATGAATACCATTTCGGCATTATTGGGGTGGCTGAAACAATGATGATAGGCGAGATTGCACTGTGTTAAATTTAGGAGAGACGAATGTTTAAGAATACATATCCGAATTTTGAAAATAAAAAGCTGTTAAAAGTTGAGATGCTGGAAAGTCTGCGTGATTTTCCCCGGGAAATATTTGAGCTTTTATATCGGGATGCTGCTAATGGCATTGTCACCGGTGCCCAGGTTCAGGCTGGTGATTATGAGTTGTTAATAAGCCCGGGGATTCTTTGCTGGAATAACATGCTGTATAGCAGTGCTGAGACAGTGAAAATTCCTTATCAGACGTTGGACAAACTGGTTTATCTAAAGGTGAGATTTGCCAAAGGGTTTACGGGAGCCGGGCGACAGGATTATTTGACCCAGATATACATAGACAGTCAGGCTCCTGATCAATGCCTGGAGATTGAGCTGGCCAGATTCCGGCTGCAGGAGGGGGCCAGGCTAAGAGACCAATATACCGGTTTCTTTGATTATGAGACGGAGTTTGATACTATCAACCGGATTCATGTACCTTATTCGGCTGTTGGGAGAAGTACAATCTGGCCGGAGCTATTAAAGGAATTTGCAAAAACACTGATGAAGCACCCGGTTCGTAATCCCTGGGATCATTCCTTTTGTCTTAACTGTCTGCAGCTTTCCCAAGGAATGCCTTATGAAGCAATCTACCAGTATCTGGAGGTGCGCTTGCAGGAACGACGAGCCAGCTATACCAACGAGGAGATCTTTAAGGCGTTAGGACGGATTCTGCATGATGCTGATGGAAGAGAGCGAATCAAAACCAATGGAAATAATGAACCGGGAAAAGTAATGCTTTGGTAAAGGAAGCTTTAGATAGGGGGAAAAGATGCTTGCAGATGAAAAAATTGCCAGGTTAAAAAAGCAATACCGCAATAACATGAAAAAGCAAGAGGAGCAGGACAAAAGATTTGATTTTTCAGTAACGGCCCAGCAGTTATGTGAAAAACTGGGTGAAGGATATCTGGTATTGCCGGATATGTTTCTGAAAACCGAAACAAAGAATTATTTTGATGGTTTACTTTCGGTACCGTATCTAAGTCGATTTTATGATCAGGAAAGCATTGGAACCGAAAGAGTTATGTTAGTGAACCTGCAATATAAGCTTAGGCTGGTCATCCAGAAAGGGCAAAAAAAAGCACGGATCAGTAATGATGAATGGTGTCATCAGGTAGCAGAAGAATATTATAAAATGACCAGTGTTATGGAATATATAAAAGCCGAGACCCTGCCGGATCGTGATTACATTTGCTATAAAGCTAATTCAGCCGGAGCCAGGATGTTTCAGATCCGTTTCAGGATTTATGGCAAAGAGTGGCAGATGGAAGGAAAATGTGAGTGTTCGGAAGAAAAAAGCCATACTTTGGGATTGCTGCTGGAGGCAATGGTTTTGAACATGAAAGTAAATGCAGAGGAGGATATGGATGGAGACCGCAATTACCTATGAAAGGCTGTTTGTCAATCTTGGCCCGGCAATTGTACGTGCCTATAGTCTGACCATACAAGAGGGCAGTAACAGCCATGGTTATATTTCGCTGATGACCATATTGGAGAAGGAACTATATGATGCGATTTTAGAAAGTAATCCAGTTTTTGTCGTAGTGCTTTATAACAGCGAAGATAACGAAGCAAAACCGTTATTTACCGGTATTATTACTGACCTGAATACTTCTGTTCAAGGTGATCAGTATCTGATACAGGTAACCGCAAACGGATCAACCTACAGTATGGATATGGTTCCCCGCAGCAGAACCTTTCAGGACCCGGATCGAACCAACCGTCAGTTGCTGACAGAAGTTGTCACAGGTGGTAAGTACGGGGTTTATAAGACTACCCTCGAAGAAAAACCGCCAAAGCATCTGTTTATTCAATATGAGGAAACTGACTGGGAGTTTTTGAAGCGGTTCACATCGGCCTATGGCGTACGGATATTCCCGATCAATCAGGATTCCCTGGTAGTGCTGCGGATTGGTTTGGGAGATGAGGTGACGGAGGTGGAATGGGATGAATTAAGTTATAGAGTATCTCAGGATTTAGCCAGCTATCACTATTTGACGGAGAATTATCCGGATCAGGAACAGAACTGGAATTGTATTCGTTACACCGTGACCACCTATGATCTTCTGCCTCTGGGCAGTAAGATAAGCTTTCACGGTCAGGAGATGTATATCGGTAAGGTGATCAGAGTTTTAAATCAGGGGATTCTGATCAATCAATACACGCTGTATTTCCCATCCGGGCTGTGGGTGCCGCAATATGATAATGAAAAACTAAAAGGAATCTCGATTATGGGGACGGTCAAGGACGTGCAGCGGAATATGGTGCAGGTTGAATTAGTTAACAATGCTGCGGGAGGAAAGGAAGGGCGGCGTTGGTTTGATTATTCAACGATGGCTGCTTCTCCGGACGGCAGCGGCTGGTACGCCATGCCCCAGGCAGGCGAGACCGTAAGGCTCTTCTGCCCGGATGGCAAAGAACAAAACGCTTATACGATTACCTGCATAGCAGCAAATGCCGGCAGTGATAAAACGGTGATTCAGGATTGGGATATTCAGGCGTTGTTTGGGCCAGATGGAAGCCAGGTCTGTTTTACCGAAAATGGGATCATGATGAAGGGCGGCAACAGTGAGATTATTTTGACCAATGACGGTCAGGTATCGTTACAGAACTGCCAGAAGCTCACTTTGGATACCGGAGAAAGGCTCAAGCTGGAAGCGGTCGGTGAAATGAAGATTCTGGCCGGGCAAGAGGTTCTGTTAGCCGGATCAAAAGGTTCGATAAAGGTTCATAGCGGCGGAATTGATATCGAGGGCAGAGAGGTGCACTTTAATGCAGAAATCTAATACAGGAGAAAGAGAACAATGGCATTTTTCTTAAATGAGATAAGAATTGAGGGGATACCGGTAGAGCAGATGCTATCGTGTCATATCAGTAGTGGAGCAGGGCAGCATGGATATCTGGAAATGACAGCTTATATTGCCGATCCGGATGAAGTTTTGTTCCGGTTGGAAGTCAGGCAGCAGATCCATCTTTATCTTAATAAAAATGGTAGAAAATATTCGCTCTTTTACGGTGTCGTGATCCAAAAAGAAATTACCTGCAGCGGTGACCTGCTAATCCTGCAGATCAATGCCGCATCGCTAAGCTACCTGATGGACATTAAAAAGCGGTCACGATCATTTCAGAACCGGCAGATGCGGTATACGGAGCTGTTGAAGCAGATTTTTGGTGAATATGAAGATGCGTATTGCCAGACCTGTTTTCCCGATCAGGAGCTGGGAACATGGCTGATTCAATATGAGGAAACCGACTGGGCGTTTCTTAACCGGATTATGTCGCGATTAAACACGATGCTGACACCGGCCGTAAGCAGCCGGAAGCTCTCTGTATATGCCGGAGTTGCCGGGAAAGAGAGGGTGAACATTCCTTATACGGTCAGGCTGATGAATAAAGATCTTTACACCTATTATAAGATGAAGGCAAACGGTCAGGAGGTGTCGGCAGCAGATTATACGAAATATCAGATTGAGTCGGCAGTGCTGCTGGAAGTCTTTGATCAGGTCAATGTGGACGGGAGCGAGTTTGTCGTCCGGTCATGTCAGTTGGACTTTAGCAATGAGCAGCTGACTGCGTCTTATCTCCTGATGAAAAAAGAAGGAATCAAGACCTTGCCGGTGGAACAGTACGAGATAACCGGTGTTGCTTTAAGCGGGATCATTGCGGCGGCTGATCAGGACCAGGTTCAGGTTAAGCTGGATATTGACAGTGATTATCAGAGCGTGCCGGAATTCTGGCTGCCATTTTCGACAGCCGCCGCAGCTGGTGACGGAAGCGGATGGTATTGCATGCCGGAGCCGGGGGATCTGGTAAAGGTATATTTCCCCACCAAGGATGTGGCTCAGGCAATTGTCCTGAATGCGGTTTCCGGCTATCTCACACCGCAGAGTGCAGAAGATAAGATGGGGAATGTCAGAAGGGTATATTTAAGCACGATTCAGGATGAAAAATTGATTCTGGACAGCAGTGGCGCAACGATTGCAACCGCCGGTGAGAAGGCTTACATAAGGGCTGGAGCGGATGGTACCATTAGTCTTTATGCCAGCCACTGGATGGATATCTTGTCCTCCGGTGACCTGACCGTTCAGGCTGGGAACCGGATTGAATTGGGTTTTAAGATCGAGACCGGATACTATGACCAGAATTTTATTGCGGCAGTGGGTGTGTCTAGGGATGGGACGGTATATATGACCGGTGAGACTACAGAAACCAGCGAGGACTAAGGTATGGATCGAAGCGAATATTTGAGTCAGTATCATGAAAATACCAAAGAAGCGATGGAGATGTACTTGTTGAAGTTTGCCAAGCGGATAAGTGATCGTCCGGAGTTATTGAAGGATTTGGTTTATGATGCTCTGGAACAAGCTGCCGGGAAGATGCAAAGGCAGGATAAAGCAGAAGGAATCTATTACTATTTTTCGTTATTGCAACTCGATTTGCTGGCGCATAAATTCAGTGTCGTATTACAGGTTTTTGACGATTCCTGGTATTTGGACCAAAATCCTGCCACGCTGCAGGTATCTCTCGATCATCTGCTGGAGGATCTGGCGGAGTATGAAGAAGAACTGAAGAGACAGGCCAGGACTCCTGAGCAGATGATTCATCAATATGATATCCAGTCCTCTCTGCTGAGTCTGGCTAAGCCGATAAACGGGCTGATAACATGTCAGTTAAGGTATGCCCTGCGGGATATGGAGCTGCTTAAGGGAGACTACTGGCAGCTTTGCTGGGGCGAATATTGTGGCGACAATATGGTTGTGGTGCAGCGGGATCGGCAGAAAAAAAGCTGCCGGGAGTGGCAGCAGAGTGTCAGGAAAACAGAGCAGGATAATCACTTCCTTTCGACCAGTTACTGGTACCAGTTGGAACTGACCTGTTTTGATTGCAGTAACATGCATTTGGATTTCATCTGCTTTGATGATTGTGATTTGAATGAGATAAGTTTTGAGAAAACGGATCTGACCGGAGCCAGCTTTAAGCATACAGTATTAAAAAACTGCAGCTTTAAAGATTGTAAGATGGAATATGTTGATTTTAGTGAGACGATCTTTCAGGGGATAACGTCTTTTGACAATGCCGTGATGACTGGAGCGGTGTTTCAATTGACGGAAGCTCTGAAGCTTGAATTTTCTAAGATACAGCAAGAAGTGGTATTGGTGATAGAAGAAATGAAAGGGGACGAAGCATGAGATTTTTCAGGATGCGACAGCATATGCATTTTTCTCAGGGAATGAAGCTCAGAGACTATAATGTGGATCAAATGATCGCTTCGTTTTTTCAGGATAAACGGGAGCAGCTAAAGGACACCAGGATATTTTACTTGAACATGAAGCGAAATACAACGATGATGGATTATCTGGAAAGCCCGGTCTACCTGATCTCGGATCGGATGAAGAGGATTCTGGAGTTGCTGGAGGATGATCTGGAGTTTACGTCAGTAACATTGATCGATTATGGACAGAAAAAACAATATGATTATCACCAGATGTTTTTTCCCCGACTGGATGCGATCAGCGATAACAGAGCGTATTACCAAAGTGTTGAGGTGGAACAACTGACACTGGATGCCGGTAAGATTGGCCACCATAATATATTCCTGCTGGAGAACAGTCTCAGCATTCATCCGGTTGTCAGTCTGGAGGTTGTGGAATGCCTGCTGCGACGTAAAGCAGTGGGAATTATATTTGAAGAGTTGGAGGTAGAGTGAGATGGATGTATTAGAAGAAGCAGAAGAAAACGTAGTACTGACAAACGAAATCATTGAAAGCGGTTATGAAGAACTCTTAAACAACTCCGGTGTCAGGGATCAGTATGAAGAATATATGGAGGAAATTGCCACACTTGAGGAAGAGTGTGAGGCGGCGGCCAAGGAGACAAAAAGGGCTGAAAATGAGTGGTATGGCGGCGTTGATCCAGCCTATCCATTACCACCACCTGATGAGTACCAGGATGTACCAGCAGAGAAGCCAAAAACCGCTGAGGAAGCTTGGGAAAACTATCAAAGAGCACAGCAAGCACAAAAGCAGCTAAATACAGAGCTTGATCATGCTCGGAAGGGGTATGCTGATTATCTGGCAGATCATGTTGACCATACAGCGCTTGATACTCTGACTGGTCAGGCTTATCAAAATTATAACAATCAGGAAGAACGGTTGACTGATCTGAAGCGGCAGAAAAGTGAGCTTGAAGCAGAGTACAACGCTATTATGCTGTTTGATCATATGGACTCCGAGGATGCTGCCAGATATGTAAGGCTGGGAAACGAAATCAAGAAGCTTGAAGCTGAGATTGCGGAGGCTTTACAGAGCCTGCAAAAGGCCATAGAGATTGGCAATAAGATTTCATTTATCTATGAGCGTAAGGAGATTTTGCTTGAGAGCAGGAGACCATTTGACAAGGAGTTCGTTGTCCAGGAGGCAATGGTCCAGTGCACAAAGGGAATGCGTAGGAGTTTTTTGATTATGCCAAAAAAGCACAATATTCTGATTAAGGGAAGGGCATTTTTTAATGTGGGCGATACATTACCGATGGAGAATCTGATTCCTTTTGGCGGCTGTTTAAGCCAGGATAATGAGGATATGGATAAGGTGGTCAAAGAGATACTCCGGGAATTGCATGATGATCCACAATACACAGTGTCAAATGAGAAGGCGGATTGGGATGAATTAAAGACCTTGTGTGTATGCCCATGCCGACCAGAGATCACAAAAACATGGACGAAAGGTCATTCAACCGTGAAGATCGGCGGTCAGGAGGCATTGCTGGGGCGATGTGAGCTGACCTGTAATAAGGGCGGTGGTGTCATTACTATATGCAGAACGGGACAGCCGGAATAAGAAAGGAACGGGGATAATTTATATGAAAGTCGCATTTCACCAAATTGCAATCGAGATTCCGCTTTCCCATGTCATCAGGATCGAAACACTGGAATTCAGTGCTGCATTTCATGATCATGCGGCCGTCCAGCTTAAACTGCTGTTAGAGGATGGTTTCCAAAATGCAGAGCTGGAAGGCTTGGAGGGCGGAGCGGCACTGACCCTGTCGTGGGAAGACGGGGTCATCTTTGAGGGACTGATCACTTCGGCCAGCCTGCTCCGGGAGCAGGCCATCATGTACCTGTATCTCGGTGCATCCTCTTACACCCTGCAATGGGATCTCATCCGCAGATCCCATAGCTATGGTGATGAAGCGATGACCTACCGGGAGCTGATCCAGCTGGTGGCCGACCGTTACGATCATTCCTACGTCATCGACTGTATTGCCGGGGAGCAAAGGATCCCGGGGTTCCTGCTCCAGTATGAGGAGACCGACTGGGCATTCCTGCAACGGCTGGCCAGTCACTTCGGAACATTCCTGGTACCGGACTATAAAGACCAGATGGGGCGGATCTATTTCGGCCTGCCCAAGGAACGGGAGCCAGTGGCCGTTACCCGGGAAGATTATGTGATGAACCGCAACATGGAGACCTATTACAAGCTGTCTGGTAATGACCAGTTCTTGCCGCAGGAGGCGAGCAGATGGCAGATCAACTGTCCGCAGCTGTTCGAGCTGGGGGATGAATTGATCTTAAATGAGGTCAAGGGAATCGTGACAGCGATCCGTTATCAGCTCTCTGACGGTGAAATCACCTTTACTTACGAGGTCAGCAGAAAAAGCGGCCTGGTCTGTTTTTACCAGAGCAATCCCCGGATATATGGAATGAGCCTGCCAGGGATCGTAAAGAACCGCAGCGGAAATCAGATCAGGGTTCATCTGGAGATCGATGAAGCCTATACAGAGACCGGGGATACCCACTGGTTCACCTATGCCATCGAAAGCAGCGGGATACGCAGCCTTCCCCAGATCGACAGCAAGATCCATATCTATTTCCCCGGTCACATCGAACAGGAGGCGTTTGCTGTCCATGCAGTCCGGCTGGACGCAGGAGAAAAGAGCCGGACCAGATATATGCCTGCTCCTTCTTACAAGTCCTTTTCCGATGTGAATGGCTCTCAGATCTATCTGGACAAAAGCGGAAGCGGGCTGATTGCCGGAGCCAAGGAAGCAACTTATATCATTTTGAGTGATGTTGGCGCGATCGAGATAAAGGGCAGCAACATCCAACTGCTCTCCACTGATGAGATCGTGATCGGCGGGACGCTGTGCCCGGAATATCTGGTTGCCAGGGGCAGCAACATGGTGCTTGGTTTAAATGATGGTACGGAACAGGGGTTCATCCTTAACAAGGATCTTGGTATTTCAGCCCTTATGCTGAATGTGGAGGCCTATGGAGTGGGATTTGTCGGGCAGATATCGGACTTATTTGATTTCATTGCCAAGGTCACTAAGGATGATGCGAAGAACCGTGATAGCATCAATAAAGAAGCCAAGGAAGCGATTCTTCAGCGAATTGCCGATGCAAGAGCGAAACGCAATAAAGGTATCTTAATGGTGGTCAATAGCGCTGTAACGTTTGGTGTAAGCTTTTTGCCGGTCGTTCGCGAGGGCGTTATGTTGAAAAAGATCACTATGGCAACGGTTTATGCGGTCAGGATCGGATCGACGGCATACGCCATCATGGGGACTTTTGAAACCTGGGAGGGCATTACCGATCTCAGTAAACTGAAGGATGGCGATCTTAGCGGTGGAACCAACGTACTTAAAGAGCTGACTGGTGAAGAACTGTATGAGCTGATCATGGCCAGTGTCACTACAGTCTATATGGTGACCAGTGCCACGATGACAACAGGTATCATGTCGACCATGACGAATGCCCTGACTGCCTGTGGCGCCGAACAGTGGGCACCCATCGTTCTGCATATGGGAAAAAATGTGGGCAGGTCGCTGGTCAATGATCTTTTTGTAAATGGAAGCGTCGACCTGGACAGCATACTTACCCAGGCCGCCCTTGGCTTTGTCCAGGGGACGGTCGGCGGTTTTCTGGGGAATATGGCGGGAAGATATCTGGGCGAGGCCCTGGGCGGCGGCATGAGTGCTTATTTTATCGGAGAGCTGGTAGGAACGACAGGTGTGGATGTGGCAATGGACTGGGCCTATAGCATGATGAATGGGCAGGAGTTTGACTGGGCTTCCAGCATCTGGCTGAATCTTTTGGCTAACGGTATTGCGAAGCTGATCCAGGAACCGGTGGATGCGGCCAGTGGCGGTTACTATGTTGACAGCGAGGATTTGGTCATCAGCGGAATATGCAATCCGATTGAACTTAGACGCAGGTATCTCTCGGTGAATCGGGGTAGCGGCAGCATGGGAAGAGGCTGGACATTCTCCTATGACAGCCGGCTGCGGTTTGACCAGGAAAAGCTGCATCTGGATGTTCCCACAGGCCACCGTTTGCTGTTCTCGCCGGTCAGGGCAGAAGAGGGAGAGATGCGGCAGTGGCAGCTGGAATCAAAGGGGTGCAGCTGGTTTTCGCTGTGTGAGGAGCAGGGACAGTTCAATCGTCTCTTTACCTTGTATGACCACAAAAATCATGTGTCATATTATTATGACAAATGCGGTCTGCTGATTGAGGAATCTACCTCGCCACAGAACTGGAAACGGTTTTATTATGATGAGCAGCAGCATCTGCGAACCATCTGTTTTCCGGGGGATTACCGGATTGAGATTGAATGGCAGGCGGAGCGGATTGCCGGGATAAAAGACTGGACCGGGCGGACGGTTCGCTATGGCTATCAGGGGGATTACCTGACCCGGGTAGAGCATGTGGATCAGGGGGTATGTACCTACCGTTATGGCCGCACCGGATATCTGGAAGAGGTGACAAATCAGACCGGTAAGGTCTAT
>Ga0153946_1000569_pt1 | contig 16181 bp, 22 predicted proteins | sample TSNJ030MetaG_FD_104751 | JGI IMG/M metagenome (GOLD analysis project Ga0153946, IMG submission 104751) | Attine ant fungus gardens microbial communities from New Jersey, USA - TSNJ030 MetaG | ecosystem: Host-associated > Fungi > Mycelium > Unclassified | place: USA: New Jersey, Wharton State... | reverse complement strand
TCATGTAATCATTGTAATATTCTGCTGCTGTCTGGTAATTTGCAGAACTTGTAACATCTTCCTTAATGCTTTTTATATTATTTAAATCAAAGAAAGATAATAATTTTGAAAATACTGTACATATTAACAATACAAAGGACAGTATACCAATGAATATTCCTTTTATGACTTTCCCGGTTGACTTCGGATTTTTTATTGCAGTGACTGCAATCATTGTAATAGGTTCTGCCATTATCGCCCTCCTGCAGTTCCAAACATTTCTAAAAACTTTTCTCTCACTTCAACACGTATGGGTACCCTGACATTTCCAGCAAACAGGATCCCTTCTCCCCTGTTTTTTGCTAACAAAATATTTTCTTCCTGCTCCGTAAGCTTAAGCAGCTTTCTGGTCTCTTCCAGATTTTTTCCATCGCATCCCATGATGAGCTTATAGCAACTGTTATCTACAAGGGCTTGTCCATATAACTTTACTTTTTCATCCAATACATCATTTACCGAATGGGTAATGAACATGAGGCCACCCTCATATTTTCTGTCCCTCTTGCTGATATTCCGCAAGAACTTCATAAGATCAACCATTTCCGGATCCACGAACAGATATCCTTCATCTACGCCAAACAAGACTTTTTCACTTCTGTTCTTTGACATTTCACCCCATGCCCAGGATGTTATATTGTAAAATTGCGCTCTCTTGACTTTTTCATCTACCTCCAACAGGTTTGATGTGTTAAGAACCACGAATTTTGATCTAGTCTTTATATTTGTATAACCATTCCAAATAAATTTGTCCGCTCCCTTTCCGATGGGAAACAGCAGATCAGACAGTCTGTTATATATGTTTGCTTCGTATTCTGTTAATTCTTTATTAGCAAGTTTTTCTAAAACCAGATCATGAAGGTTCTGCATAATGGGAAATTCAGTATTCTTTATTTTATTTATGTCAGTCTCCCAGGTAATGCCATAATTTCTGTATAATTCAAGTAAACATTTTTCCAGTGCTGTAGAAATTCCTGAATCGAATTCTTTTTCCCCAAAATAAAGTTTAAAGAATATCCGCAGGTTCTGGATGTGTAAAGCAAGCGCAGATTCCTTAACCTCTTCTTCATCCTGCAATTCTTCCAGGATTCCCGGTTCTTCATCATCCTCTAACCTGACAGTTCCCGCACTGACCTGCAGGGGATTTATAATTCCATTGTCTCCACCGGTGCAATCAATGATATCGCCATCTATATCCTTATCTGCTGCAAGGCTGACATATTCCTGTTCTGGATCAAACAGGATTATCTTGGTACCGTAAGCCAGTTCTTTCACAAATATTGTTTTCAGGACTGTGGATTTACCAACACCGGGAATACCAGTTATAAACCAGTTTGAGTTTGTACGGTCTTTACTGCGCTGCCACATATTTAACAGTACAAGTTTATTAGTGAATGTCCTTGCCAGGTAGTAGCCTCCATTGTCATTAATTCCTGAGTTCGCCATAGGAAAACCACCTATGAAAGTTGTCATCGGCATAATACGGCTGCCCATATTTGCTACTTCCTTATTAGGTATTCCATATGGTGACATGCACTGTAATGCAATCTTCTGTTTATATCTCAGTAACCGTATGCTGCATTCGGCTACCTGTGCCCTGGCACTGACTCTTTTAATCCTATCTTCCAGTTTTCTTTTGTCCGTGTCCTGAATATGAAGCATTATATTTACATATCCCACTGGTTCATTATTTATGGATATCCGGCTGATCATGTCTCCAATATCCTGGATCTGCTTTTCTATCACCCTCTTTTCTGATTCTTTTTTTGCAAGATCCTGACTGACCTTTAAGTCTGATATATGCTTATCCATACTTTCAATCATAGATGCCGGGTTTGTATAACGGTATTCAACCGTTGTAGAGGTCCCCTCAATATTACACAAGGCGGCCAGCCAGCCAAAGTCCACTCCCTTTACTGGATAACTGCTTATGCAGTATATCTTTCCATAATTTTCTCCCAGATTGGCATGTGTTTCTGTAAAATCTATTCCGGCCGGTGTTATAATGTTTAAAATTGATTGATTTATATCCGTATCTTTTTGCTGGCTCATGTTATCCTCCTGCTTTCACCTTTTTAGTTGCTCTTAATTCAATTTCTTATACTCGCGCAAGGATATTATGTCCTCTATGCGGTGCGCCGACAGGGAAATCTGCGCACCATGTGTAAAAGGGGTTTATGCGGTATCTGTACACCGCATAGAGGACACAATCTGGTTCCACGCGCTTAGGTTCCTGTAATCTTCAAGGTGGATTCCAAAATAATACTATCAAGGGTTTCATAAGGCGCTTGTATCGCATTTCCATATAGATTGCACATTTTCAAAATTTCCTGGTCCTTAATAATTTTTGCTTGTACTCCAATTGCATTGTATTTCATGCAAAAATCCTCGGTCCGCTGCCTCAGTGATCTTTCACTGTCTATACGATCGCTCCCCAGCTTCTGCCACAGTTTGATAAAATGCTGGTGCTCATAATTCTCACCATTTGACGCCAGTTCCACAGCCTCCCTTATCATTTCTTCCAGTATATGCTTCATCCCTATATTAGCTATTTCAGATCTGTGCCGTCCCTTTAAGTCTTCTTTATAATTATCCAGATCTATTTCTCTGGGGAACGTATGGTACGCAAAACTTTTATGATCCTCGTTCATATTGGCTGTAAGCGATTTTGTTCTTGCCATTTTTTCCTCTTCCGGAAGCAATTCTATGTTAAAATAGGGAATCAGTAAGTAGCTCATGATGTAACCATCTTTTGTATAGAGGAACATACCATGCACATCTTTTACATTTGTAAATTCATTTGCTGTAATTTCCCTCAAGTCTTCTGAATTTACAGGTTTTTGTTCTGCAGCTTTTTTCATTATAAAGCCTCCTCATCCGCTAATTTGATATCCTTATATAAACAGTCCTTATACTGGTATTGATACTTTTTTTGTGTCTTGGTGAACCGATATACAAAATTTATCTTATCAATCAGGCTTTCATCGTGCTGGTCCTTCCGGACTGCTATTATTGTTCCTCCTATTAAAAATATGGCAGCCGCAAAAGGAATCAGTACATCACCTGTGCTTAGGAATATTGCAAAGAAAACTATGGCCGCTGCTGCAGTTGCTACAACTACTACTCCGATTTCCCGGTTTCCAAACCCATCAATGATATCCTTCCGCTCCAATACATTTCCTGGTATGTACAATGACTTCTTTCTGGCATTTTGTTGCTGACTCATGTAATCCTCCTGCTTATTTGTAATAGTTAAGTATTATATTTATAACAGCTGTTGCGCATATTATTAAAACTCCGGTAATTGCTATTTTTATGGCATTGCTTTTATGTTCTGCTTTCATCCCCTCTTCTGCCGTCTTATAAGCTACCAGCTCGATCATTATCTTAAATGCAACAAGTACCGGCTCTATCGTTAAAAGAATGTTTGTTATTGCTTTAATTAGATATATAATGTTTTTTTGTGGCTGCGTTACATCAACATCTTTCATATAATTTGTTCTGATCAGTGACATTAAGCTTGGCAGCACTATAGCAATAATTCCTGCTGTTAATACTTTTTTGGATTTATGGATTCCTTCTTTTAAAGAAACACCCTCTGTCTGGCATTTCATTAAGTTCTGTATTACTCTTAATGTTGTACCAGCTATTATTATCGTTTTTAATATATCATTAAATATATTAATATACTCATCCATCGCTTACTTAACCATCCTTATTATCTGCGGGATCATATATGTAGCTGACCTCGCCGCATTAGAAACACCTCTTGCGGTCCCTGTGCTGTATGTATATTTCTCAAGCCACTTTGGAGCATTCGCTGCCGAAAAAATAAACGCAAGTGACAGCCACATGTCTCCCTCAAATATCATCAGCATACTTAATTTAAAAAGCACTATTTGTACGATATATCCAAATATCACTGTCAGATATGAGCTGATGAAAGCACGGATTCGTTCCATACTTACTGTTGCTGCATCACAGGCAAATAAAGGAAACAGTATCTTCATCAGTGCCAGTTCCGCGCTTCTTTTTAAGCTTTTCCATAGGAACATTGAAAATCCTACTGCATAGGCAATTGAAAATAGTAATATTATGAAAACGTTTACTGTTACGCTTTTTATGGTATTTATTATATCGCTTATTCCGACAAAGCTTATGTCCATGGAGTTGATTATGGTATCGCACATAACTGCCGCCAAACCGAGAAGTTTATTGAGCACATAACTCTGTAAATTAATAAATGCCAGCGCTATGCATCCCTTCTCTACTATTTTCAGAGGGGACTGGTCAGGATCCCCATCTGTCTCAAGTATATGTATCGTTAATATCTGTTTCATCATTAAAAGAACCAGGACGCTTGAGGCAATGCCATTTACTATTCCCATTGCACTATTAACCTGCGACAACCCTATAACTGTATTAGCTTTTCCAAAAAATCCATTTACATATCCGAAAATAAAGTCTAATAACCCATTTACCCATCCATCAAAAATATCTATTAACCAATCGCCCATTCAATAAACCGCCTTCCTATGTATAATATGCCAATATTATTTTTACCAAAGAGGGTACCACTACTACTATGACCCCTATTATCAGTATTCCCTTTACATTCTTCTTGTATTTTATTTTGTCTTCTTCATCACACGCCTGTTGTCTTACCAGGTTATATACCACCATAACTGCTGTAACAATGGAGGAGAGTGTAATAATAACCGTTGTAGCATCATTTATTAATTTTGTCGTACCCTTTACCAGACTGCTTTCTCCTATGGCAAAACATTGTACCGGGAACATTGCCCAGAATAAAGTTGTGGTTAATAATACCAGTTTTATTTTTTCTAATAATTTTTTTCTCATTTAAATCCCTTCTCCTATTCGTCTTCACTAAAATTCAAAAAAGAAACTCTTTTCGCTGCAGAAATCTCCTGATCATCTTCATCATGATCGTCTTCATCAATATCTTTTGCATATCGGTTCCAAATACCCCAAAGAGGTATTTTTTTAACAAAAATCTCATTTACCTCTGATTCTCGCTTCATTATTAACTTTTTATTGTGTTCCTCATCACCCATACCATATAGGTCATTTATCCTTGTTTTACTGATATCCGGCAGTATATTTATAGCACTGTATTCTCCCGTCATCATTACTAACGCATATGGAGGCTTTATCATTTTGATTTCTGTAGGTTCCAGTATGTTGCGGCCTGCCAGGTTAGATGATGATGAATAATTTGTGTTCATTCTCTTCCCATCCGATATGCTGGTGGATGCACTCGACACTTCAACTGTATACTTCCCTATACTTTCTGATATGGTCTTAAGGGTTTTTTCACTATCTCCCTTAAGAAATACCTTCACCGAGCAATTAGATAAGATGGTTTCAGAATCATCCTTATACTTACTTAACTGCTGGTAATCCTGAACAAATAGATTCACCCTCATTCCCCTGCTTCTGCCAGCTGTGATCATGGGCGGCAATACAGGTATGACCGGACAGTTTCCTATTTCATCCAGATCATAATCAGTATTCACCGGCAGCCTTTGTCCGTTTTCATTTGCCAGTGCAACCTGCTCCATATAAATCTGGGTTACCAGGAGACTTACCAGAGGATAATAAGTTTTTTTCTCATCCGGAATCTTTATATAAAGGATGGTTTTTTCCCTCCCGATATCCTTTAGTTTGAAATTTGATTTAGCGCTCATTGCTGCAATATTCTGATTTACAAATAATCTTAAGGTACCCAGTGCAGAGGTAAAGAAGGAGCCTCTGGTTCTGTTTGGTGCTATCTCAGCCATTGCAAAACATGTCCTGGCCGGATGGTCCTCTGGTAATTTCATTAAAAACTTACTGATCGGCATGGATCCTCTTTCATCTGTTTTACACATATAAGACAGAAAATAATATACATTTGTTAGGTTTCTGCATTCTTCTGGCGCTTCCATAGCAACAGCAAGGATTGCTGCAGCTATGCTGGCGCTTTCTCCATTTGCCCAGAGCGGCTCTCCTTTGGGTTCGCCTACAAGCACAGATACCAGATCCCAGGTATAATCCACAGCCGTTGCCTCATCCCTTTCTTTTAAGGCATCCAATATTGGCTGCATGAAGTTATAATGCATACTTTTTTTGGGAGTTCTGAAATCAATGACATTTGTTTTGTATCCTTTTGATTCCGCGTATTTGCTTGTATAACACCACAGTTCACCTTTCACATCCGTAACTACTATACTTAAGCCGCTCTGGATCTGTAATGCCAGGGTTGGCAGTAACAGACTTCTTGATTTTCCTCCGCCGGTTGTAGAAACGATGATGCTGTGAAAGTCATTGCCTATGTAGTAATATTTTTCTTTAATTCTTTTGTTAAACAGGCTTTTCCTCTGGGCTTCATAATGTACAACCAATCCGCCCTTTCCATCAATTTCAGGCATTAGATCAGCTTCCATATCTGCAGAATATTTATACATTTTATATAGTACTCTTTTTTCAGAATCCTTTAAAAATCTTGCATTCCCATACTGACCATTTCCTGCCTTCACAGGTATATTAATATCAGGTGTTATCTGTACAGTATCAACTTTTGAAATTTGCTGGCGCATCTCCATGGACAGATACAGAAGAAATGCAATGAACAGCAGGGCTAAAATTAGTGATATTTGCTGTACCTTTGTATCATTAATAAGTAATCTCATAGCGTTTGAATAATTGATGTCTATCCTTGATGAGATTCCCTTACTAAGAACCTGATGTAATATATAAGACAGCTCCGGCAGTATTCCTATAAACAGGAGAGTCATTATCATATAAATAGCAATTCTTTTTTTCCCTCTGTTCTTCAAACGTTTTTCATTGAGTGTAGCCAATTAACCCTCCTCTCATCTTACTTTTGCATTTTTTATTCTGGCTGTTATCTCTATTATATCAGATAATATTATGATCTTTATGCGTCTTTCATGATTCTCATGCGTCTTTTATTCTTTATATTCTTTTTATGTTTTATATGCAATTTATGTAATTTATACTTTTTATGTAGAATAATACTTTTCGACAGACCTCCGCGGAAGCTTATAAAGTATCCTGGGATCTGCCTGGCAGAGAGGAAATATTTCCAGCATGGTAACAATAGAAGGGATATAATAAAAGAAGTAATACGCAATCATTCAAAACTGCCTCTTTTCCTCTCAAATACAGGCTTTTCTTATTTTTGTGCCTACATTGTTTTTAGAATACATTTTCTTAAAATGACCCTCTGACAACACCGTTTTTGGAATGGATTTCCGGGCTACATCATAATTGGAATACATTACCTGAAGTGTATCAATACTGGAATACATTGTCTCCTTTTCCACATAAAAAAAAGAGCTTTCCTTTCTTAAGGTGCCCTTACTGTCCGCTCCTGCCATTTCTTCTAAAAAATCCCAAAGTATAAATCATATCAGAATGTTTAAACATATTTTTTCCTGTTTTTCTGCCATTCCATGAAACGCAAAACAGACCTGTTTCATAACAGGCTTAACATGATTTCCCACTTTTCTTTTGAAAATTCTGTAGCTTCATAATCTTATCTAACAGAAGCTTATGTATGAATTTGGGATTTAACTGCCGGTTCCACTTGTACCGGTTTGCAATCCCGGCATTCTTAAGCCGGATGCTTTCCTCCACGGCCTGCTGGAATACCTCTGTTATTTTATCCATCAGGGTGTCTGCATACTGGCCGATCAGATCAATGGTATCCTGATATTCTTCTTTCGTACCGGATGCACGCTGCCGCCTGAACATAACCGCTCCTATGTGTTCCTTGAAAAGCTGTATATCTGTCGGCGCCTGGATTTTTTCTCCTACACCTTTCAGGGGACGTATGAAATACTGTCCTTTGCTGATGCCAACAGAAAAAAAACGCTTTAAGGTATGCAAGTAACGCTGCAGGATACGGATGGTAACATTAAGCAGTTTACAGTACTTTTCTTGAAATATAAGTACTCCTATGCGGTATTTTCCACCATTTTTTTTGTTCTTTGTAATTTTAAGTAGCAGCAGAACCAGAAGTATCTCTCCTGCCTTCAGCTTATTAAAATCCGGATCAAAGAATATATCATCCCCTGTGCTTATGTAGCCTTCATCATACTTACCATCCTCGAAGCTATTACCCAGAATAGTGATATCCCAGTCACCATAATATTCTTTATCTACCCTGATCAGCTGCTTGTCCTCCAGGCTTCTTCTTACATCATAGAAAGTCTGGAATGAGATATCCAGTGCTTTGCATATATCCTTGTAATATAACCCTGTGATACGACCACTGTTATCTTGGTAATGTGATATATGAATTAAAAAAACTACTTCGGATTTTGTCAGACAGGCTTCCAGCATATGATCAATTACAGTATTTTTTAATTTCTGCATGGAAGCTGCTTTCTCCTTTCATGAACGGCCAGCCATTCCGTAATCTTTTTACTTATCATACTCTGATCTACATTTGTTTTTTCTCCCACAACTGCCTGTGATGGCCGTTTTAAACCATCTACATAGTACATTTCAAATATACGGCGTGTCTTACTGTCCGGGATACTCTCAATAAATATCTCTACCTCCCGGCATTCCCTTTCCAGGCTTTTTCTACGCTTTATTAATTCTTCTATTCTTGTCTCCGTGTCATACCTCATGGAGGCTTCCTCAAATTCCAATTGATAGCGCATATCCATTATTTCCATTTTCATGTCGCGGTATTGCTCCAACAATTCTCTGGTCATACAGGCACCCCTTCCTTCTGTTAACACTCCCAATCCCAAAATCCCCGATCTCCCTTTGCCGGGATGGGATTTGGCAGCATTCTTATATTGTTGTATTTATACGCGTACCGACCCGGTGTCCAATCCCCAAACACTTTCTCACATTCGGGTGCTGCAGCATATTCGCCTGGGCGCAGGCGGCGCTTTTTCATCTTACTGCCCTCTGGTGCGATTAATTCCGTACCTAAAGATATCCTACCTTCCCTGTCTATACCTGTTCTAGTACCGCGTACGATCAATCGGCACTCCACAAGCTCTGCTGTGGCAATAATGCTTCCGCAAGGCACATCATCCCAACTTGCGTACAGTGGATATAGTACTTCCAATATTGCGGATTTTATTTCCACCGGCAGTACGTCATAAAACCATTGCGGTTCTTTTTCAGCTGCGTGTATTGCAACCAGACCACGATAATACGTCGGCCATGTATGGGTCTCGTAAGTCATTGCACCGCAGGCAAGCAACGATGCCCATGGCTGATATATCGTAAATGCTTTCATTTTCTACCTCCATGTTATAAACATAGCTATATCATAAGTAAATTTCATCTTACTATTCTTCTATATACAAGTCAGATACTTTATAAGCTTCCATCATTTTTTCAAATCCAGGGTGCTATTTGATCTGGACTTCGAGTAGCAAGACAGGATATCACATAACTTTCACGGACACATTTTCGATAATCCAGACAAATATCATCCTTTCTTAGTACGGTAAATTATTACCTACCAACTTATGCTTTGTCCACAATTTAAACAATATCCAGCCTTTATGTCATTTTCATCTTTCAGATATGTACCGCAGATGGTACAACAATCATACTCACCTGGCAGTATTGGTATCTGCTTTTTGAATGCTCCCTCTAATATCGACAAAAATATTTCCTCAAACGAAATAGACCATTTTTCTGCATCATCATGTCCACTCGGTTCGCTTAGTCTGTTAAGAATATAGTCAACAAATTCTGCCTCTTCTCCTCGTTTTACATATTGATCATAATATTCCGGACTATTTTTAATTAACAATGCTAAGTCAGATACCTTAAAGGAAAAGTTTATAACCTTTCCATCCTCTGATAACTCGGTTTTCGGAAATTCATTATCATCTTTTTTCTTTTCCATACTACTCTTTTCCTTTAAATTATTATTTACTAGCTAAATATTTCTCATATCAGAAATTTTTTTATACAACTTTACTTCTGGCTGCTCCATTTCTTCTTTAGTTGGATTGATTATAAAAACTCTATAATGAGTTTCCATATAATTCATTAATTGTACTAGTTCACTGGTTCTAATCGGTTCCTCTAACTTTGCGATATCATTTAGATTTACTTCAATTTCCATTAAACTTTTCATACATAATCCTTTCCTGATAACAGGGAAAAACTACAGATCATAATCATATTACATCCTGTACAATTACTTTCCAGCTTTTCCTGATTGGCTGCATCCTGCGGATGTTTACAAAGCATATTGCAAATCGCTCTAAATGTTAAAGCCTGTCCAGTGGTTCCGGCTCAAGCCGGATCATTTGTGTCATTTTCATTTGCTTGTCTATGTAATTCTTCGCCAAGCACCAACAGTGATACGCGATCAATTATTTCTTTCACTTCTTCTTGACTCTTATCCTTATAGCAATCATCATGAACGATTATCCGGCATGCACCATTCATATAGTCCTGGACTACTGCCATAATATAATCACCTCCTATTCCAGTTTATGTATTATGGTTTGTACAACTTGCCTTACTGCTTGAATTTTCTCATATTGGTTCTGCAATACAGCATTTTTTCCTTTACTTCTTTGGTTCGGGTTGATATAATTCAAAGGGGAAGAGGAGCTTTAACAAAAATTATCCTTTTCGTTGTCAGCTGCTGCGAACAGCTCTTCGACTTCTGTGTGTGGTACGTTGAATAGCTTGCATAATTTAATAAGGACGTCATAGGAAGGCTTCATTTGGCCTGTTTCAATGGCATAAACGGACTGCTTTGTAATACCTGTTTTTTCAGCAACATAAGTCTGTTTCCAACCTTTTTCTATGCGAATCCTACGTATGTTTAAGTGATTCATTTTGCTCCTTTCTCTCCGACACTGGTCAGTATGCGCTTTACTACAAATACATTATAGTCAGCATTAGCTTGACTGTCAAGAGGTTTTTATGATTGATAAGATTATTTTTTCTAAACGCTTTAAGTTACTTAGAAGCCAAAACAACATTACGATGGTCGATGTGGCCAATGCTCTCCAAATCAGTAAGCAGTCAGTTCATCAATGGGACACAGCGAAAACAATCCCAACGGCAGATAAACTTATTGATTTAGCCAATTACTTTAATGTCTCCATTGACTGCCTGGTAGGCAACGGATTATATGCTAAGGAAGGTCTTATTTTACAGAATAAAAACCGACTCATTGAAGCATTGGATAAGTTTTACTATACCGATTTTTTCAGCAAAATATCTCAATTATCAGACTATAAATTCATGGAAATCTTGTCCGGCATCATTGATGATATTCAAATCAGTGATGAAGATGGAAAATTAGAAATTTCAATCTATCCGCTTCTTGCGTCTGATGCTGGAAACGCCTTATCAAAAATTATTCCTTAATCCGGATTTGACCGGATATTTTGTCTTCTTAAATCGAGCTTAGGCAAGATTATTTGTTTTATCCTGGATACTCGGTTATACGCTTCTACCTAGCTTCTGTAAAGGTTACTTTCAGATATATAGCCTTCTTCATAAAATTTACGTTGTTTCATTTTGATTATCACTGTGATAAGGCTACATTTATTACCATTTTTCTTATGCCTTTTACGTGATGTGTAGCGAAAAGAGAATAACACTACATACCAGATTGTGTACGAGGGGAACTATGTTGTGCTCTCACACCACATAAAGGCATAAAAATAATATTTCTCTCTTTTTAACTTAATGATTTCTAATTAGTACGTAACATAGCGTACCTCTATTTCTCTTCTCTGCGTTCTTGCTTCTTTTTCAAATTTATGTTATTATCATCTTCACAGACCTCTATAAAAAATTTTCGATGCGGTGATTCCAGTCCATACAGGTCTTCGATTTTTTTTAAAACAATATAGGAAGGACCTTGCTCACCAGCCTCAATCCTTCTATATGTCCTATCAGTTATACCGATTTGTTCAGCTACTTGCTTTTGAGTAAGCCCTTTTTTCTTACGTTCCAAAGTGAGTTTTAGCAACTTGTCTCCTTTCTGACATGGAAGTATGTGTCCTGTATTGTTATTGTATCAGGACGCATGGTTCCTGTCAATATGATTATTAATTTTGGGGTGATACTATGCAGTTTAGTAAACGGCTTAAAGAATTACGAAAGCAACAAAATATTACACAATCACAATTAGCCCAGGCGATCGGAGTAACAGACAGAGCCTGTCGGCGTTATGAATCCGGTGAGAACGAACCAACCTTGAGCATTATTATGTCAATCGCCAGCTATTTCAATGTCTCCATTGACTGCCTTGTGGGCAGCGGACTATATGCTAAAGAAGATCTGATTTTACAGAATAAACACCGCCTCATTGAAGCATTGGATAAGTTTTACTATACCGATTTTTTCAATAAAATATCTCAGTTATCAAACAACAAATTCATGGAAATCTTGTCCGGCATCATTGATGATATTCAAATCAGTGATGAAGATGGAAAATTAGAAATTTCAATCTATCCGCTTCTTGCGTCTGATGCTGGGAAAACCTTATCAAAAATCGTTCCTTAATCCGGATTTGACCGGATCTTTAGTCTTATCTTTTTTGCTCTTGTCTTTATAGCAATCATCTATTCGACACGCGCCACTCATATCTGCAGGTATGCGAAATGTTGATTGCATTCTTTACATTTCCTATCTCTCCTTTATTCATGCTGTACTTGCGAGGTTCCAATACATCCTTTCTTCCAAATAAATAACCTGTCCTCCTTCTTTATTTTGTAATTTTCTTTCGAATGTTGGCAACCTTTCTGGCAACTACTTATCTATTTACATGCCGTCTGAGTTTGGCTAATTCCCTTTGCAAACTTGACACCCTGAATGAACACCATAAAATCTTTCTTTTCATTCTGGTCAAGACTTTCTAAAAAATCCATGATTTCTTCTGCTTCATTCAATTGCTTTCTACCAATCATGGTTTCTATCAATTTTTCGTCCGCCATATTGATTCCTCCTTCCCATGTATGACCACCTACATGCTTTCTAACTCGTAACCGTGCCGTTTGTCTCAGCGCTTGTATTTTGGCAATATTGACTTCACTAATTATTTACCTTCTTAATCAGAACAAGTGAGTATTAGCGAAATATCAGACACTTGTATTCTATACTAATAATATATCTGTCACTTGTATTTGTCAATACATTTTTGATATTTCTATTGACTTATTTACTAGTGACTAGTATTATTACTATAAAACCATGCTGAAAGGAGGTGTTACCAATGACAATTAACGAGAGAATTAAATATTTGAGAAAAGAGATGGGCTGGAACCAGAAACAACTTGCTTCGAGTTTAGGAATGACGCAATCTGGTGTTAGCTATATGGAACAATTGGGGTCTACTGTAGCAGATAGTACTATAAAGACAATTTGTTCTATATGTAACTTAAATGAAGAATGGCTTCGTTATGGCACCAAGCCTATGTACATAGAACCAGATACATTCAACCTTGATGATTTAGTTAAAAAACATGGTGCGTCAGATCTGGAATTAGAAGTTTTGAAAGCATACTTTGAGCTTGACCCAGCAATAAGGAAATCGGTTGTGGAACATTTTAAAAGCAGACTGGCAGTTAATGCAGTTGCCCAGGTTCAAGAAGATTCATTCTATATACCGGACACACCAGAAGAATTTGAAAAGTTGTATCCACCCATAGAACCGCCAGATAAGGATATCTGGGTTGGATGATGAACACCCAATCTTCACTTTTTATCATTTGAGTTTAATAAATTGTGTTATACCTTTGAAGTTCATATTATAATAAATTGTATTGCTACTGCGAAAATATATAGCATATATATTATAATTATTCATTTTTATATATTTCCTTTTCATGTTATCACTCACCTTCCTGCCCTTGGAAGATTGGGTGTGTCAATAATTATATCAGACTATTACTAAATAATACTATAGTACTATTTTGCAACATCAATCCTTGTCATAATTAGAAAAGCACATTATTCTCTCAAGGAAAAAGGGTATAATATATAATGAAATAAATAGTAATATCATTAAGCATGATTTTCATAAAAAACAAGAAGGATTAATATGAAAATAACCCATGACGATAAATATTGTGGCTATCTGAGAAAAAGCCGCGCTGATCAGGAAGCAGAAATAAGGGGAGAAGGTGAAACCCTTGCCCGGCATAAGCAAATATTACTGGAATGTGCTGATAGAATGCATATAAAGATCGAAAGATTCTATTCTGAAGTGGTTTCTGGTGAAACAATTGCGGATCGCCCTGCCATGCAACAGCTTTTATCTGAAGTAGAAGCCGGTCTATGGAAGGGTGTATTTGTTGTTGAAGTTGAGCGTTTGGCAAGAGGTAACACCAAGGATCAGGGTATTGTTGCAGATGCCTTTAAATATTCTTCAACAAAAATAATTACCCCCTCAAAAATATATGATCCGGATAACGAATTTGACGAAGAATACTTTGAGTTTGGACTTTTTATGTCCAGACGTGAATACAAAACAATTAACCGTAGATTACAACGTGGTCGTGTTGCATCTGTAAAGGAAGGTAACTATATAGCAAGCACAGCACCATATGGATATAGAAAGGTCAGGATTCCTAATGGAAAAGGTTATACTTTGGAGGTCAATTCCGAACAGGCTGAAATAGTAAGAAAAATATTTGAATGGTATTGTTATGGAGATATATTGCCAGACGGTTCTACCTTTCAGCTTGGAACTGATGCTATAGCAGCAAAACTTGATATGCTCGGTATTAAACCCTCTATCAATGAAAAATGGTCTAGGGCTTCATTAAGCGATATGCTGCAAAATATAACTTACACAGGTATGGTATGCTTCGGAAAGCGGAAAGAAGTAAAAACTTCTGTTAATGGCAATATTGTAAAAATGCGAAAATCATCTGATAATTACACCATGGCACTTGGTAAACACGAGGCTATTATTTCAGAGGACTTATTTCATCTCGCCCAAAGGTTAAGGCAGAAGAATCGTAAAAATACACTCCCTTCTACTTCTCGTTTGCAAAATCCTCTATCTGGTATTGTATACTGTAAAAAATGTGGTCATTTAATGACTCGACTTGCTCCTAATAGCCGTAACCGCTATTCGACTATAAAATGTCCAAACAGGTACTGCGATAATGTATCCAGTCCCTTATTTCTCGTTGAAAATCAAATACTAGCTTTTTTAAATGATTGGCTAAAGACTTATGAAGTAAATAACAATACATTGAACACAATACCACTAAAGATTGATATGTCAGAAAAAGATAAATTACTGAACAAGATAGATAATGACATAGCAACGGTACAAAAGCAATTAAACAAAGCATATGACTTACTGGAACAGGGAGTATATACTATTGATATATTTAAACAGCGACAGGAAATATTAACTAATGATATACACATTCTATCTGAAAATAAAAAACTTTTATCTGATGAAATTAAGCAAATTGACAGATTAAAAAGAGAAAGAGAACTTATGATTCCTAAGGTTCAGCATCTGCTTGATACTTATGCATCCAACTCAGTAGCTACTAATAACCAAATACTGAAAGAGGTAATAAGCAAGGTATACTACGAAAAAGACGAACCTAATCGCCGAGGGAATCTTAATAATGCTAGTTTTTTACTTAGTATCTTCCCCAATGTCCCCATATGATTATTACATATGACTTAAATGTCCGTAAGTATATCCCCATTCATAGGTCATCAGAAGTACAAAATCAGCTGCTTCTCCCAGCGCCCGGTAGTCTTTTCCTTCATACAGCAGTCCCTCCTGGTCCGCAGAAGTCTTTGGTGCCAGTGCCACTGAGGTTTGATATCCGTTTGCCCGCATTACTTCTGCAACATTCCAGACAAAAGCAGTGAATGCATCCCTGTCTTCAGCCAGAATAAATTCAAAATCAATATCAACGCCTCTATATCCTTTTTCCCTTATTACAAAAAGCATCTCCTGAATTAATGTATTAACAGCCTCTTGATTATTTACAACTGCATGAATTAGTTGATTATTGAAATTCCCATCCGCTCCGAAAGGTGTCAGCGTAAGAATTGCATTTGTTCCGAAACTTTCCGCAGCCTGTATCATCCATTCATCATCCAGTATCGGCGGCAGCAGATATCCC
>Ga0153946_1000568_pt1 | contig 16188 bp, 19 predicted proteins | sample TSNJ030MetaG_FD_104751 | JGI IMG/M metagenome (GOLD analysis project Ga0153946, IMG submission 104751) | Attine ant fungus gardens microbial communities from New Jersey, USA - TSNJ030 MetaG | ecosystem: Host-associated > Fungi > Mycelium > Unclassified | place: USA: New Jersey, Wharton State... | reverse complement strand
GAATAGAACAAAGAACTGCCCTAAAACAGTTAGGTTATCTCTATTTCAAGAACAATAGCACTCCTATATGTAGAACAATAGGTAGTGATCATGTCGTAGGCTGTTCTAGGTGCATAGACCACCACAATTATGTATTTAAGGACTGTATGTCTGAGAATGAACCTCAGACTTAACAACATCTTTTGCTACTATCTAAACTTCACTTTTTTGAGCCTTTGATTATCAAATCATCAACTTATAAATCAGTAAGTGGCCATTTGTGATATAAGTGCTGAACACATACCCTGGGATGAGACTGAGATATAGGTGCTATGAAATATGTATCAAGGAACTTCTCTCCTTCTCAAGAACTACATTGACTAGGTGCTCAATGGAGCAATTAACCATTATAATGGTGCCTTGACTACTGCATACAACAGAATTGCAACTTTGGAGACAAAAGTCACCTGTCACTGACTGATCTGCTGATAACTCGGTGAATACTGATTGTCTTGAGATGTTTTTGGTACCATTTGAAAGGTCTTCTTAAGGGCTTTTGGTAGCCATTTAGATCTTTGAAATCGGTCAAGTATTCCCAGAGTTATGGTCCAAATAAAGTTTGTGACAGCATATATAAATGATAATACATCTCCAGTACAAGGTTTCTACTGATTAAAAAGGTACAGGTACTCTACTAAGCAACACCACCCAATTGCTAGGTCAGGTCTTGAATACAATACCTGGGTTTGGTACTAAGTCTCTACCAGCAGTCCCTAACTGACTACTAAGTCCCCTTTACAGCTAGGGCCCGCTATCCAAAAAGACCAGTGATTGAGCTGATCACCAATCAAGAATGATAAAAGAGTAAAGTTTAGACAGGGTTCGAAGCAAACAGTGCCTGGAGTATGGTATTAAGTTCTTCTATTAGTAACTGACTCAGAAACCTTAAGCTAGGGTTTACTCAAGGTGGTTCTTCAGGGTTAGAAGAGAACTTGATGGGGTTCTCACTTAATTGCAGTCTACTATATATACAGGTACACTATTTGTCCTTGTTTATACTACAAGTTGTCCATCAGCTACTGGTTCATCCAGTTCATGTCCAATCTATTTATAGTACTTTGTCATAGTCAGGGCAACTCATGACAGGTAAATTATCTTTTACTGTGATGGTTGCCATTGGTGTCTCAGTTAATACTGTTGATAGAACGTTTCCTGGGTTAAGGGAACTGTTTTACAGTAGATTAGTGATCAAATAGAAGGACATTTGATTAAACCCAATATTATAAGGAAGGATTCCTCTCTTTATTAGGTTACTATCAAGGGCTCTCGAGGCAACCCGGGGCCCATAACCTGTTGAAAATAATATATAGAGGTGTGGCTGCCATAGCAGCCACACCTCTATATATTATTTTCAACAAAACTTTTTGCCTACATATGGACCACCTTTTATCACATCGAAAGAGGGAAGATGGCACCAGGTCAACGAGATCAGCAATTGTTCTTATCAAGAGCCGTCCTTCTCGGCAGTTCTGTTCAGAAATATCCATAGAGAGTGGTTGCTACAAGTTGTTGAAGGTTCAACATCAAAATGTGCGCTACAAAGAACATTCACTCTAAGCTCATTGTCGTTTCAAAGTTTGATTTATGAAGTACCTCGACGAGCCCAGGAACAAAGTGTGATGTATTTATTTTCATTAGATTTTTCAATAGCAAAACAAAAGAGTACCATTGGTAGCATTTCGGCCCGCCTTTGGTTCAAATGGCTCAAAAGTCTCGTGGATACGTTAGAAGGAACGGAAGCACGACACCTCCCGCGAGACAACCGGATATGAAGAATCACATCATCAAAAGCAGGTCTTCGCAAGAGTTCAGAATCTTCACATTCTGATCCAGAAGTCTGAAAGCTTGAAACCATACTCTAGTATGGGTTGTTCGAACCATGGAAAAATTCCACGTGTTTGGGTTACTAAGGTGATATCCCAATCTGCATAAGTGAAATTCAAAGTCTTGGTGATTCATCAGTTCCACATTGGCAAGACCATAGCTTGCGTTAACAGTTGGATATCATTAAATTGTAGCAAGATACAGTTTCTTTTGATCGAGTTCAACCTAAGAGTCGTTTTTCGGGTCTACTGTCACTTTTGGAGGATTTTAGGGAGGTTTGGTCCAGCGGACAATCCCTTATCACCAGCATAGGTAGCACCAGAGGCGACGACCTCCTCTCTTAAACGGAAATCAGCATACAGAAGGCCCTCTAAGAGAGAATGACGGACTCAATACGGAGGAGGGCATTATACTTGGCAACACGCTCGCTGCGGGCAGGAGCACCAGTCTTGATCTGACCAACACCAAGAGCGACAGCAAGATCGGCGATGATGGTATTCTCCGTTTCGCCACTACGATGTGAGATCATAACACCCCAGCCGTCGGACTGAGCGAGCTGAGCGCTATCGGAGACATCAAAATCTAAAAAATGTCACAAGAACTTGAACCTCACTCACGCCTGAATGGATTCTGATATGGTACCAATTTGGTTAACTTTCAAGAGGAGGCCATTACAGGCCTTCTTCTCGATAGCAGTCTTGATACGACGCGGATTAGTCACTGTCAAATCATCACCAACAATTTGAATGCCGCTCTTGCTGGTGAAGTGAGTCCAGGCCTCCCAGTCATCCTGATCAAAGGGGTCCTCAATGGAAACAATGGGATATTTCTCGATATAACTCAGATAAAGGTCAGCGAGTTCAACACCCGAGATCCACTTGGAAGGGTCGGAGTTAGGGTTCTTGAAGTCCAAATCGTACTTGCCGTCCTTATAAAATTCGGAGGAAGCGACGTCAAGGGCAATTTTAATTTTCCCTTCATAGCCGGCTTTTTTGATGGCTTCCGACAAGAGTTCAAGAGACTCATCGGCACCAGAAACATTGGGAGCAAAACCACCCTCATCACCAACATTTACAGCTATTTTGAGTTAACACTCAGTTTTCTCGACATAAGATATCTGCCTACCGTCAATGCCATACTTGGCACTAATGACCTTCTTGAGAGTGTGATAAGTCTCTGTTCCGATCTTAAGGGCTTCCGTGAAGGTGGTTGCACCGGTAGGAAGAAGCATAAATTCCTGGAAGGCAAGCTTGTTACCGGCATGAGAGCCACCATTGATAACGTTGAAGGCAGGAGTAGGAAGAACGTAGGGAGGCTTGACTCCAGAAAGCTCGGCAAGGTGCTGGTAGAGGGGAACACCCTTCTCACCAGCACCAGCCTCGGCTACAGCAATAGATACGCCAAGGATAGCGTTGGCACCAAGCTTGCCCTTGTTAGGAGTACCATCAAGCTTGATGAGGAAATCATCAATGTCCTTTTGTTGGGTCACGGTGAATTCGCTCTTGATTAGTTCAGGAGCGATGATCTCGTTGACGTTATTAACAGCCTTTGAAACACCTTAGACCCTGTCACAATTTGCATGGCTGATAAGCTCTACTTGAAACGCGTACCCTTGCCGACATATGCGTTCTTGTCTCCATCACGGAGCTCGACAGCCTCATGGACACCCGTGGAGGCACCAGAGGGGACAGAAGCACGGTAGCGGCCTATAACATGCTGATAATTGAGGAAAACATGATCGTAGTGCCGGAAAGCGCTCACCCTTAGCGGTGTAGAGATCGACCTCAACGGTAGGATTGCCGCGAGAGTCGAAGATCTGAAAAGTAATCAGGAGGATCCAGACTGGGCGTAGTGAGGATATCTACCTGGCGAGCGTGAATTTTGGAAATAGACATGGTAGAACGTTGAGATGGACGCCTGAAGTTATCAGTCAAATTGATCTTAGTACTTTCTAGATTTTCTCACGAAGGATCCAGAACTCGACTTCAAGATCTTTCTTTCGCCTTAATCAAATTAAGATAGGTACGTAGTTTCATGTTTGTCTGAGAGTAGTATCACATACACAGATATAGGCTGGGTAATGATCTAAATCTGGACGACCGGCATGAACGTCTCTTACAACTTACTCTTCTTTCCTCTCCGCAATGATTTCATGAGAGTTGCTTTTTCTCTGTTTTTGTTCTTCACATTTGCAGTTGTATAGAAGTTTGTTGCTTTACGCTGCGGCAAAGGCCATCGATAACTCAACAATGTTATGTAATGCATCAATCTTACCTTATTTGTTGTCATTCGTGAGCCTTTTTCATCGTTTAGTGGAACATTCACCGCTCTATCGTTATCTGTAGATTTAAATTAGCTTGAGTTAGCTTTCCGTTGGGGATTATTCGAGATTACATACCCTTCTTTGAATCTTCGGAATGCTTTTTCAGTGAACTATGTAGACCTTCTTTCGTTATTCCCTCGAAGACGTCCGCCCATTGGAGGTCGTCATTGCTGTCGTCATCTCCATTTTCAGAAGCCAGCGTGGCATCCTCTTCACGTTGGGAATCATGTTTCTCCACTTCAGCGTCGGCAGATACTTGCAAAGGTCTGATGTCCTCTGGTAAGAATGTGTTCTTCTGCATGATAGAGCCCAGATTTTGTTGGACATTCGGGACTTCCGATTTCTCCGAAACCTTTCCCTTTGCTTTCATATCTCTCGCGGCTTTTGCTCTAGCCTTCGCCTCCGTAAGATTGAGCTCCTCTGGTCTTTCAGGAGGGGCCACGAAAAATGGTATCCTACCGCGTACCCAGTCGCTTAGAACAATTTTGGCCACAGAATCTAGGTCTGGTTCTCCTTGTCTTAACAATCTTCCCTTTTTCCGGGCAAGCTTGTCGAGGAATTCTTCAGGATCCCACCCTTGAGTTGGATCGTGTTTGTCTGGTAAGGGAATTCCGTATGTTCTTGACAGGTACAATGGCCTGACTCGTGCCATTAACTGAGGAATGTGTTCTGATGGCGTTGGCAAAGCTTCGACACGGACAACACCTTTGAGTACCGTATCAGTTTGCGAGTCACTCGTGGCAGATGTGGGTACAATCCCAGGGCAATCGATAAGATAGATGCGTTTGGTCAGAGTAATATATTGCCAGACCTATTCGCATCATTAGAAGGTATCTACCGGGTAAGCACACTTTACATACTTTAGTTTCACCTGGAACCGGCGCCACCCTACAGACTTTGCTGCTTTTGAGGGTGTTAATGACGCTACTCTTCCCAACATTTGGATATCCTACGAGCCCAACTGAAATTTGTTTCTTGTCCGAGTGTAACTGAGAAAACTGGCGCAACAACTGAATTAAGGATCCTTTGCCAAAAGAATGATTAGGAGATGCGTGAAATGCGATAGTGGGATAACGAGGTGTGAGATGTTGTATATAGCGAGACTAGATGATCTCTGGGTGGGTAAATGGTTTCATGTACTAGTGGAGAACAAGGCGTACGGTAACCCAGCTTGGAACGAGATCACACTTGTTGATAATCAGCACGACCTGTTTATGAGCTTTTTCTTTTTTGATATAGTCCAATACCGATTCACACAAGGTACCCAATGGATCTCTGGCGTCAATAACATGCAGAATAACATCCGAGGAGTCGATGACTTTATAGAGTTCTCCATATATTCGACGAGATGTGCCCTTGGCATAGATGGGTTCAATGTGATCAGCATGTGTTTTTGGCTCAGCCGCGGCTGACGCCCCGAGTTCTGGAGATGAGACTTGACACGAATGAAGATCAGAAGATGGGTAAGTATCGTACCCTCGCCTGCTACATTTTTTGCCTCTTCTGCAGCGGCAGTCCCCGCTTTACCAAGTTCCTCGAATGAGCCAACATCAAGTCTTGGTCGTTTCCTCTGTGCTTTCAGCCCAAAAGTCTCAGAAAATGGTTCGGTTTCCACAATATGTGCACGCTGAGAGAAAAAGATAAGCTGCCAGTGGCAAACCGTGCCAGTTTTACAAACCTTTCTCAAGTTAGGATTTGCAGCATCATCCAGCAGAGCCATGGGCAGTTTATTCCGTCGTAGAAGGACAGAGTAAGGATCATCCTTCTTCGATGCAAGGCTCGTTCGAAAATGATCAAGAGCAGTTTGAGAAATTACTCTCGTGTTTCCTAGTTATACAATACATTCAAAACATCATTCTGTCTCAACCCACACGCAATAGGCATGAACATACCAAACCATCTACGATCAGGTTGCACTCGCCCAGGCTTCGTCTCATCCTCTCCTTTCTGAAATGCAGCAGCTTCTATGACATTGCCATCCTTGTCTCTCACTGCTTTTCCTCCCTTGAGCATCTTCAATCGAGCGACTTGTTTTGCATTATGATAAAAGTTTTCACCCTTTACTTTTTTCAGGGATAGCGAGGAGCGGCTTTTGGACAACGAGGTGCCTTTTTGCGTCGGCACCATTCTAATGGATCTAAACTGTAGTGTGCAGTGGGTTGGGCGAAAATTCCATCAATCGAAAGATTGATTCCCACGATCGATGATCCAATTTGTTAATATAATACAAGGTTCCTGTAATTCGTCTCCTACTCCACTCAAGAAGAACCGACAGCTCTACGAAGGACAAGTAACTCCTCGGGAGAGAGTTTGTCCGCAGCATGATTAAAGTTGGGTGGATTCTGGGAGGCAAAACCCCGGAGGAATTCAACCAAGTAATCCTGGCATGAGGGTGAATAGACTTTCTCATGACTGGCTTGCGAGATCAATTACCTGCAAATTTATCTGCGACACGGGGTCATTTTTTAAATCATCATCATCATCATTGGCATCAAGCAGTTCGTCATTGTCGAATGCCACTTCTTTGGGCCCAAGCATCTCAGATAATAATGCATATTTTTCGTCTTTGAAGTCCTGTTTATCAGTCCCTTCCTCTGCCCATTCCTCATCCTGGAGGCAGGATTTTCAGATTAAGTAAAATTGAAACTCCTTATACACTCACTCCGTCGTCAGATTCCAATTCGAAGGTGTTGCATTGCGCTGTGATAATCGCCGAATCACCACCAGATTGAAGATCGTGAATGATAATTTTGAGGGCTTTGGTTGGGAACGGTATTGAGGTAAATTCGTGAGGAACTGTAATAGCTAAATAAGAAATTGACAAAAGTGATCATGGAATGGATAGCCTCACTTTTCTTGGTTTTAGAACGTGTCATTATGACTCAAGAATCGATGAGTATTATATCACAAACAGGGCGTTCATAAAATCACCATGTTTCGTCTCAGGCTTGACAATCAATTCGCCTCTGACCATCAAAGTATGAAGCGAGGATCTCTCTGACGCTAAGAGCTTTGTCAAACCCAAGGTGCTGATCCTTGACGACCAGAAACCTTGGAATGTCTCCGCATTCTCACACCAGGTCTGGATCAAGATATCCAGACCTGAACGTCCCTCTATATTGATGGACTCAAGAAGATCGAGGATGCTATCGCGTTGATTATTGATTAGGAATGCAAAGGGACAAACTAAACTCTGGGAAGCAAATGATTAGATGACCCATAACCAGAGGTAAACATACCTGAAGGAAAGTGGCCGTCTTAGCAGTCTTCATTCGAACGACCATTGCCCGAAGAAGTTGAGGGAGAACTGGAAGAATGGTTTCACCTGCTTTGCGGAACAGGTGGATGATGAGATCGCCTATGACTAGCCCTCCTGCCTCATCCTGGTTTTCAAGAAGTTTGGCCACAACGTTTAATACGTAGTCTAGACCGTTCCGCCCTTCACCATCCTTCCAAGACACCACTTGGTGGCAATCTTTCCTAATAATTATTGTAAGGCATTCGATACCATTCTGTAGGGCGTTGAGACTGGTAGGCCGAAAAATGAAGCAAGGCAGCATCATATACCTGGATTAAATCTCTGTCCTCTGATTTCCCCAAGGACGAAAATAAAGCAGGGGCAGCCAAGGCGAAGAAATCCTCACCAAGACCTGATTCTGGGGCACCCCTTGCGAGGCTCGTCATCAATTCGATAGCTGTACTGGCAATCCACGATTCCTCCTCTGTATTTGCAGTTGCGCTACTCAACAGTGGAAGAGCTGTCTTCATCATCGTATCGTAGACACCAGATGACATAGCACCGGCAAGCGTAGTAACGATGTCAGTGAGGATTGAGATAAAGATGGGATCTAATGGCATGGAAATCATGAATGTATGACCAGCTTGATTCATTCAAATACCTCTATTGTTCTTGTGCCAAACCTCCAAGATGGCGTAGATCATCGAAGAAGCGAGTTCAGGCGTGATCCATCTGCCCTTATCAACTCCAACGACCGCCGAGAGGGTTTGAAGGACGAGACCCAATGTATCATCTGTTGCAGCTGGAAGGAAGGGACCAAGATCCATCGCAATGCGATAAGCAAATGGAACTAATACACTGTCTTCTCCGGTCTGGAAAAAACTTCCCGGTGATGAAGATATCGGGGAATAGACAATGACAGATAGCTCACTTGTGTACAGCTTTAAGAGCAGACAATTTGACTGGTATAGCTGTTTCATTTGATTCAATGATGCTGATGGTAGCTTCCAGATACTGTCCTGTTGACGATAGGGGAAGATGTTGGGCGAATTGACTGGAAAACACGAAGCCACGGCCTTGTAGAAAGGGGTATTCTAAAACTTGTCAGTAACACCAGTAACAACAATGCCGCCAATACCCACCAGGGAGCCCAAGAATGGAGGGAACAATATTCACAAGAAGATTTTCAATATCTAGTGGCTTTTCTCTTCCAGAATCTTGCTCGTCTTGGATGCAGTCAAGAATGGATTCTGCGTGTGATCCGAGAGCAGCGAGAGCAGCTTCAAGATGCCTCCACCTGGTGACTTGGCTGTCAAAGACCGCAAACAATCGGATAATCATTTTCACCAACCAGTCATGTTGACCACTATCACGAAGGGACTTGGAAATTTGGATGATTTGTTGAGTCCCTGTTGAGAACCCACGCATCGTCTGAACAGGGAGTCTCTCTATCAAAATCTGTTTCAAGTCGAGTGAGGGTAGTACCAGATCACAAGCGAGATCTTTACACTCAGTAGATCGAAACCCGCTACTCGGGTGTTGTACACCTGATTTTCGTCCTCTTCTTGGGCGACAAACGCATTGGCGCTGCTTATCCAATTTTCTTCCTATCATCAGATTTGAGCAAAAGTGTAAGCTGTCAACAAATCTCGTACATCATCTTTCGTGATTTGTGCATAACCGAAAATCACAGATATTATTTGCTGTAAATTAGCCTCTAGCCACCCCTTAGTCTTGCTATGTCGTGCTACAGTAGACATGAAGTCAAAGATAGAGGAGACAAGCTGCGGAAGTTCAATGGTGTCATCTTCAGAGGTGATAGGAACGCTATCCTCAGAATTGATATAATAATGAGCAAATGTGGGGGATAGTGCATCTAGGTGGCTGATGGAAGCTGCTAAGAAATCCGTTATGAGGGACAAATCGATAGCTTTGGGAAATGATATGTATATTATCGAGAGTGTCTGCAAATAGTGAGGTGAAATCAATAGGCCGCCTTCCAAGTTTCTCACCTTGAATATCTGTATGCGAACAGCAAGGCCGTCCCAGTTCTCGGAATTAGAAACATCAGACGTGGGGTCGATGTTCAGAAGAATTTTGAAGGCTTCCAACCAGATTGGGAGGACAGTTCCAATGGCCTCTTTCACAGCCTGAGGATGTTGGTCTTTAACCATGAAAAGAGCAGTCACACATTGCCGGAAAACAGAAACTGTACGGGCTCTTGTTAGAGGAGAATGAGTCTAGGGACAATTTCAAGTCGGCGCATAGAATTACTGAAGTTCACCTACTTGTGTCGCTCCCAGGGTTTCTAGAAGAACAGGTAAGAGTTGGCGCAGGACAGGTAATATTTGATCTTCTGTGAGGTCAGATTTGATAAACTCAGTGAATACTTGCATCGCGCCGTGTATCGAATCCGTTGAACCCGAGGAGAGAAGGTTAATGAGGGCGGTGAGCAGATCAGGATATTCATCGGGCCAATCACAATTTGCTATAGATGATAGAGTATGCGCCTATTGCAGAGCCACCATCAATCGGACTGCTGTGGCCTCTACATTCCAGATGAACGTACACATAGCGATCGAATGCGGCGATTAGAGTCCGACAGTCCCTGGAAAACAGCTTGACGAATTTGGGCTTTAATCTATGTCTACATATGAGAATGTCATCGATTTAAGATTGTTCGTACTTCTGGAGGTGGGGCAGTGCCTCGAAAACCAGAGAAGTACGGCGACCACCTTTCCTTCACATATTTCCGCAGTGCAATGCTAGCTGAGTATTAGTCCAAGAAAAATGAGATAGACACATGTCAATAAGATGTTTAGACGTATCTGCCTGAGAGCGATATCTGCTTCATGAGCAAGGGTGATTTGTGCTAAGACGAGGCCAGTATCTTATCATGCGTCAGGTTCATGTCAGGTTTATCCACGTCTTAGATGTGGACAAGCATACCAGGATTACCAAACAACTCCGCAAGTTTTAGCTCTGCCGCAATACGAGTATTTGTATCGGAGGTTAGAGTAGCAGAAAGGATTTGGGCGATGTCATTCATCGATGCCATGAAAACAACTTGAGAAATTCGAATGAATCTCTGCACGTGCGAACGGGAACGCGTTGATTAATAACTCGTGACAGCCGGTAGGTGCCTGAGACTTATTTTTCGTTCCTATTCACCTCATTATAGATTGACTAGCTCACAGTGCTAAGCTATCAACTTTGCACAACTCGACTTAGACTATGTCTTCAGTCTTGCATGTAGACAACTATGCAATATGTACCAATGAAGACCCAACACTCCTGGTCTCTGCAGATGCTACCATGAACATCAAAGACCGGATGCCTCAACAAGGCAGTATTTCTGTCAGGGGATAATATATAAACTACTCCACTACTTGCAGTTCTGACATGCTCAGAGGTCCAGAGGCAATCATTTGATGCAAGCCTTACAAATTTGCCAGCAACATTGCAGGCAATGATGAATGATATACTGAGGGATCTCATTGACAAAGGTGATACAGCAGCCTTTATGGATGACATCTTGGTGGGACCAGAAACAGAAAAAGGGCATGATGAGATATCAAGATAACTCCAAGACAATATAGATTACACAAATGTTCAATAATCATTGCATTTGAACTGGAGATGAAGCTGCAGCAACCACTCAGTCACATAAAAATAGAAGCAAGGAATGGTTAGGGAGTTGAATCCACTGAGGATGATGTGAAGTTTACTTAAAACCGTCACAAGGTGCAGCGTCCCTAGTTCAAATACCAAACAAGGCCACACAAAACAAGGCAGCGGTGCTCAAAAGGACTGATCTAGACAGGGATCCCTGATTCCAAATGGAACTACTGGTTACCTTCGGCCATGATGTGACAAGAGGTTGGTCGGGCTGATCCGAGGGACTGATGGTCTGGTATTGTGGGCCTGCTTCGGAGTTTCTTGGAGATGTATGGATGGTATCAGCTCCAATGTAAAGCTGGCCGAGATCATTGAGGCTGCCATCTTCCCCAAGCATGTCTGCAGTGAAAGTTTAAAAAGTATTTATTAGATAAGATAGATGACTTACTGTAATTGATATTGTCCTCAGGTCGCTGTGAGATAAGAGTGTGAGAACGGTGAACACCTATGGAATCGCTAAGCTCACGAAGAAACCGAACCACGCATAGCGTTCAATCCAATCCAATGAATCCAGGTAACTGATGGTTTGATTCATGAAATCCCAGACCTCTGATCAACACGCATGAATAAGATAAAGATAGGCCGCCACGGGAAATTGCCTTGTTAAAAAGGAACTCACCAGTCTTGTTATCCGAGACGTCTGCATATTCGGTAATCCAAATTGGAAACTGAGGGAACGAAGAGTGCATATCCCAAATGTAATCATAAAATCCTTCTGTGCCAGAACCGTACCTGAACACGATTGAGCAAGCCCATGCATTTCCGAGGAGAAAACCCTCTGCCGGAGAAACCCACCAGTGCAGTGGCAAAAAGTCAATTGAGCATTGATTGCACGCCGACAAAAATTCCGTCAGCCACTGTTTCCCAGTTGAGGTTGCTGTGACCGCAGGCCCACCTAGCCTGACGTCATACTGTTTTAGAGGTTGTATAAACTCCTTCCAAAGCGCTGTAGCATCCTGAATCTGTATATTCGCCTCATTGACAGAATCGGGCTCATTGAACCCCTGAACAGACGGGAAGGTCGGATGTGACGATTAATTTAGGAGACAAAAAAGGAAACAGACACGCCTTACGAGAATAGTATCCGCTCCTTGGGCACTAACTGCATCTGCTAGTTTATCGATACTGCCTGAACCCCATTGCATTGGGATATACTTGAGGTTGGATTGGGCAATATATGCGGGTGGTAGGTCTGCCCAGTCGTATATCCAGGAGATTGTACTTTGAGTCTGGTTGGCATTGATAATGTCATCGGTATTGCCACTAGATGCAAAGGCAATCCCGCGTTTGGGGTTTTTGGTTCTTTGCTTGGAGGACGAATTGGGCTTTGGTGAGGGTAATGAAATAGAAGAGGGGGATATACTTCTTGTGCTAGACAATGCAAGCGATGTGGGAGATGACGATGACGAAGATCGAGGAACCAACGTCGACGTTAAGTTGAAGGTGTGTCCACAGACGGAAACAAAGAAGCATGAAAGCGGTATCCAGAAAGGGGTCATGAACGATGAGGACAGGGAAAGGTGAAGGGGAACAGCCAAGGGAATGGGAAGAAAAGTAAATTTGAGCAGCTGAACTCAAGCTTATTATGCAGTAGATGGATGAGGAGAAGCATCACACACTGAACTTTCTCAGTGACGAGGCATTTGACCAAGGGGAACTGTCCATCGGTGGAAGAGTTCTTGTCCTCACACTGATAGATGTCAAAAAAGAAACATGGGTCATATTGAATTAGCCAGATGCAAACCCTATCCTGGGCAAATATTACCATTCGATCAAAGATTCTTGCAGACGACCATGAATGACATGATGTTGTACCTTGATCACGGCATATCAGGGCATGAAAGTGTCCGGATTTACTGTCATAGAAGATTTGCCCCGATGTCTCCCAAGTTTGATGGGTAAGCTCGAATAGCAGCTGTAATTAATCAAGCCGATCTATCAGCAAACGACATGCTCGGAGCGAGTCAATATTGACGTGGCGGACCTTGAAGACACGACTGAAGCTCTAAGTCCACCTATCACAGTTATACACGTGCAAAAAGTGGCCATATGCAGCCGAACAGCCCGAGGATAATCTGAACAAAAAACAAGGAATTTATCACGTCGGGGGCGAGTAAGCGATGATCAGTGATCAGTGACCACGATAGGAAATATGTTCATAAGTCACTATTTCTAGTCGAATCCAATCAAGTCCAGCACAGGTCCGACAGGGACTCGAAACCACAGAAAAATTCACACGACGATGAGAGCGTGAAAAAAAATTCTATTGCTGGTTTGGGGCGTAATGGAACTGCAACAAACCGGAACAAAAGTGGATAAGTAGACAACGCAGTAAAGGCTCATACTTACGATATCACGAAGCTGAGCCTGAGCGTCGTTAAATTGTTTCTCGAGGAACTTAGCCTAAGGCAGGGAGATGAGCCACTCTTTCTCTCAAAGGAACGTATCAGATAACCTTCTTATTGAGACTATTGATATCATCTGTCAATTCCTTCTCCTGACTTTTCAAGTTCTCCATCATTGTTTGATGAGGTTCCATCATGAACCTACAATATGAGCTTTTCTCATGGGTCAATGTCAGCCATACATTTTACCGACGCCCTTGTACAGGTGCACATCCTGGTCCATGGTTGAAATCTCCTTGATTGTCAACTGAAGAATTTTCCGCTCGCGCTCTTTAGAGCTGATTTGTTGTGTTGAGATGCTCAGCGCTCGTTGTGACTGGACGGCTGTTTGTTGAATTTGCACCAAGATCTGGTGACAAATATCTTGGATTGAGTATATAAGTCACCAAGAATATACCATGAAGAGTGACCTTGCGCAGCGTTTCATCTGGTACTGTGGCCATCATAAGCAGCAAGAGATGAAAGACCGAACGGAGAGTTATTAGTAACACAGGCGTGACGGTTTCATCTTTACATTCGCGTGCTTTCTCTTCAAAACTTAATCCAGTCTTTCTTACGTTTACAGCTTCTCTTTCTTTTCAAAATGGCATCTCTGGAAGATTACGATGAGTTTGGGAATTATATTGGTGCCGATCTGGACTCTGATGACGAGGAAGAAGTAGAACAGATCGCTCCTCAGCCTTTGGGGACTGCTGCACCGCCAGAAGGATATGATGATGAACAGACGCATGAATCAGAAAATGACCTGGCGCTCATGGAGGTTGATGGTGTGACTACATATATCATCTTCAAGAGGTCAAGTTCAATAACTATTTCCAGATGAGCCGATACATAATGCTGTAATTTTACACGAAGACAAACAGTATTACCCTTCTGCGAGTGACGTGTACGGTGCAGACGTTGAAACCATAGTGCAAGAGGAAGATGCCCAGCCTCTTTCCGAACCAATTATTGCACCCATCAAAGTAAGAAAATGGGCAGTGGAGGAGAAAGATATGCCACAGACGCGTTTCGACAAAGGGTACGCATTGATTATATTCCAATGCTTTCGACCATGTTGATTAATACAACCAATGTAGGTTCTTGTTGAATATGACAGGCTTCCCAGAAATGGTTCGAAACGTTGCTGTCGTGGGGCATTTACACCATGGAAAGACAGCACTAATGGACATGCTAGTGTTTGAGACACACAAGTTGACATGGGATGCAGACAAGCCGGTGCGTAAACTCACCGCATCCGCTCCAAGAGTTGACCAAGCCTGCCATAGATTCGTTACACGGACACACACATTCTCTCGCGACAGCGTGAAGTCTCTATCAAATCATCTCCTATGTCTCTTATCCTCCGAAATACTGCTGGAAAATCGCATCTCGTACATTTCATTGATACGCCTGGACACGTTAATTTTGTTGACGAGGTTGCCACAGCCATGCGTCTTGCAGACGGTATACTACTTATCGTAGACGTTGTAGAAGGAGTGAGGCTTCATCCTTAGCTGTCCTTCCATTTTCTCATTATGTGAACAGCTCATGGTCGGCACCGAGAACATTATTCGGCATGCTTTGCAAGAAGGTATCAAGATTACCCTGATTGTGAACAAGATAGACAGACTCATCCTTGAACTTCGTCTGAAACCTGCTGATGCATATCTCAAGATCAAACACACAATTGAGGAGATTAATACTTTCATCAGGTGAGTATTAGTATCTGTTGGGTGTTGCTCTCACTGAAGCAATGGTCATTCTTTTGCAAGTAATATCGACCCCGATCCAGAGCATCGTTTAAGTCCAGAAGATGGAAATGTTGCATTTGCTAGCACGGACATGAATTACTGCTTTACTCTGCGTTCGTTCGCGAAACTATATGCGGATACATATGGTATTGCTTTGACCGAATTCTGGTAATTACTCTGGGTTGACTTCGTTTCAGGTAAACTTGATGTTGAAGCTTTTGCTGCTCGTCTTTGGGGAAACATTTATTTCGACGAGAAATCTCGACGTTTCACGCGCAAACAAGCGGATCCCGAACAGGAGCGTACCTTCGTCCACTTCATTCTAAATCCCCTCTACAAGATCTACAGTCATGTCTTGAGTGAAGACACTGATGCATTGAAAGACACTCTGGCCACTCTTGGAATTTCACTCAAACCTGTCATATATAAGATGGATGTTCGGCCATTGCTGAAGGTTGTATTGGACCAGTTTTTTGGCCCCTCAACTGGCCTGGTGGATATAATAGCTGAGCATATTCCTTCCCCAGTGGAGAATGCCGCGAAAAAGGTGGGCATCTCATCAACTTCTAGAACATGGCCTTTGCGCTCATGGCTTCTGTGACAGGTGGAAAGGATTTACACTGGTCCACAAAACTCTGAACTGGCGATCGCAATGAAGTCATGTGATCCAGATGGTCCCGTAATGGTACATATAACAAAACTATATCATACGACCGACGCACAGTCGTTCAGGGCCTTCGGACGTGTTATGAGTGGAACACTGAGAAAGGGTGCAGACGTCAAGGTGTTAGGTGAAGAGTATTCGCCAGAGGATGAGGAGGACATGATGAAAGCTATTGCAGAGGAGCTCTGGATGCCCGAAGCCCGGTAATCTCTCCTGTCCACTTCTTTGTTGCTTCTTATTGATGCACTGATCTAGATACTTTATCCCAACAGAAGAAGTCCCTG
>Ga0153946_1000567_pt1 | contig 16195 bp, 18 predicted proteins | sample TSNJ030MetaG_FD_104751 | JGI IMG/M metagenome (GOLD analysis project Ga0153946, IMG submission 104751) | Attine ant fungus gardens microbial communities from New Jersey, USA - TSNJ030 MetaG | ecosystem: Host-associated > Fungi > Mycelium > Unclassified | place: USA: New Jersey, Wharton State... | reverse complement strand
TTCGACTGGACCCAAAACGATAAATTTCCGGGATTGTCAAAACCGAATCCTTCCTATCACGGAATCGTATTTGCGGAAGCCTGCGGCAGTCTGGCGTATATAACCAAGATCCGAACCACCCTTATGCGCGATCAGGGTGCAGTGATCTCGCCCTTCAATTCCTTCCAGCTGCTGCAGGGGCTTGAAACACTGTCACTGCGGGTTGAGCGGCATGTCGAGAATGCCCTCAAAGTAGTTGCGTATCTGCAGAATCATCCACAGGTGGAACAAGTAAACCACCCTTCCTGCTCCACCGGAGAAAAGAAAGAGCTCTACGACGAGTATTTTCCGCACGGCGGAGCTTCCATCTTTACTTTTGAAATCAAAGGAGACAGCACTGCAGCACGAAAATTCACCGAAAGTCTCGAACTATTTTCACTGCTCGCCAACGTCGCAGATGCGAAATCACTGGTTATTCACCCGGCCTCGACCACCCATTCTCAATTATCTGAAGAAGAGCTGGCTGTCAGCGGTGTGAAGCCCAATATGGTACGGCTTTCAATTGGAACCGAACACATTGATGATATCATTAATGACTTAAGACTAGGCTTTGAAAAAATAAAATAGCAGAAAGGAAGATATAATTATGTCTAATATTTATACCTCTATTACCCAACTGATCGGGAGAACTCCCTTGTTAGAACTTGCTAATATTAAAAAATCTGAAAAGCTTTCCGCAAATATCCTCGCTAAACTGGAATCTTTTAATCCCACCGGCTCGGTCAAAGACCGGGCTGCCAAAGCAATGATCGATGAAGCGGAAGCCGCCGGGCTCCTGAAACCGGGTGGTATCATCATTGAACCCACCTCCGGCAATACCGGTATCGGTCTGGCCGCCATCGCTGCTGCCAGAAGCTACCGCATCATCATCGTAATGCCCGATACCATGTCGGTAGAACGCCGCAAAATCATGCAGGGATTTGGTGCCGAACTAATTTTAACCGAAGGTGCCAAAGGGATGAAAGGTGCAATTGAAAAGGCAGCGGAATTGCATCAATCGATTCCCGGCAGCTTCATCCCCGGACAATTTGTGAATCCTGCTAATCCCAGAATCCACCGAGACACCACCGGACCGGAAATCTGGCAGGATACTTCCGGCGCTGTCGATATCTTTATCGCCGGCGTTGGTACCGGCGGAACCATCACCGGTACCGGAGAATACCTGAAAGCCCGGAAGCCGGAGCTTCAGGTCATCGCCACCGAACCGGCTGATTCACCGGTTCTCTCCAAAGGCACTGCCGGTCCGCATAAGATTCAGGGGATCGGCGCCGGATTCATCCCGGAGATATTAAATCCCAAAATCTATGATGAAGTCATCACGGTAACCAACGATGCTGCCTTTGATACCGGGCGGCTGTTAACTGCCTGTGAAGGCGTCATGGCCGGGATCTCTTCCGGAGCCGCTCTGTACGCCGCAATTCAGGTTGCTAAAAGACCGGAGAATACCGGCAGGAATATTGTAGTGATTCTACCCGATACCGGTGAACGTTATTTATCTACTTCTCTATTTTCCGAATAATTTGAAACCAGGCTGCACCCGGCTGAATTTATTCAGCCGGGTGCAGCCTTATTTTCAGCTCTTTTATTCATAGATCCCATCTATAATTTCATCGTATCATGGTTAAAAACTATTCGACATTTCATAGTTCTCTTTGCTAGAATTTTTATATTGTGAGTGACGGAGGAAATAACATGATTACGGTTCAGAATTTAACGAAGAAGTATAAAGATTTGACCGTGCTGGAAGACATTAATCTGGAGATACAAGACGGTGAAATATACGGTCTGGCCGGCATAAGCGGTGTCGGAAAGTCAACCTTGCTGGGCTGTCTCAATGGCTTAGAGCGCTGTACCAAAGGAAGCATCTGTGTCGACGGCATCTGCGTCGAACATCTTAAAGGCAGAGAACTGCGCGAATTCCGCAAAAATATCGGCATGATTTTTCAGAATTTTTCATTGATCAGCCGTAAAACGGTTCATCAAAACATTGCCTTTCCGATGGAGTGCTGGGGGTGCGGCAAGGAAGAAACCGGCCGCCGGGTCAAAGAACTGGCGGCCTTGGTCGGCATCGGGGACAAGCTTTCGGAACGCCCCGATAATCTCAGCGGCGGTCAGAAGCAAAGAGTGGCAATTGCCAGAGCACTGATGCTCGAACCAAAGTACATCCTGTGCGACGAATGCACCTCCGCTTTGGACCCGCGAACCACCGCTTCGATTCTCAACCTGCTCAAAGACATCCATGCCAAACTGGGTATCACCATCGTTATCGTAACCCATGAAATGGCGGTGATTAAAAATATCTGCCAGAAGATTGCGATCTTAGAAAATGGACGGATCGCAGAAAACGGCCCGGTAAAAGACATCTTTCAGGCTCAGCCGGAGGCTCTGCTGAATCTGACCGGCGAAGAAAAGAAACACCAAGTCAGTGAATTTGACAATTTGCTGGAAGTGGAAAGTGATCGTCTGGAACAGGTCCGGAACTATCTGGAACAACAGAATATTAAATATCAGGAAGTAAAAAGGGAGGATGTTTTATGCCAGAAGGTTCAAGATTGATAAAATATCTCCCAACAGTCATTATACCGGCGATCTGGGTGACCTTGAAAATTATTATCGTATCAGCCGTATTTTCGATATTTTTCGGAATCATTCTTGGATCAGTTCTGGTGCTGACCGACGAACAAGGCTTATGGCCGAATAAAGTGATTCATTTCGTATTGGAGAAGATCACCGATATTGTCCGTTCCTTTCCAACAATGATCCTGATCGTCGCGTTAATTCCGGTGACACGTGCGGTAATCGGTACTTCGGTCGGCGCCAATGCGGCAATCTTTGCCATCACTGTCGGATGTACGCCCTTTGCCACCCGAATGACCGAGAATGCCCTGCTGACGGTGGACAAGCAGTTGATCCGGGCAGCGCAGTCAATGGGGGCAGCTAATTTTCAGATTTTACGGAAGGTAATGTTTGTCGAAGGCCTGCCGGTGCTGGTGTCCAACTTTACCATTATGCTGATCAATATGCTCAATATGTCTGCCATGGCAGGTGCTGTCGGCGCCGGCGGACTGGGTGCGGTAGCACTGACTTATGGGTATCAGCGATTCGATGATGCAATTATGTATTTTGTCGTAGCCATTTTGATTGTCATCGTCTTAGTCATTCAGGGACTGGCGAAGGTAATATATAAAAAATTAAAATAGGAGGATTTAGTTAATGAAAAAGATGTTTTTTAAAAGTCTGCTGGCAGTAGCAGCAACAGCTCTGATATTCAGCGCAGTGGCCTGCGGTTCCAACGATGAATCCAGCGATATCCCCGCCGAATCACAGACGGAAGATACCCGGAAAGAGAAAGAACAGAAGCATGTTGTAATCGGTGGAACCTCCATATCGGAGGTGACCTACGAAGCTATCAAGCCTCATTTTGAAGAACTGGGGTATACCACCGAATTTGTGATGTTCGATTCCAATCCGGTAGTGCTGGAAGCTTGTAACAGCGGCGAAGCAGACATGGCGCTTGGACAGCACAAGAAATTCATTGAAAGCTTCAATGAAAGCAATGACGGAAATCTTGCAATGATCAAACCATACGGCTATTATACCGGAATCGGACTGTACTCTAACAAATATCAATCCGCAGATGATTTCCCGGACGGTGCGCAAATCGCCGTCATGAACGATTCCATGAATATGGACATCGCGCTTCGCATTCTGGAAGAAGGCGGGCTGATTGAGATTGACGAAAGTGTCGATGTCGCAACAATAGCAGATATCACTGCGAATCCAAAGAACTTAAAAATCATCGATATGGATCAGGCTCAGACCGTAACCGCTCTGGAAGATATGGATGGCGCATGCGTATTCTTCACCCATATGTCCAACGCCGACCTGGACCCCAGTACTTATATTGCAAGAGATTCTCAGATGATCAAATATCCGATGGGCGTAATCGTAAAGGATACCGATGCCGAATCTGACTGGGCCGCAGCTTTTGCAGAATGCTTTAAGATTCAGGAAGTAAGAGATGAAATCAGCAATACCTTCCCAGGCGTATTTGAATTCTATGACGACGATGCACAGGCAGAATAATTCATTTCAGGCATTGGTCCAAACACTGTATGCGGCACTTGATATGGACCGGAGGATCATCGGTGTAAAATTATTCCACAGTAAGAGCGGCTATCAAAGCGTAAATGCAAAAGAACTGCTCCGACCGATTAATTATTGCCAAATGACCGCCGCGGCCAGCCGCGGCAATGCCATCAAATCTACCCGGTCAAAGATTAACTGCGCAAGCGGCATCAGAGTATTAGGATTTGATCATACCGATACCTGCAATGCCACAGGTGAGAATTGGATCAGACTGGGCATGTATAAGAATCCTGATACAAGCCGGGAAGTACGGGGAAGGATCGGTAATATTCCGGAGCAGACCTATGGCATTGCCGTGCAGCCCGCGGAACATTATGAGACCGTTCCGGATGTCATTATGATCGTTACAACGCCCTATAATATAATGCGGTTAACCCAAGGGTACGGTTATCATCATGGTGAGGCCAAAAATATCAGTATGGTCGGCAATCAGGCCATCTGCCTGGAATGCACGGCTGCTCCTTACCTGAATGACGAGATAAATATCTCTGCTCTGTGTATCGGAACCCGGCATCAGGCCGGTTGGAAAGATACGGAGATGGCCATCGGGATACCGGGAAGCAAATTTGCTGATGTTGTCGACGGTGTTCTGGCAACAATTAACATCATGGAATCTGATGCTAAGAAAAATCAGATTGAAGAAAAGATGAAAAAGGCAGGAATTGATTTCCTGCCGATGCGTTACCATTATAATTATTACACTTCCAGACAAAGATTGTGACCAGAAATCATTGACAAAAAGACAGGGCGAGTTTACTTCTTTCTCGCCCTGATTTTATGTTCTTATCTTGTCTTTAATTCATGCAATTCTTTTTCCAACTGTTTTAGGTACTCTTTGACACTGCAGATGCTTTCCTCGATTTTGCGGATTTCCTCAGCTAATTCTCGATTACGCCGGGCTTCTTTTTCCTGCTCACGGCGAGACTCTTCCGCACGACGGCGTTCCTCATTCCTGCATTCTTCTTCACTGCGCCGCGCTTCTTCCCGTTTGCATTCTTCTGCACTGCGTCGTTCTTCTTCACGCTTGCATTCTTCCGCACGGCGGCGCTCTTCTTCACGCCTGCTCTCTTCCGCACGGCGGCGCTCTTCTTCACGATTACGTTTCTCTTCCCGCTGGCGCGCCTGTTCCATTTCCTGCTGACGCCTTCTCCTGCATTGCTCACACTGGCATTGATTTGACATGATTTGACTCCTTGGAGATTAGTTCCATTTATTATATGTGAACAAATCATAAAGTGTGATATATTGGAAACCTTAATAATAAAGTGAAATTGTCAACTTTTTATCTATTTTTTTGAAAAATATAATATGCTTGTGCTATAATGTTTCTGATCGACATACGAAAAGAGGACAAACCTATGGACATGACAATATGCTTACTGCGTATTCAGACCCTTGTAAATATGGATACGTCATCATTAATCGGAGTTATGGTTTGGGGAAATATGACCCTTGCAGCTATCATTTATGCATTTAAACAATATTCGAATTATAGTGATTATCAGAATGAAATACGTACTGAAATTTTACTGCGTATCGGCTATACGATAGGATATTTTTTGTTATTCATGCGGGATGCTCTGCCGGATATTCTCTCTGTGAATATCGGTAATACAATTATATTTTTCTGCTTTTATAATGAATTCAAGCTGCTTACGGAGATTACCCATGTCGACTCCAAAACCTTCAGAAAACTATATGATATGGTCTTTGCTGCCTGTATAGCCGCATTTAATATCGTATCCTTAGTTTCCGACAGCGGCGGATTAAGAGTCGGCAATGCTTCACTTGTCATCTTCCTGATGTATGCACTGCCCGCAGTTCAGCTGGTCATCTCCAGAAATACCACCCGCTTCAAGCGCAGTATGGGACTTATGCACATTCCGCTGCTGATAGCTACTTTCGCAAGAGCGATCTTCGGATATAAGGATTATTCCAACGCCCTGCATATCAATAACATCGTTCAAACCTTGTTCTTTTTATGCATGTTGCTCCATACCTTTTTAAATACGTTAATCTTCTTCTTGTTTATCAAAGAAAAAGCCGATGAGAAACTTGCCCGGTATGCCTCGTGCGACGAGCTTACCGGTCTGTACAACCGCCGGCACTTTACCACTTGCGCCCAGCAGATCATCTGTGAATCGGATCAGTCGGTTTACATTTCAATCTTATTTATTGATATCGACTATTTCAAAAATGTAAATGATACTTACGGACATGACTTCGGCGACCTGGTGCTGATCGAAGTCGCTAATGCACTGGTGCGCGGCACCCGCAGCAACGATCTGCGCTCCCGCTACGGCGGCGAAGAATTCGTGGTACTGCTGGTTCATGAGAATATCGAACAAGGACAGATGATCGCCAATCGTATTTTCAACGAGATTAAAGGACTTTCATTCCCGGATCATCCGGAATTGTCTATTACTGCCAGTATCGGATTATTTACAACGATACCGGAACCAGGAAAATTAAATGACTACATCAGCAAAGCTGATCAGGCTATGTATCTGGCCAAAGAAAACGGCCGGGCTCAGATTATAACCATAACCGGATAGCATATAAGAAGGCGGTTAGCGCACCATACACGCTGTCCACCTTCTTTTTTTATCTCTGATATGCCAGTTGAATCAGTTGTTCTACCAGTTCTTTCTTATTGATGCCCTTAGCTTCCCACAGCATCGGATACATACTGATCGCAGTAAATCCCGGAAGGGTATTGATCTCATTGAATACCACCTGATTGGTTCCGTTCTCAACAAAGAAATCCACTCTGGCAAGCCCAAAGCCGTCCACTGCTTTAAATATCTCTGCGGCATCTGCCCGAATCTGTTCCACCACTTCTGACGGCATCTCCGGATCTATTACCGTCTTCGACTCCGCATTATTATATTTGGCATCATAATCATAGAATTCATTTTCTTTGGCCGGCAGGATTTCACCGATACCCGATGCTTTTACATCTTCCCCGCCCAGTACCGCACACTCGACCTCCCTGCCGATGATCATTTCTTCCACCAGAACCTTACGGTCGTGCTCTGCTGCCATTGCCAGACTCGCCTTTAATTTCTCCCGGTTCTCCGCCTTACTGACTCCGCAGGACGATCCCGCACAGGAAGGTTTGACAAATACCGGATAGTTAAATTCCCCTTCGATTCTGTCGACCAGCGCATCGATACGCTGCAATTCGCTTCTTCTGATCCCGACATAGCGCGCCTGCCGGATTTCCAGATCATCAACAATAATCTTGGTATACAATTTATCCATTGACACTGCTGATGCCAATACCCCGCATCCTACATAAGGTATCTTTGCCAGCTCCAGCAGTCCCTGCACTGTACCGTCCTCGCCATATAAACCGTGAAGCACCGGAAATACAACATCGATCTTACAGGTAGAGTACGTGCCGTCATTCAGGATAATCAGCTCCTGCTTCCGGGCATTGGCTGAAAATACAACTTCTTTCCCTTGATCGAGCCAGCTGCCATCAGCGATCTGACCAATCTCTTCGGTCAGCAGCCACTGGCCTCCCTTGGTAATTCCCACTATCGTAATGTCATGAAGCCGGGTGTCAATATTTTTAATAATCGTCTGAGCAGACATACAGGATACTTCATGTTCCGAAGACTGCCCACCGAAAAGTACCATTACATTTGTCTTATTCATTTCATTTTCCTTTCTGAATTTAAATTTACAGGATAATTCTATTATAAGTATATTTTTCTATTCGTCAAACTTTCCTATAAATTTTTACTGATTATCTGCTCTGCGAATACCGGTTCAGTAGAGCATACGGCGATCTTACCCGCTGCGGCTTCATACTGATACTCTTTAAAATAATAGGTATCTGTAATTCCGGCGGGATATTCTGCCAGAACCGGGAGTTCCTCCGCATCAAAGCTCACGGTAAAGTTACGAAACCCCAGACCCATACCTTCACGGGTTGCTTTCACAAAGCTCTCCTTCAGCACCCAAAGTCGGTAAAATGCCTGCGTCTGCTCTGCTTCACCCGGAAATGCTGTAATATAATCATATTCTTCTGCCGTAAAGAAACGCTCTGCCAGCTTATGATGCGCCTGCGCAATCTGTTCGATATCACAGCCTACTTTATGATCTGCCGTTTCTCGATCATCCAGAGCACACAATGCATACTTCCCGGAATGCGATAAATTAAATACCACCTGTTCACTGACACCGTATTCTTCCCGCATCATCTGATACAATGTCCACGCCCCGATGCTCAGTGCTTTATCTTCCTGCTTACGCAGCCGGTCAGCCTTCTCCTGCCGCCAGACCGGAACGGTCTGATAGTACTTTCGGTACCGGTCGGGATTCATCAGCCTTTCGACATTGACTATTCCCGCTCGGATCATACTTCCGATCCTGCAGCTATCTTATAAATCGCTTCGACATCTTTCGGCCCCAATTTCATAAAATTACCCGTCTTATGTTCCTCGGAAACCCCCAGATGTTTCACCAATTCCGGAATGTCCTCTGCTTTCGCTCCTACCTCTGCAAATGTTCCCGGCATACCGATCGACCTCAGAAAGCCCCTGAAGCGCATAATTCCCTCCGCTGCCGTAATCTCCGGATTGGCAAAATTCATATCGCATCCCCATACTCTGACAGCAAACTGTGCAAATCGATTGATATCATGTGTCATTACATAGGTCATCCACGCCGGCATGATTACTGCCAGCCCGGCTCCATGCGCCACATCATAAAAAGAAGACAGCTCATGTTCCAGACCGTGACTGCTCCAGTCCTGTTCCCGGCCCACACCGCAGATATTATTATGAGCAACCATTCCCGCCCACATGATATTGGCCCGCGCTTCATAGTTATCCGGATTCTGCATTACCTTCGGCGCTTCTTCGATCATCGTCTGTAAAATACCTTCGCAGAGGCGGTCGGTAATCTCGACGTCGGCAGTATTGGTAAAATACCGTTCACAGACATGCGCCATAATATCGGTAATCCCGCAAGCCGTCTGATATGCCGGCAGAGTGCAGGTGCTTTCCGGATTCAAAATCGAGAATTTCGGCCGGATTCCGTCTCCTGACGCACCCCATTTAAGCATCCCGTCCTCATGGGTAATAACTGAATCACCGGAGCCCTCACTTCCCGCTGCTGCAATCGTCAGTACCGTTCCGACCGGAAGCGCTTCCCGGATTCCTTTGCCGGTCGCATAGTAATCCCAGAAGTCGCCGTCATATGGCACTCCGGCAGCAATCGCCTTGGCTGAATCAATTGCACTGCCTCCGCCTATGGCAAGTATAAAGTCCACACCTTCCCTGCGGCACAGCTCAATCCCCTCATATACCAGCCCGCTGCGCGGATTCGGCATCACTCCGCCCAGTTCTGCATATGGGATATCCGAAGCGTCCAGTGATGCGGTAACCCGCTCAAAGATGCCATTGCGTTTAACCGAACCGCCGCCATAGTGTATTAAAACTTTTGTTCCGCCAAAGCGTTTTACAAGTTTTCCGGTGTGTTTTTCAGTGTCTTTTCCAAATGAAAAGTAAGTCGGTGAATAAAAACTGAAATTCTGCATATAATACCTCCATATACTACTTCCCCGCCTGCGCCTTTTTATGAGCGGGCTGCACTTTCTTTTAATTATACTTATTGAGCTACCAATGGTCAATATAATACAACATACAAATTACCGACGGAGCAGTAAAGATGAATAAAAAATTAGATAAGATTTTCTTTCTCGTCGGATGCCTGATGATTCTCAGCGAAATCTGGAAGCAATACTGCCTCACCTTCATCATAAATGACGGATCTTACGACTGGTGGTACTTCCCTTTTCAGCTTTGCAGCATCCCGATGTATTTATTAATGTGTTTGCCGTTATTGCATAAAACCAGAACACGCAGTCTCATATATACATTTCTTATGGACTACGTGCTTTTGTGCGGTGTTTTTGTATTTTTTGATACCAGCGGCATGTTTTATGATTATCTGCCGTTGACCATTCATTCATTTGTATGGCATTTTCTGCTGATCGGTCTCGGTATTGCTGCCGGATTCTCTGACCATGCCGATTACTCTTACCGCGGCTTTTTGAAGAGCAGCTTAATTTATGTCTGCGGCTGTATCATCGCTGCCGGATTGAATTATCTGCTTCATGATTACGGTAAAATTAATATGTTCTATATCAGTCCGTACTATTACATTGCGCAACCGGTATTCCGGACTATCCGGGATCTTTTTGGTAATCAAGCTGCTATCTTATGCTATATTGCCGCTGTCTTCTCCGGCGCTTTGTTCTTACATGTAATCTGGCGGTTTGTGTATAGAAAAAGTCCGTTTTCCAAATAAATACTTCTACTCTCCCGGCATATTGCTGTTGACTTCTTCCGCCGTCGGTATAGAATCGGCCGCACCTTCACGGGAAACTGCAATCGCCGAAGCTCTGGCGCAGCGTTCTAATACTTTTGGTATCGGCATTTCTTCTAACAGACCTGCAATAAAGTAACCGGTAAAGGTATCGCCTGCTGCCGTCGTATCTACTGCCTGCACTTTAAAGATACCCTGCTCAAAACGGCCTTCCTTATCCTGATACACCACACCGTCGCTTCCCAGGGTCAGCACCACTTTCGCCTCCGGATACATCTGTCTCATACAGCCGAGAATCCGCGCCGGCTCTTTTTCTCCGGTCATCATCTCCCCTTCAATTTCATTCATCAGGAATATCGCTATCTTTCTGAAATCACAGTCATCCAGCGCGCTGTCATACGGTGATGGATTCAAAATGATCGTCATTCCTTTTTCAAAGGCCCGGTCAATGATATACGGCAGCTCATTGATTTCATTCTGAAGCAGAAGGATATCTCCCTCTCCAAATTGATTGAGCACCTCATCGACGTATGCCCCGGTGATCTTCCGGTTGCTGCCGCCATAGAGCAGGATACAGTTCTGAGCATCTTTATCCACCTGGATAATGGTATGTCCGCTTTTCCCCTCAATCTCCCGGACATAAGCTGTATCCACGCCGTACTTCCCGCATTCCGCAAGAAAGAGCTGTCCTTCCTCTCCAATCAATCCGGCATGGTACACCGGAACGCCTGCCTTCGCCAGAGCGATCGACTGATTGAGTCCCTTACCGCCCAGAAAGGTCTGCATCCGCTCTGAAGCCAGGGTCTCACCGGGACAAACCATATGATCCACATTATATACATAATCATAATTTAAAGAACCGAAATTTAATACTTTCATCATGTTACCTCCGCAAATTCAATATAAGGGTGAAAACTTTTCTTTCGCCCCTATCATAACACTACTCACACTATTAACGCTACCTTTATTTGCTCTCGTTACGGGCCTGCAGTGCCATCTTATCCTGTAAGTTCCGCTATCATTCCCCACGCAGATACGCCTTCACATCCTCCTCAATGGGATCGTATAAGTCCGGTGTGATCCCAATATACTTGCACGCTTCATAGAGCACCGGCACAACGTCTTTATGAATTCCCACACAATGATGGATATACGGTCCCTCCACGATCTTCGCTTCCAGCCGCTTGATATTATCTACCTCAACCCAGAGATAGGTTCCCATCCCCTTCGGTCCGTCCACTCCTTTTGCCCGGCCCAGCAGCAGTGAGTATTCACCATTATCACCGTCGAAGCGCACCAACGAAACTTCACCATGTCTGGCTTCCGCGGTAATGCTGCCGGGATGCTCAAAAGCCAGCGGATAAGTTAACTTTGCCTTTTCTCCGGCAATCGATATCGGCCACGGTCCGCAATGCTGCAGCAATTCACCATTTTCAATATCCGGATGGCGGATGGTCCAGTCGGCGAAGAAGCTTCTGGTTTCACCCATACCGGCCGCTTCTGCCAGCAGAGACGTAACCGCGCCGTGAATATCGGTCTCGCAGACTACCGGTATCCCTTCATCATTGAGCAGAGCATTGGCCGCACACGGCATGATACCCAGTTCGCTCTGAAGCTGATTCCAGCATTGGATGGCAATGGCTTTACAGCCGTATTTCTCCGCCAGATTTTTCATCGCAGCTTTCAGGGCGGCAACATTCTCCAGTTCATTTTCTTTGATGCAGATCTCCATATTATCACGGCAATACTGCATCACCTTTGCTACTTCGGTCTGTTCTTCTTTCACCCGCTTTACTTCATTGGTAAGTTCCGGCATCGGTATCGGGGACAGCTGAATGTTGAACTTCTCCAGCAGTTCTCCCTCATTGCACATCGTCGTCCAGAAGTCAAACGGACGGGTCGATATCTGCAGAATCCGGATATTTTTGAAAGTCCTGACCACATTACAAACCGCAAGGAAGTCCCGGAGTCCCCGTTCAAATACCGAATCGTCAAGCCTGCAGTTCGTCATATATGTAAATGGAATCTGAAACCGCCGCAGCACCTTGCCGGTGGCGAACAACCCGCACTGCGTGTCGCGGAGCCGCACTCCGTTCTGATCCGGCCGTTCATCCAGCGGACCCCACAGCAATACCGGAACATTCAGCTCCTTCGCCAGACGGGCACATTCATACTCGGTTCCAAAATTACAATGGGGAAGGAACAGCCCATCAACCTTCTCCCGCTTAAACTTTTCTGCAATTCGATACATATCCTCGTCGTTATAAAGCAGCCCCTCTGAATTAATGTCAGTAATATCTACGAAATCAATTCCCAACTCTGTCAGCCGGTCTGCCGTAAGCCCCCGGTACTTAACAGCGTCAGGTGCACTGAAGATGCTTCTTCTGGTCGGGGCATACCCCAATTTAATGTTGTCCATATATCTCTCACCTTTCCTTCTTGGATTTATTATTTGAAATTATTTTCTAATATCCCGTACACTGTCCCGTTCAATAAAGTCGGTACACACTCCGATCTTGGTTCTGGCCGTCCCGATATGGTTGATGATCTCATGCATCTTCCGTACCGCAATAGCTCCCATCTCCGGTTTTGAGACCCGGATGGTGGTCAGCCGCAGCGTTACGATTTCACTAAACGGCAGATCTTTTATTGTTCAGAGCATTTGATACGGTAGCGGACGAGAATCCAGTTGCTTCGCTAATCTTTTTTACACTAACTTTCATTATCTTACCTCATTTTCAAAACCTAATTTAAGTATAAACAAAAATACTAAATATTCAATAAAAACTTTTATATATATGATATTTTTATTCTAATTGCATTATTTATAACCAATTATTTTATTCACTTTGCACACATATTTTGATATTATTTTAAATTATAGATTTTTCTATATAAATATTTATATAAAATTTCATATAAATATTTACACTATTTCAGGAACAAAAAAATGCGCCCCTATACAAAAGGCGCATATCTACCTATTCACATTTTCTTTATTATACTTTCTGACGTTCATTCTTAATATCAGTATCAGCAACTTTAGATTCCAAAAGCATATTAGTTCTTATACCATATAAACCAATAGTTATATATCCAACACTCATTAACAGCCTTATGAACATATTATTTAAAGACACAGCATATCCGTTTGAGGTGATTTCTATTAAGGTAATGTTTTCTGGAAGAATAAATAGCGTACTTAATAATACATATAGCAAAAAATAATATTACTATACTGATTAAAATAATTTGCATAATATACGAATAACCATATATAAATGTATCCGCCCCTGCATTTTTAGCTATGAAATCGTTAAATTGCTTTCTTTGTTGAATCGAATATAAAACTATAATAGCGAATGCACATACACTCATATACTGTATCCCACTTAAAATTTTGGATAATATAAATACTTTACGATCTATTAATAAATTGTTTTGATTCAATTTTTCAACTATGTCTTTATGTAATGTGGCCGGCGTCCCTAATTCGGCAATAATTTCCGCCATAGTCATACCAAGGTTTACTCTTTCATCAATTTTATCGGAATATTCTTTATATAAACTGTTCTTCACTTTTTTATCACACCGCAAACCATCAAAAACACTTTTAATATATTCATTTTTATTCAATTGTTGCTCCTCCCGATACAATCGCCTTCAATATAAAAACTTCTTTTTCTTTATGCCTTAAATTTTATGTTATTAGCTGCACCAACTAAATCTGGTTCTAAAACTGTTCCCTCTTAAAAAAAGATGCCAAAGCATCTTTTTTTCACTTGGGCATCCCCGATATATATTATCCTTTTATTTCCCGTACACTTTCTCTTTCCACAAACTCAGTACACACACTGATCTTCAACTTACTCCTGCCCGGATTCTTAATCATTTCATGTATCCTTCGTACTGCCGTCATTCCCATCTCCTGCTTGGATACTCTGATCGTCGTCAGACGCGGCGTGGTGATCTCGCAGAACGGAAGATCATCAAAACCAATGATCGAGACCTGCTCCGGCACTTTATAACCATACTCCTGCAAGGCCTTAACCGCTCCCAGTGCAATCATATCATTATCGGCAAAAAGGGCGGTAGGTAATTCCGGCTGCCGTTTCAGCACCTTCTTCATATCCTCATATGCACCGTCCATGGTCGTATCCAGCGTGAAGGTGTATTTCCGATCGACATCCAGGCCGTGGTTATTCATCGCTCTTGCATATCCGACCGCCCGGGACCGAAATGCTTTGATGCGGTAATCACCCCGCAGATAGCCGATCTTTTTATGCCCTTTATCGATTAAATATTTCGTCGCCACGCGCGCAGAATCAGCGTTGTTGATCAGCACGCCATCAAACTGCATATCCGATTCGAAGCAGTCAAAGATCAGAAACGGACATTTCGTACTGCGGTAAATATCAATATCGTTCTCCATCAGTTCGGTACCGAGAAAAATAATCCCTGATGTAATATCGTTAATCAGCCACCTGACCTGTTCTTCATAGTCTTCATCGCGCTGATCCAGATTGCAGATCGACATCTCATAACCTAATCTCTTGCATTCGCTTTCCACACCATCGATTAAAAGCGGAAAAAAAGGCGTATCATCGATAATTTTTCCATTCTTCTTAAAGATAACAAAGCGGATCTTGGTTATCCGGTCCTCGGAAATATAGCCCATCTCTTTTGCTACCCTCAGAATTTCCGCTACCGTCTCTTTCTTAACTCCCCGCTTATTATTCAGAGCATTTGAAATGGTAGCCGGGGAAAAGCCTGTTACTTCACTTAATTTTTTGATACTTACTTTTGCACTCATCTTTTCCTTCCCTTATCGCTATCTATAGTTGTAAAGCTTGTATACCTTTGATATTTATCTTAACATCTTTCGCCGCTCTCCGCAATATTGCGCCTATCGGGATCGGAACTTTTTTGTGTTTCATTACCACTTGCAAATTTCACATTTTGTTCATTCATCTTTTAAAAAAGCTTCACTTGTTGCACACGTTTTCTTCATCAATAATGTGTATACTAAGTTTATCAAATAAAAGAACCTTAATTAAAACAACTACGTAGTAGAAATACTATTTTTAAATAAACTTTTTCATAATACATGCTGGGAATTGCGTATAGCAGTTACCCGGCATCCTCCCTTTTTATAGGGTTCTTTTTGAATTTGAGAATGATTAATAGCTAAATAATCTTAATTTTATGATTTTTAATCTTTACAAGAGCGCACTAACATTTTTGCTCTTACCATATCTTCTTTTGCGACTAAAACTTCATACATATTATCATTGATATTTCCAACGTTCCCTACGACACTTCTACCAACACCTCGCCCCGGTGAAATAAGCGCTTCATCATGATTATGTATTTTATATTTATAATCAACATGATTTTCTTGTAAAATATCCCTTATTGCATTAAAAATTTCTAAAGATTTATCCAAATATACTGTATGATTTTTATATCGTGCCATTTTTGCTCCTTATTTTTGTATTTCATTTTTGCCTAAGATTTATTATGGATCGTACCCCCGCTCATTAAGTCAGCACCACCCGTCTAACGGGTGGCTTGCTCTGCCCCTATAAGGGGCTTACACCGGCTAGCGCCTAAAGACGCTGGCTTTCTCTTCGTTCAAGCCACCGTGCCGTTGCCACTTTTGCTG
>Ga0153946_1000565_pt1 | contig 16216 bp, 17 predicted proteins | sample TSNJ030MetaG_FD_104751 | JGI IMG/M metagenome (GOLD analysis project Ga0153946, IMG submission 104751) | Attine ant fungus gardens microbial communities from New Jersey, USA - TSNJ030 MetaG | ecosystem: Host-associated > Fungi > Mycelium > Unclassified | place: USA: New Jersey, Wharton State... | reverse complement strand
TGGAAAATTTGTGCGAGCATCTCCCTCAGAGAACCCAGATCTATTTTGGGCATTAAGTGGTGGAGTACGTTGTTGACATTTACTCGAGATAGGGAATTTCTCACAGAACCGACATAGGGTGGAGGAACGTATGGTATTGTTTGGTCGGTCACTGTCAAGACTTATCCTAACATGCCAGTGACAACGGTTCGGGTGCTTTATGAGCCTTCCTCGTCGGACATGTCTGCTTTAGACATTCATTGGGAAAGTATTGGCATCTACCTCAGCGAATCCCCGAAATATCTCGATGCAGGTGCCTATTACGTCAATTTCTTTGACAATGACCTATTCCAGGTAGGTCTCTTGTTCCCAAACAAGACACTACATGAGGTAAACAGCCTCACCCAATCTTGGTTTGACGGCTTGAGGACCTTGAACATCACCCCAATAATATCTGAAATTGTACAACGTCCGACAGTTCGTGATGCTTCCACGGTTGTCTACGAGGTCAACGGCGGAGAGATTCTGGCCGGAATAGATTTATTCGGTGCCCGAATCTTACCGAAAAGACTCTGGAAAGAAAAAGAGGGTCTTTCAACTTTATTAAATACGTTGCGCCAAATTGGAAATGAAAATGGCCAGATTCTTGACGTTGGCATCAACCCGACAAACGAGATTTCAGGAAACCCAAATAATGCTGTTCTTCCAGCGTTCAGGTCGATGCATAGTATGTGTTTGGTTGTCTGGTACATGCTTTCGTCTTTTGTTGGATGTGCGAAGCGCTGATCTTTGGAATGTTTAGGAATTGGAATGACACTCTGAGCTGGGAAGAACAGTTCGCTGGGACAAAGTCCGTTGCACGCTTGACTGACAGGCTTGTTGAAATTGCCCCAGTTTCTGGGGCATATTTGAATGAGGTGAGCCAGCTATTTTATACATCGATTCAAGACAATTCCTAATCCGTATAACCGTAGGCAGATCCATTTGATCCAGACTGGAAACAAAACTTCTATGGAGAAAACTACGGGAGATTACTCGAGATCAAGAATACTTGGGATCCTGATCAGATGTTGTATGGGACTACTGCCGTTGGAGGGGACCGCTGGGTGACTGTGGAGGGTGGACGACTTTGCCCTGTAGCCGTGTAGATATCATTCTATCTGCTATTCTTCTTCTTGAAACCTTTGACACCATTCTATTGCAGAAATGATTCACGTATCTGTTTTCTTCCTTTTTGTGGTTGTCACATCGCTTCCTCCTTGTCTTGCTTCGTTTATCATTGTATTGAGCATATCAGTTACTTAGTAGACCTCAATTTCGTGCAACCATATTCGAAACTTTCGCTGTTTCAGCTTCTCTCATACACGTTGTCGTCTCGTATACTCGCTCATCAGTTTTTACTTCTGTTCTTGCCAAAATCAACAGATTTTTCCTTGTTGACATAACAAAAGAATTCATGTAGGTGCCAAGTGTCCGTTATTGACCCGACCAATGCCCATGGAACACTCAAATAAAACGAAAGAAATCTCTATATCACCTGATGGGTTGTGCAGAATCATGAAGATTGATAAAATAAACAAAATTCGCAAGACTTGCTCGAACAAAATACATTACCGATTTTACTATCACCATCGAAACAACGCTCAGTGACTCCTACAATTTGTCAAAGGACCACTCTTGTGCAGGATCACTACTCGAGAACTGCTTAATCACAACATCCAATCCATCATCTCCACAAGCTGCAGAAAATCTAGGATCAAACAACGTCAGATGTTGAAAGTTGTCATCCCATAATTGAGGCAAGACATCGATTCCTTTACGCTCCTCCTCTTGCGTCAGTGTCTTCCCCTGAACCACAATAGGCAAACCTGTCGAGAGCATCATGAATGATCAAACTTTCCAGAACACATCTAAAAAAAAACCTACCCATATCGGAACCAGCAACGGGGATAGTAAGGAGAAGGCCACTCCTGACATTCACTAAAAATCCACTATCATAGATCCACAATTGTTCTGGTTGTACATCACTAGTACTTTCTGTGAGTACTATGTCCGCTCCAGGCTTAAAGATATAGCAAAAAGGGGGAGAAATGATCAGCTATCACCACATTGTCGAAATAACTTAAACATACCTCAACACTGCCATCTCGAACAGTAACGACGTTCCCAGTTTTGACGTTGCGAATGAAAAAAGAGCCCCTGGGGAATTCAGCAACAACAAGAGCTGCAAATGTGGCAAACGCTAGGACTTTCGACAGCATAAAAGAAAGACACAGAGGTAAAATCCGGGGTCAAAAAAGTGGTTGGAGAGAGAGTTGGACTCATTACGAGAACCACGTCACAACGGACAGCAAGAATGGCATCCAAGAATCCGTTTAGCTTTTTCAAACTAGCAAATGATGAATGCCATCTGGCATGGTTCAGGTCCTATTTTTGGAGACAGCGACCTTCTCATCTACCTAGGCCTCCGTTCTTCCCAGAATATTCAATTGAGAAGGCAGCAACAGCCCTAAAATCTACATACCATGCAAGTTGGTCTTGAAATCAAACTCCCAAAAACGTAATAGTAGCCGCGAACCCAGTATGAGCATTTATAATCCAACATCCCCATTCGCCATAGGATATCTTCCTTTAGTCATTCTCAATCTTTCCCCTATGCAGCACCCCAACCATTATAAATAAAACCATGTCCTTCATTCTCTTCATTGTTGCGCCCGCCCAAAGACATCCTTCCCGTTTCCATTCACATAGGTTTCATCCTCGTGTACCTCTTCACTGGAACCATCCTTCGTTCCAGTATTGTAGACAAGATTGTCGCCTTCTCCTGGGACATTGGTATCCTGCTCACCCGCGACACCTCCTCCCCAAGGACCTACATAAGCTTCCGGCTCTCCTACATCGCGTATACTATCATCAGATCCCCCACCCAGAATCAAACCCAGCGCACTTCTTTCCTGATCCATCAAACCATCTTCCTCCCGCCTTTCCGCCTCTACATCCCTTTCACCCTCAATCTCATCACCACCAACATGTACTTGTACAACAACGGGCTCAGGCCCAGGCTCCGAACTCTGCAATAACGCCTTCTCCGAGATAATAGGCATGGACTTCTCCACGACCTCTTCAATTTGGAAATGAGGCATTTTCTCCTCGAATAACTCATGATCTTCAGCATCGGAATCAGGCTCTTCAATGACATAGCCATATTCACGAAGGATAGGCCACACTTGTTCCCGAACCTGTCAAAGTGTGATAAGAACCATGATGGGACTGTGCACCACGCATAAAAAGACACCCACAAGCAAATTTTGCCCAGCACATAGATTTCTCAATAAGAAAAATTCATGCCGAAGGTGTAATGATCTCCGGAAATGTCTTTCCAGGTACGTGCTCATTGATCTAAGAGGCCAATCATCCGGTATGAGATTCACCACCTATAGTCACATCAATACGTGCGTATGCATCCAGTCGGATTCTACTCACATCAACAATGTCCAAATTAACGCCTTGTGAATCCAGCAACCTCGTTGTCCGCTCCATTCCAGAGCCACTGTGAGATAAAACATGAGATGTCAGACCATCAACTCTGAGTTGAGAAGATGACTAGGCTATAACTGGACTAGATAAAACACATACGTATTACTCGAACGCACATAAACCCCGACCAAATCCGTCAACAGTGCCTTCTTCACTTCTTCCTTCACACTATTTTGCCTCACCACCGCTGGAGCGTCCATCGGAACAACACCATTCCCGCCAACATCTCCATCAACAACACCCTTGACAGTTTTGCCAGACATGGGCTGCGGCTCAAACAGCCCCATATACCATTCTCTGAGCCCCAGCTCTGAGACCCCCTTTGTTGTTAGGGAAGTGGACTTTGAAGAGGTAGATGGTGTAGATTCAGCGATGGCCAAAGCAGATTTGGCACTGACAACTTCGCCTCCAAGTATGCAATACGCTTCTGCAGACGAATCATCACGTAAAGTGTGTATGAGTGATCCCAGTGCTTTCGCATGATTACCGAGCTATAAAAAAGAGATTAGAAGTCATCCAATTTGAGCCAACGATGAGATCCACCTTGCCGTATAAGATAGCAAGTTCTAATGCTAATACCGACTCCACGTCTGCTTCCTTTCCACTTGAGCCTTTTGCCAAGCCCTGTCCCCCATCAGTGCCATAATGCAACAGTCGGTCCAGGACTCTGGTCGCATCATACCGCCCACTGCCCGAAAGCATGAACACTGCTTTTAGTCTTGCGCGTTTTGAGGGTGAGTCGGGCGTTGTCGAGGAGAAATATGTCAGAAATGATTGCTGGGAATGCTGTGGTTGATACGACGAAGGCTTGGGTAGAAGGGTAGGAGGGGATGACAGATAGGTTTGTGCATGAGAAGATAATGGCTGAGGATGTGACGGTGAGGATGGTGAGTGAGTAGGCATAGGAGATATTGAAGAGGATGTATACGAAGCCGACGGGGACGACGATGACTGGGATAAAGAAGAGGTCTTGTGTGAGTATGCGGATGGGCGTGTCGAGGAATACGACGAAGCTATCCAAGTTGCTTGATCAGAACGGACAGGGACGTTAACATGATACATTACACCTACCTTTTGCTCGCCAAAGTTTGAGCACAGAATCATCTCGAAGACATCGCACAAGATCATCTACACACGCCAAAGCTGAGCGCGTATGAAGTTCTGAAGACTATTATAACACGACAATTGAGATGTCAGTGAAACTCCAGCAAAAGGATATATGAGTCTACCGTATGTCGTTTGACCAGTACGAGATATTCCAGGTACCTCCTCCCCGCTGTTGTATCTGTGGATTGAATCTGCTCAAGCAACTCTATTTCCTCCTTCTCCGTGCCTCCATCCCTATCACGACGTTTCGAGGGCTCAGAAGGTATCAAAAGCTAAATGAGATCACCATGTCAGCAACCTACGGCCAAGAGAACAAAAGTTCCCTACGTGCAACCCTCGATCGATCTCTCCCTGCTTCAGAATCCACAAGCCCCACTCAATACACAACTGTCTATCGTATTTTAAATCAGATGAGGTGAGAAGGGCAAAGACCTCGCTCACGGGGTCTATATCTGATAGACCCGAATTTGTTGATAACGGAGACAATGACGAACTTTTATCCGCAATAGAAGCGTATAGGTCCAATAACTTGTCATATCGTCGATGTTGCTTATAAAGCAAAGAAAGCGGTGAGAGAAGGGAATTTGAGAGGAGTATTGGCTCGAGTTGCTCGAGGGGTAGCAGGGGTGCGTCCGAGAAGAGGTTCACAAGTAACGAATGTCTTGAAAAATGAATATATAGTTTTGCCAATACTATATTCACAACCTATGCAGAAATGGAACGTGAGCATTATTAATTATATCCAAAAGATATACACACTTGAATAACATCCACCTTCAAGTCCTCACTCCTCCTCTCCACTTTGGCTCTCTGTCGACTCTTTTCCAGAAACACAAGCAACATTTCACGCGCGGCATCATTCAACACGCGCGTCAGCTCGAGTGTGGGTGGCGAGGTAGGCGAGAGATGTGGAGAGTAGTTGAGGACTAGGTTGAGATGGACTAAGATGTTAGTTCCCGTTCAGGAACATTTTGGGAGAGTGAAGAACAAGGGGAGATGAGTTGGTTGATTTGCCATTTATTAACAAAGCGATGACAAAGATGCACATGCTGGGTATGAGAGGATGTAAATATTGTACTTACTGAGTTCTTCGATATTTGGTGCAGTAGGCATTCGTTCTGCGACACCAGCAAAGATGTCCACGTCTTTTGTAGCCTTGAACAGTCCGGCACACAGATGTGGGAAGTAGCTAACGAGAACACGGGGGTCCAATTTGCCATTGAACAAATTCCGACCAGCGTCTTCAAACAATGTTTCCGAAAAACATTTGAATCCTATAACCTGGTATGCATAGTCCAGTTCATCTGCCTGAGCGACAATTGCATCAACGCCAAAACCATTTGCAAAAATAATGACGGCGCACCTCGTCCGGGTCGACAGTCAAGTTCCCTTCGAGTTTTTTGCGCCGCTGGTCAACGAGCGCTGCAGCATCGTCGATACGGTGCCCATCCAGCAATGCATCGACTTGGTCCACGAGCGTCGAGGGAACTAGCGAGGATATCGCAAGATTTTCCTGGACGACGAGGACAGAGGTCCTGGGAAATGCCCGCATGTACAAGATATTGGAACCTTGGCTATTTTGGCTGTCCTCTTTATTTGCATTAGTTATTCGTCGTTTTTGATTATTCAGTTGACGACTCCGTTTTGTCAAAATGACTATGTTGCTAGACTTGTAGGTTTATGTCTTGTCTCAACTGTTATTGGCCTATCTCATGAAGTCTGGTTCTAGCACATTAACGATACACTAATACTCTCCCTGCTGGCAACACCAGCACTGATGCACAAACCCATCATAGACATTTTGACAATTCACACCTTCCTCAAAAGCGTACATCTCGAGAAGAAATTCAAAGGTTTGCAATCAGAGTAAATGACAAATGCTGTTGAAAACCTGGAATGCGGCAACCCGGGTGTAAAAGACTTTTATGGGTACCTCCCAGAGCATTTGCTTCTCAGGCACCTGTGAAGGTGCTACTCTTCTCGTGGATTAACGGCCGTTTCTCACCACTTATCGGGTCTTTTGGAGCAAATCTATTTCAGGCATAGATTAGATCACCATGTTGAGGTGGTCTGGTACATTAACTCCATTAACGGTAGTACAGCTAAATAAGTCATAAATCATAAGGCACCAACGTACATGTACACAAAGCAGATCACAAGATATCAAACCTCCGAGACTAATCGTGAAACCACCAAAACAAGGGCGATAAGACCAAAGCCGGATGGTGACGACCACTTCAGGCCAGGCACTCCGTCAACGAGCGGTGCAGAAGTTCCTATCGTATTGTTTAAGCAGCTGAGGAGATTAGTATCCACGTTGCTGGGTAAAGACGATGATTCTGCGTTTGTATCGTTCGAGTAAACGGCACTGTTGTTGTAGTTGTCCAGAGAGAGTACAATGCTACTGGCCCGGTAATATTGGATGGCCTGAGCGGGCGTGGGGGGACCAGCCTCATTATAAGGCTCAGATGCATTCAGAGGAGAGAAGATTGAAGAGCCGCATGATGACGTGATATCTGCCACCAACGAGGCCACGGTCGCGTTGTCTGACATTATCCGAAACGTAGAATTTGAACTGGTACTTGAAGGAAAAGCAGCTGTCATGAGGATACCTCCAGGGCGTGAGCTATTGTTGATATCCCCATACTGTTAAAAAGATTAATGCCTGTCCAGGACTACAGGTATTACAACACTCACCTCCCCGCGAGTGTTCAGGTATGCTTGGGTTCCAAGAACAGCTACGCTGCCGAAAACGACAGGCCAGTAGTAATAGGGGAACCCATGTCCGGCAACACCAACTCCTGGGGAGCCTGGATACCCGCTTCCATACATACTGATTAAAACATTAGGAACTTTGAGAGTTGATTGTGATAGATATGACCTGTTTCCATATATATTGCTCCTGGTCCCACCTCCCTGTGCTCGACCGCTGAAAAATTGACCTTGCGGAATCGTAGTTAGGGGTCCACCGCCAGACGAAGTGCTCGATGATGTCCTTGACGTACTCCCGATGGTAACAGGACTTGTTCTTCCGCCACTGCTACTTTTACTGCTTCCACTACTACTGCTTCCACTACTACGGCTGCCTCTACCGCCACCTCCACCACCTTTACGCCTCTCTAATTTGAGTGGTTTCTTCTGTGAGATGCCAGGTATGAAAACCATGAAGAGGGGTCTGTCAGCTAAACATGAAAACCTCAAGCAACTCCACACGCGGCTTTTGCTGCACAGCCCGCTCTTAATTAGGTAACACAACACCACAGACAGATGGAGAAGGTCAACATTTTTGTCCAGAAAGCAGTTGTTACTAGCATGCAGTATGGTCAGGAGGACTTAATCCATAAGATCACAGGACCTTGTGCTCCTAAAGAATGATAATGCCATACAGTGCTGTGATATAATTATATGAGCGTGTACAGCGATTTTGACAAATGATTAGTTATGCTGTCAAACACCTATATAGATGAATCATCGTATTAGGCCAGTGGTAGATTGCAGTTTCTTTGTCCTCAGTCGCCGGAGCCTCTGAGGTAATAATCACCTATGCTGTGCTTCTCATGTGTTGTGGAAATTTATCCATTCATTTTCCCCTCAATGTTTTTATCCGCCGTGATCCATTTCCTTATCGTTTGGACAATTTTTTTTTCGCCTAGTTTGCGAACAATTTATTGTCACTAGAGAAAAATTAATCCACATACTTGAAGTCCAACCAAGTCAGACTTCAGCATCAAGTATGCTTTCTCTTATAATAGTTGCGAGACTGTAATTAATGACAATTAGGAAAACATTTTGCGATAGGAATGAGGTGTGAGCTAATCTCGAATTGCACGCATTGATAATCTTTTGCTGTACTCCTCTCACCGTCAATTTTTTTGCAAAACTACTCGTCAACAACAAAGGACACAAACCGCACCACTTTGCACTAGACTAGGCCAAAACGCGGTCCTCATCCTCAAGATACCATCAAATCGGCCGTGGCCACAAAATGCCCTGCAACACATAATATCGCTTTCTCGAATATCATAATTTGATTTTGATGAGCTCTGATTACCGATCGGCAAGCTAGTACCAGTCCATTCCATTGACGACTCGTCGTGATGCTGCCAGCATTAATTTTTTCTCTTTTTCTGTACCCAGCCACCTTATATACTTCTTACCTTCTCACTGTCTTGAGCTTACACGCTTCGAGAACCCATTTTGATTTGCTACTTGCGGTTCCCGTGGGTACACTTTTCCCACGCTGATTGGATCATGCTTCTCTGGTCACCACGGTATCCCCAACATTGGTCCTTTTCTCATTCACTTATTTCCCTTGCTTAATACTTACATCCTGAGGGCCCTTCTCAGCATAATATAGATGGCTGCCACCCACCTTGAACTGAACAATTTCTAGTCTCGGAGCAGTTGAAATATTTCAAACTAGATGTATCGATCTGCGCCGCTGGATTTTAGGTAGTTTTTTTGACGACCGCGGTAAGGGTCGGCGGAGATACAGCGTCTTTGCCTATCGCGGTTAATCGATGATTTCAACAACTCTCTACCATCACCGAGATCAGTGATCCGGCATTTACAATATCCCCCCGACTATGACCAGCTGTCATTATTTTCGCCGACTTTCCTCGTGTCTATACTCTTGCTTTTGGAATGGATTTTCTTCGAACTCATCTCCTTGACATAGGGAAATATCGATAAAATGAAAGGCATGATCCACTAAGTTACACAACTTTCAAAGGTATTTATCATAACATTTATCATAATCCCAGAAAAGAGAGGAAGATGAAGGAAGGGTGTCATCTTCCTTCTTTTTGTCTGGATATTTTGTCAGATATTGACCGGAAAACGATACGAGGAGAGAGGCCCCTATCTGAAGTCGGGGTTCTTCAGAGAAATATCTTGAAGACATCCGGCTTATTGATGTCTTGCTCCAATCCTCTCCAGAGCCATACGGCGACGTCTTTGATCTCGCCATCGATATTGTATGACCTCATTTCTGACCGTACATTGTGTCTCTGAGGATCCCCGAGTGGCAACTCTCTCTGCTCCTTCATCCACTCCGATATTGCTAACTCAACGCATCCCCTCGAGACCTTCCTTCTCCTTCTCTGCTTGCCTTTCGGTATTATCCTCATGATTTCATTCCCTCCTTCCGTGACTAAAACAATTTCTGGTACTGCCGGAACCGTGGCCAGCTCTTTGTTCACTTGAAAGGTAATAGTTTGATCACCTCCTCCTGGTCCAAAACTACTGCTGACACCTTGATAGATGTGGAATGAAGGAGGCACTATCTCTTCCCCTGACGATGATGAGCTTTCATCCAACCTCCAGGTATTATAAAGAGGGAGTAATGGTTCCAGTAAGAGGCGATAATTTTGCTTCTTTTCGAGGCCTTCACAAAGATATATCTTGCCCTCGTATTGTGCCGTATTTGAGAAAGGAATAGAAGGGATGTCCCAGTCCAAATGATCAAGTACATCGGACATCTCTGATTTTGCTACCGTCGCCAATTAGAATCAATCAATGATGTTAGCTTGAAGGAAATCATTAACAGCTTATGTGCATGAAGCTTACATTTCACCGTAGATCTGAGCGCAGCTGGCCAAGCGGTATACAGACAAGGACGAATGAGTCGTGCTTATTAGTCGCACACTCGCGATACCGGAGTGGAGTTACTGACACCCCCCCGCACTTGAGAGATAGCGACAGAAAAGAGCTGCGGAGTGTCGACTGAAGAACTCAGATTGAGCGACCGAATCAAAGTCCATGTGATCAACTGAGTGATAATCCTTTCCTCATTCAGGCGCTTAGTGGACACAATTTAGGGGTCAGTCATCACGGCAGCTGTCAACCTAGGCGGTTGAGTGATGCTGTCAACCGATTGGCTACCTTGCTGCCTAACTTTTACCGGAGACTGACCTCTTAAATCTATATCACCAATGAATCTCCCGCCATGTTACTATCCCTAGGCCTGGGACACGAGTTCTGATTGACTTCACGTAATAATTCACAAATATTCAGATGCACTACGATAAATTCATTCTGCCGATGGAATGCAAGATGTCATAGTGGCTATGCCAATACCAGGAACGTTATAGTCTGTAACAAATCAACACATCTGAGATAAAATTGTCTGATCAATGCACCGAGACTTGGCACAATAAATCACAGTTTCCGAAGCAATTAACTCGGAGCAACGGCCCCTGTGGAAAATGTGATCGATCTCAACTATCGGGCTGACACTAGATTCAATTTTGAAATACTACAGGGTAAAACATTGTTCTCTAAACATAAATTTGAATGATACAAATGAAATGTGATCTCGATCAAGTTACTCTACCATGTCGGAAATATTATGTCTAGATAACGTTTCTACACATGTTTTTAACTTTTGGGCTAATTTAAATGTTTTTCAGGTAGCCAACAATTGTTGCAAAAAGTGGACTATCATGTCCTTCACGATTAAAGGCTACCAGGCCAAAGCCCAGCTCTGAGGTCCATGATTCAAATTTCATTCTGATATTATTTATGGTGACTACATATAGATACACGTGTCGTTCTGGACGATTGCAGGCGTTTCAACTACAAAATTATGATCGTATGATGATCAAACACTTTGTCCTGTTCTTAACAGACAACCCTGGAACGTTCGCTTGGTCAACCAACATCACTTAACATGTAGTGCTATCACGGAGTCATTGAGTACTGCTTCTCTATTTCTGCCGTCTCTATTTCTCCTTCTTTTATGTCTGGACCAGTTGCAAGTGATCTGGTTTTTATGCTCCTCTTTGTAGTTTGGGCTGTGTTATTGTAGGATACTAGGTGCTTTACCGCGGACTGCGATCGAGTACCGCGTTACAAATCCAGGATCTCAAAAAACAATAGATACACGTGTCCTTGTTTACCAAGCCCCTCCCCTCTAACCTGACGAACCGCATCAACAGTTCAACGGTTTGTTCTTTTCTGCTGCCTCCCTGGGTTGATGGGGGAGATCGCGTTTCATACTATAGTTTGTACATAAGTCGGCGCGACAAAACGTGACGCTGCTTGACAACTATTTGCGAAGTCTGTTGGCATCTGATTAGATAACGCCCGAGTAAAATCTTTTGGACAGCACCGATTGTTCATCGACACCCATCCACTTACAAGTATACCATGTCAAACTCTGCTCCAAAAAGCACTCTTCCTTACCCACCTGTTCACACAGACAAGGAATTTGTAATTTTATCTGATTGGTAAGTTGCCCAAATCTCGATCTCGCTACTTGAATTCAATCTTGTGTATCGTACCATAGGGATGGGACCATCACTACAGCTGATTCAAATGACTGTGAGCACCCTCTATTTGCGGTATGGGTAATGCGGTCTCCATCAAACTGACGACCGTAGACATGACGGATCACTTGGGGTTCGGCAAGGACAAACGCAGGGAGGGTAATTTAGAAATTCTCGAAGGGAAGGTCACATTTAGGTTAGTTTTTCACCCTATTGCAATGAAATATATAAGTTGAAATTCATCTAGAGATGCCTTCCGAGAAATGTTGCAAAGCGTCACCAAGAACGGTCACACTTTTGAGGAATGTAAACAGGTTCTGCAGAACAGTGAGCATGATAAATTCTCCCTTTTGTTCAATTGATCGACAAATCAATAGATATCAAGCTTGATCCCGGATTCAAAGAGTTCTACGCATGGTCCAAGTCGGCTGATATCCCGGTGATAATCGTCTCGAGGCCAGTTGCTCACCCCCGCCTCAACCCCAAAATTGGCACTGACGATCGAGATTCGTATCTAGTGGGATGGTGCCCCTTATCCGTGCAGTATTGTCGAACCTCCTCGAAGAACAAGCAAATGAGATTGAGATAATCGCAAACGACGTCGCTATTGAATCTAACGGGAATTGGGAGATAAAATACAGACATCCTACTAGGTGATTATCTGCTCAGTGGTCATCGCACATCAATAACATCATACGTGCTAATTGCGTTCTTGATACGTAGTGAATTTGGACACGATAAATCTCAAGCCATTCTGCATTACCGTAACTTACCCCAACCACCGACACTCTTCTTCTTCGGTGATGGCGTCTCCGGTAAGTGCCTCGGACATAAAACTATTCTTCTTCAACATCATTGACGGGTACATCAGACATATCAGCTGCCAAGCATGCCGACTTGCTCTTTGTCAAGTCCAAACCGGGAGGAGACAACGACCTCGCCGCGTACTGTAAAAGAGAGGGTATTAGACATGTCTTATTCGAAGATTTTAAAGATGCATTGCTTGTGGTGAGGGACATCGTTAATGGAAACAAGACCATTGCGGATGTTGTCTCGGCCAACTAGATAATCGGTAACATTAGAGGACCATTTTATGGCATCTGCATTCAAGAACCAGAAACGATTCAATTCTTACAGTGAGACATTATGTTCGAACGGTCGCGAGACTATCTAATTGTCAGAGTATTCTGTGAAGAGAGATCTAGAAAGGGCTTTTTTCTCGGGCTGTGCGAGCCTGCAGGAGATTCCTACAACTGATGATAGTTGGTTGAGTGAGCTCGTTGCAGTCTCTCTTCTGATACGCTTGGCATCACAAGTGTTGACTGGTACTCGGGCTAAGCTTCCAGTATCATGTGTGCAGTCATGTACGTTGTTGCAGCTGAAGGACAACTCGACATTCAAACTACCGAGACCTCAAATTGAACAGTATATTTTTTTAAAAAAATCAAACAATTTATAACACGGTGTACCTACACAGTCCGCGGTGTATCCACAGACTCGTTCACAAAGTAATATTAATATTAAATAATTCTGTCCATCATATACGCACAGATCGAGTCAAATTAAATCAGGGGTCCTGGTTAAATATTGGACTTAATTTACGTTCACGACCAAGACAAAAACTGGCCCTCCTACAAACCATCAGCCACAACACAAATGAAAATAAACGCCCAAAACATACCGTCACAACTCAGCAGCAGAACCACCAGCTCGCCCACTTTTGACACCATACATCGCCACAGCAACACCCAAAACAACCACAGCACCCGCCAAAATGGTCTTCTTTTCCACTCTCTTCCCCACCCTATGCCCCAACAATCTCGATGCAAAACTCACAACACTCACACCGAGACTGCGTTTATAACGGTGGTGACGGGGCTTTTCGGAAGAAGATGGTTTTCGACGATGCCGACTAAATTTCATGAGCTTGTTCCGCTTCCTCTTCCCTCCCTGAGAATCTCCCTTCTCCCATCGAGTTTCTTTGACAATCGCTTCATCCATCTCGCTCTGATCTCCACTATCGTCTTCGTTTTCAGCATCAGGACTAAATGGATATACAATCAGATCCATTCGCGATACCATTTTTTCTGCCTCATCGTCGCTTGGCCAATCTCTAAAGTTCTCAGACCAAGTGTAAACAACAGACTGTGGGCCCATTATTTCAGAAAGATGGAGGGAGGGATGATTTGGTGGGAATAGTGTTTGGAGATGGGAAGCGTGTGCGAGGAGAGAGGATAAGGAAAGGATGGGGGATTCAGTGGAAGTAGGAGCCGCTGGTTTTGCAGTCGATGGTGAGGGTTGAGCGTGCGATGACAAGGATTCTTTACTAGAAGAACCAGTCAGATTGGTTTTCGTAGGTGTAGCCAGCCTATCAACGGTTCCACATTTGCCTTGTGTATCTGGCTCAACGGCCTCTTGGGATAGGTTGGTAGATGCAGTCTCCCCATTTGCGCCAACGGCAGCTTCAGCTTGGCTTGAATCAGAGTCGTCTAGCGGTCCATCTGGCAATGGTACTGGATTCGGCTTTGCAGGCCTCATATGCTCATCAACATCCTCTTTCATCCCAAAAGCAATTTCAGTGGGAGAAGAATCAACAAGTGTCAGATCCGAAGTTGATAGCGATGAGCACAGCTTTTGATGTGTCTCGGTATCTGCTACGAGAGTCGAATCCAATTCGGGTTCAGCAACAATAGTAGTATCAATGCTAATCTCAGTGCTATCCATCGGTGTTGACAAGGAGGGTGATGACGGTGGAACGGATACTTCATCTGGCCGAAGGTGTAGTGAATCAAGCGATAAATCAGGGGAATCAAAAGCGCCTTTTGAGGCTGGCTCGTTCTCATCAATGAGAGGAGGTAAACTGCTCAACAACGAATGAATCATCCCATCCTCATCTTCCTCCACAAGTGTCCGTACTTCTTCTTTCCTCGCCAACATGATCTACATGAATATCAACGGTCATATCAGCACAAAAAGTCAAAAACTCACAGCCGCAGCGAGATAAACGACAGCAATTGGTGGCCGGCATAATAGGTAGTCGAAAACGTGTTGGATGAGCGGAAGTGTGGGAGTATCGTGGGAGAAGAGTGTCAAGAGGTTTGAGAGTGCGTAGAATGGAAGCTGAGCTGATCTACGCGTGTCAGGTCAATATGAAATAGGACTAAATGAGGATGTAGCATGGACGAACTGTTGAAGCATGGATGAGAACTCTGGATCAGCTAATCGAATAAGGTTTTTGGTGACCCTATGAAACATGCGACACTTGTCTATTAAGTGCAGAGCCAGGATAGGATTGAGACGAACTGTAATAAGCCCAAAAGAGGTTCTAATCCCGACCCCATGGAATCTCTCAACCAATGGAGGCTCAGTCTCTCAACACAAACGAACTGGAGCTCTTGAGGGAGTGTCAACATCATCACAGACACTATATCATGGTATCCTTGAAAGTAGCTGAGTTTCGGGCGTTTTCGAAAAAGAGAGACAATCAGTCCGTGAAGTTGGCTTTGGAGTAATTCTCTGTCTTGATTAGAGGCTGAAGGATAAAGAACGAATGAACGGGAGGTGTCGAGAGAGATCTGATATTCATCCTTGTGCGGCTCAGAGCCAGAGGAAGAAGAGGCGGACACGGAACGTCGTGCATTTAGGAGCTGAGGCCTGAATAATTTTTTCCGAGTCAGAGAACGAGTCAGAACCAAGCCAAGGCACTTGCCATATTTTTTCTCTATCGGGGCCAAAGCCTCCAGGGGCTATTGAACGACGACGAAGAGGTTCCCAGTCAAGAGACATAAAGGAGTGGCAGTGTCTCTCAACTCTTGTGACGCTTCTGTAACAGTAACTTCCAACTTTTTACAGATTGTCGACCTGAAGAAAGCTATTCAGAAACAACAAAACCTTGCAGAGAACATGGCTCCCTTGCTGGCTGTATGGCAATGCAAGAAATTGTTGTGCAGGAAGAGCTGCAAAAACACCTACTGACAATTGACTTTCTCGACAGAAATCAGGTTCTCAAGTTTAGCAATAGGACAAAAGTTGCAGATCTTGAGCTCGCCAAATATAAGATATTGTTAGTCCAGGTTTCCTGGTGCGATCTCACTCTGATTTTCCGTCATTTGTCATTGTATTCAGGCAAAAAGAGATGCAGAAAATGAACTCAATGCTTTCGGCGTTCTAAAACGTGCAACGATGGCAGTGATTGCTCCGTCAGATCTCCACAGCCTCTGCATACGGAGATCATTGTAATCAGAAGATATCGATGGCCATCTCTCGCCTTCTCTGGATGATGTCATTCCTCCTATTTCCGAGCACCATGGTACTTACCTATCATG
>Ga0153946_1000563_pt1 | contig 16260 bp, 21 predicted proteins | sample TSNJ030MetaG_FD_104751 | JGI IMG/M metagenome (GOLD analysis project Ga0153946, IMG submission 104751) | Attine ant fungus gardens microbial communities from New Jersey, USA - TSNJ030 MetaG | ecosystem: Host-associated > Fungi > Mycelium > Unclassified | place: USA: New Jersey, Wharton State... | reverse complement strand
GATTCAACGATGCGGGGCTAAGGAAATTACCAAAATGAAACGAGAAATTCGGGCGACTATCAGCTTGTTGCTCAAACAGCTCCAATGTGAGGGCTATGCAGAGCTGGTGCGTCAAGAATTGTTTCACGAGTTTACAGCTCAAGATAATTCGCCACAGGTCTCATGGGACGAATCTCAGCTGGCACCCAGACTACACCTTGCCTCCTCATTGTTCAGGATCCGCCAGCGGCTCGAGCGATTATCAGTTGAAATTAACTTTGTGAACAGCCGTGGCTATTTAGATAGGCTGCAAGCTTTTGCAGGGTCCGTCCCATCTCTTCAAATTTTCGTACCGCAAAAACTAAACTAAAACAGGGACCTTCGAAATGCATTTTCCTGGTTTGACAGAGAACTGTCAGTGATGGAGGTCGACGCGATTTGTACCAGCAGGGAGAATCATATCAACTACCTGTTGACCTGTTGTGACTGGATTGGTCTGAACTTGACGTGTTCAGAAGACATGGAGATTGAACTCAGCAGAATTTACGAAAGGGAAATGACTAGAGTGCTAGTCTAAAGTATGTTATTTGACTTTGTTAGGTGTAGTATATCGAGTAGACAGAATCCAGATACTTTGTATTATCCGGATGCAGTCACGGGACTCCAAACAAATGGCCCAGCGACATGCTATGAACACATCCAAGTTTGTTATCCAGCTCAAGAGATTGGCCAGAGCCCAGCCCTCAATTCGGGAACAATTTCGTCAGATTATTGTCAATCTCATCCAAGCTGCCATGTTGGAAACTGGAGCAAACACAACTATAATCACACAAACCGGACTAAGGAAAACTGTCCCATACTGGTACCCATACACTACTATGGCCAAGATGCGCTGGTTGGGCCGGGAGTTACTCGAGGTGGTTTCGACAGAGTTTAGGGATAGATCAATGGAGTATTATGTGCGTTATCATCAATGACACTGACACTTCTCAATAATCGGGAGGATGCAGCGTTATGCTTTGGAATCTGGAGTGACAACAGTTAATGGCAAAATTGCCAAACCAGATACAGTCCTCAAAAATGGGGATCGCATCGAGTATGTGCAGCTCAAAAGTTTTCTTTAGTATCTTGAACGGCGTGATATTAGGAACGTTGTTCATCGACACGAACCCCCAGTGACTTCTCAGCCAGTCAAAGTCCTCTACCAAGATTTCGAGCGTCAATTTATTGTTGTCGATAAACCAGGCAGTATCGTTCGTTTGTTAGCTCACTCTCGTAAGAACCCCAAGCTCAACTCTGATCATAATCCCTAGCCTGTCCATGCGTCAGGCAGATATTACAAAAACACTCTAATTGAAATTCTTGTAAATGAATTTGGGTTTGCAAAAGTCTATCGTATGTTTCTTTGTCTCATCAATACCGCCGACTTGATTGAAATCATGGCAGCTATCAATAGGTTGGATCGACTCACATCTGGTTTGATGATAATCCCATTGTCTTCTGAATGTGCACGAGAGTTACAAGCTGAATTTGTTGCTGGGACTGTCCAAAAAGAGTATGTTGCGCGGTGTAAAGGTCGATTTCCTGAGTGAGTAAACTCTAACTCGGATTCGCGTTAACGTCTTGATTAACTCTGTAAATGTTTTTATTACCAGCAAGGAAGTTGTGAAGAACCTCTCTTGGCAGTTGACAGGCAGATGGGTCTAAACATCGTTCATCCCGAAGGGAAGGTAGCACTCCTATTTCTATGCCGTCTCCAATTCAGTATGGGCTGACGATAAATACAACAGCCTGCTAGAACGGTATTTAATATAATTCGATATGACAAAAACACGGATAGTAGCATTGTGCAATGTGCGTATCCTGTCATAACTTTGCCAGGGAACTGGCCCTGATAGTAATGGATAGGCCGACCACTGACTGGGCGTTGTACGTATAAGAATTTGCCAAAGAAGATAACTATGATTGATTTGGATCTTGTCCTAGCTCATCAACTTCGGGTCCATCTTCAATTCCTTGGTCACCCGATAGCTAATGACCCCATATACTCGGAGGAACGAATTTGGGTAAGCGTCTTGTCTCTAATATGTCCACCATGTATTTTCCAAAGATAAATACAAGAGCCTCATCTCCTTTCTGTCTAGGGTGAAAAAATCGGCAAAGATGGCATTGATTCAACGCCTAGTGAAGAAAGATTCGCACCTGCGCCGCCTGACCATTTGCAAAATGAAGTCCAGAACACAGGGAATCCCGAATTGTTATCTAAATTCCAAGGTACAGAACCAGCCCATACAGGTTCAACGGGGAAAATGCCAAAGCTATTGCCACGCGAGACGGGAGAGGACATTGGAATGGGATCACCGGTTCCTCTGTCAAAAGAAGCCGTTGAAGTGATTACAAGACTTCGTAACATGAAGGTATATTTCTTTGTCCTGAAACAATTCTTTCGATCATAGGTCATTCTTCGTGTCCTAACCTTTCACATTTCACAGGACGAAGACGAAGATTGGAGTCGATGGAGAGATGTCATCTTTCGTGCCAAAGGTGCATTGTTCCCATCCAATCTGACTGTAAAACCACCCCCACCACCAAACAAAAGAAGGAGAGGTGGGAAAGGAGAACTCATTGTCAGAGGTAACGGCTCAAACACTGCATCTGATATCACTACTTCTGCTGAATCAACGAACCTCATATCTGCACCAGACGCTTCTCTAGAAGCTGTAAATCCAACATCAGCCCCAGCTGACCAGCCTCCACAGTTCACAACAGAAGAAGCCCTCAAGAAAATATCGCAGATGGAGTCTTTACCAGATCCAAGTGCCTTCTCAGAGTCGGAGCATCTTTATTGCCCAGAATGTTATTTGCCTCTGCATCCAGATCCAAAGCCTGAAAAACTATACATCTTCTTGCATGCATTGAAGTATACCACCAGCCTGGGAGCGTTTAAGACGGAGATGCCAGAATGGGCAGCAGAGGGATATGAATGGGATCAGTCATGTGCATGAAAATAATATTAGAGGACTGCAATAGATAATATGTGGGTATAGGCATATAGTTACTGATATGATCATGAGTCCAGGATTGAATTCAAATATCGAAATCATACCTTGATGAATTTTGTCATGAACTTTCTGTGGAAAGAAAACAAGCTTTTCAGCACTGAGCATTTTCACTCAAAAATCAATCACGTACTTGTGGAATTCTGTTCGAAGCAGATCATTGACAAATTGTCCTTGCGGCTTCTCATCGCCATTCATGGCCTGGTTCTTGAAAATAAGGTCTTTTAACCAGATGATATGAATATTCTGAACTCCACATGAGCAGCACTAGACTCACCGTCATCCCACCGTTTCTTGACCGAGAACGATCCAGGAGCCGTTGTATTCAGCCCAGCAGGGGCTTGACCAAGTGCAGCGGCAAGATTAAGCAAAGGGTTCGCAGAAGCTATCCGTGCTTCATTTGAAGCAGCATTCTGTTCGGACTGTTCCCTTTCTTTCTTTGCTTGTTCTTCTGCTCTCTCTCGCTTGATTTTCTCAAGTTCTCGTAGCAGCTGAGCTGTTTCGTCTTCTTCGTCGTCGGAATTCTCTTCACTGCTAAGGCGCAAAAGTCTTAGCCATCTCAGATGGAAGTAGATGTGTTGCTCACCTCTCGCTCTTCTCATCTACAGCTTTCCCTTTGGTTCGCCTACTCTCTTGTCCTCCTCCGTTCTCACTGTCGCTCTCGCTTTCATTTTCCTCCTCTTCCTCATCATCATCTCTATCCAGTTCCAAGGCCTCCTGTAGCAGTTTTCTCCTCTTATTTGCCTCCTCTTCACCATTATCCGCGGATCCGCTAACTACCCCATTCACCGCTGGGGTTGCAGATGATGAAGCAGGTTTCGAGTCCCCTAGGCCTTCGATAGGAAGAGGTGCTTTACCCTCTGCTTTCCGTTTCTTATTTCGAGCCTCTGCTTCTGCTAGTAGGAGCTCTGCGCGGAGGTCACGTCTGGCAACTTCTGTTGATGATGTTTGACCAACCTGACTGTATCATATGTTAAACAACGGAATTCAATGAGTTATAAGAATAACATACCGGAACTTGAGCTTAGTATGTGCAGCCATGTCCCGTACTGAAAATTGGCGGGAGCCACCTTTGACATCTTTTGCTTGTGCGGGATCCCATGTTGGTCGATGAGCTGTAGACATTGCACTCTAGGATAATGAGAGGAATAATTTGTGACCAGGCGTTGGTTTCCACGATCAGATGTTGTATCCCACGGAGGAATCAAGTATTGGTGATGGAGACCACTTAATCTTATTGCACGATATACATCAGAATGGCTCAGGGTAAACGACTGGATTCTGCTCATGAAACTATATCAGGGGTGTCAAGCTCCCTCTAGAAGTAGCGATAGTGACAAATGTTATTTTCCAGCGACAACCACTTCCTTTTCCTTCGGGAATGAATCGATAAACTTCAAATCAAAGCCAAGATGTGCCTTTACGAGTTCATGGGGTGTCAATGCTAACCATTGCTTGAGAGAAATATCTTGGAAAACATCTAGTATAAAACCTCAATGTCATCCACAACAGACAAATAACTGATAGAAAAATAGACCTGTCTTGAGTACCTCAAGGAACTTGAGCGGCTCGTCCCCAATATTTTCTATATAATGGCCTGTGTCGACGTTCGATAAACAACAGAAACCTGGCCAGAAGCTCAAAAACTCACCGAAAGACGACGGGACGTAGGCAACATCACCGGCCTTGAAGAGACGAGGTGAGAGAATTCATCGTAAGTTGGATACATCGACACTCACGAAAAAATCATACGTGTTCGCATTGCTTTGTGCCGCAAAAAGAGTGATTCTTGCTTTTCCGCTGATAATGAATGTCCACTCAGGCTGCGTAGGATGCCACTATTATAATCAACACCCGTCAGTGATGACTAAGATGTACTAGAAGAGGTACTAACATGCAGCTCCCTGTTCACGCCAGATTTAATCAGCAGCTATGCACAGCCCAAATCACAAGTGCATACCTCATGCCACCGACTTCGACAAAGACCTCAGCAACTGCAATATTTTTCGCAGCCTTGAAGTTCCTCGAGTCTGCGATCTTCACTGTACCTCCCTCATATTTTGTTGGCTCAATAGTTGATAGAGGGTAGGTGAAGACATATTCTGGATCTGATGAATTTGGAATAATGATGTCTTTACTGATGTCTTCCGGTGGCGGGTTCGCTAGTATGCTGATCATCGATACGTAAGATCAGGAAGACGAGGCAAAATACCTACAGGGGAAGATATATAACTGTTCCTCTGGTATATGATCGAATGGCGTCGTGTCCGGATACGTCCCGAAATTTTTTGCGAGGACTTCCTTTGGTATGTGGGCAAACCAATCCGTTAGTAAGAGTGTGTCGTTCTCGTCAAAGGTGCCAGCATCAAAGACAAGTAGAAATTCTGCACCCTCTGGAAGTGTGTCTTTGGCCTGGATGGAGTGCGGATCCCCTGCGGGAAAGTACCACAAATCACCTTCATTCTAGGTGAACTGTTAGCAAACCTACTTCATTGGGTAACACAGAGGATAACATACGACGTCCGCTACATATGATAATCCTTCATTCTTTCCACCTGGTGCTATGATGCTGATGCGCAGGGATCCCTTCAGAACGTATGCCCACTACTAAACTGGTAAGCCCTTCGTTGACAGTCCCATAAGAGTTTACCTACCTCATCAGTGGTATGCCAATGCATCTCTCTGTCACCTCGAAACATTAGTCACAACTCGACAGGGTGTTCTTTCCAATTCTACCTGATAGCCCCAGCTTTCAAGCGCATGTTCACAGCTAAGGAGACCTCATAAATTCGTCTGCAGGAAAAAAAGCCTTATTCGAAATTTACCGGCCAGGTCTGTCGCAACAGGAAGTTGTTTTACTGCAATATGTCAGGTTCAGAACTTCACGGCAACCACCCAAGATCAACTCACCATTCTGCTGCCTAGCCCATCCTCCGTTTGTCAATCGGTTATGGCTCAATGAGAAAGGCCACTTGAAATTGTCCACTTCCCCAGAGTCTGTCTCAGGTGGATTCAACAAGTCTAGATTCTGCTCTTCCAAAGGTACATTCTGGGGTCCCAAGATGGGTGCTCCATAGTTGTCTCTCACAGGTTGAGGTGAAGAAGCAGTCGTCCGATGTTCTAGTTGGGTGGGTATGGCAGTGGCGCCACCGAGAATAGCGATCAATAGAACTTTGAGGAAAACACGAGTACGAAGCGACATCTGTACTCAAAAGCTGAGATGGCGGCTGTGGCAGCCCCAGAAAGGTTGAGGTTTTTATCTCTTCAATAAAATAGTAAAATGAAGAGAAGTTTACAAACAGATTTTTTTTAGCCTTGATGGCCGTACCCCGGGTTGTCAAAATTTCCAAAAAGAAGGCCTCGATAGCTGTTCTTCTAACAGCGGTCGTCCACGGGGAACTTGAGCTGTTATTCTCCGCAATAAAGCTTTTTGTTCTCTTACTTACACAATCAGATGATTATCCCTTCAGAGTTACCACTCGGGCACGGCTTCGCACACAGTGTAATAAACTGGTGATTTTTAGAAAAAGGCACTACTTGGGAAATTTACACAGGAGACTTGACCACAGCGCGAGAGTCGGAAGTTTGATTTGATGGATCACGTACAGGTCGAATGACTTGTGACTTCTAGTGTGCTCAAATGTGTTTTCGAAAAAAGCGTAGATCATTCATTATGCGCGCCATACTTTGAGTGGAGCCACTGGACTTCTCAACAGCTCTAGTGCGTGACTATTGATGGGTGAAAAAAAATTATGAATTCATCTTGGAAAAAGGTAATTCAGACACCTGTATGATGCTCTCGATGTGTGAGCGATAGAATTATAGCCTCTACTCAAAGATGTCCAGACGGTTTTTCTCTCTCCTTTTCTCTATCCGTCAACTCACGCACACCATACTTCTGCTATTAGCTGTCGCTGTGAAGGTATAAACTTTTTTCCTAAATCATAAATTTATGAACGCGGTGCTCCGCGGTAATCCACAAAGGCATCTCTCAGGACGAGTAGTCCTTTCATCGACACACTGTATGTAAACATAGGAAAGAGAGCTACATGAAATCCAAATCAGGGGTGCTCCCAGCCGCTCCTCGTTTACAATCGTATGGGGGGATATATGGAAAGAAGGCAATGGTAATGTTAACACCTTGCTGGGCAGACAGTAGAGTATGCTGGAAAACAGGCAGAAGCTGAGCTCATGGGGCCGTGAGAAGGCGGACACCATGAAGGTACGAACTTCTAGTGAATTTATCATCGTATTTTCAGCTCACGCTATTTTTGTGTATCTCTTAAGATTTTTACGTCCTCAACACTTCCTTACGCCTATATCTTTGGCTCAGCCTCGCTCTCCACTTTCATCCAAGCCCAAAACTCTAGTCAGCTCGAACTTGAGTAAACATTCACTTTCCCCACCGTTGAAGAAATCTATTGATATGAGCCCATTTGACATTTCGTCAGGCAATAAACAAAAACTGAGACATATACCACATCGGACACTCGCTTAGATTCCAAATTTCGCTCAATCGACAGATTCTTTGATGTGACAATGATATGTGAGTCTTGTCAACTTAAAGCCGCTCATGCTCTCTCGCAATCACCGCCTACGAGGGTCAAACCCTGCAACAGATCTCGATCTCGAGACCATCACGTGATTTTGACGCGCTCCACGTTCAACATTCAACGCGTCAAAAACGCGTCACGAACATTGTCAACTTGCAAAACAAAGTCCATTCAACATAAATATAACGATCAAACATAAAAATATTCGTCACATAACATGTTTTTACATGTTTTACGCGTAATTCATTACAAATCCCTAAAAAAAATAGTTCCATGATGGCGGGAATTAGTGGCACAACTACTACTAGCATACACAGGTATGGATGATGAGGTATCGCTGATAATACAAGGCTAGTTGAAGAAACGCTTCTTTGTGTGAATAAAAGAGAGAGAGAAAAAGAACAAGGCCGTAAAACGCGTCAACAGGTATCACCAAAACAATGCTATTAAATTAAGCGAGGAAAAAAAAATTCGAGAGCAAGCTGAGAAAGATGATCTATGAAGATGATGATCATGAAGATAGTCGTAATCGATGGCGTGATAATGCAAGGTCCAGAACCAAATTCCGAGTTCAGTTGATTGAGACAGAAAACAAAGGACACTATGTCGAATCATTTCGTCGTAGCTTTTTTTTTCTTTTCAAGTCGCAGCAGGACCACGTTCACGATGACTAGCAGCGGTACCTGCGTGGCGTTCTAGTCTCGCTTCTGTTCGTTTACGAAGATTGGATTTACGTTTCCGAGCTTTGCGCTCCTTATGTGCTTCAACTTCCGCTTTGTATGCGGCTTCAAGTAGTGCGTGTGAATGACGTAGTTTCAATCGATCATAGGAGGCCTGTTCAAATTTATTAAGTAAGTCAAGATTTATCAGCGTTATCGAACAGGAACAAACATGTAGTTTGGATGCAATATCAGCGTACTTCATTTCATGCGACAATAGTCTCTGGAATAATATCTCTAAATGTTGCTCTGTCAACTTCCTACGCTTCTCGACGAATTCACGGAGAGAAGTGAGGCGTTGAACCGTTCTGGATACCTAAGCGTCAGAGGAAACACCTTTTTGCAGAAAAAGAAGCAACGGATCATACGTTCTAAACGAAACTAAACGAAGCTCGAATTTTTCTTGCCATTCTGCCGTCCGAATATCTAGATGTGACTGTGGAATATTGCGCCGTCTATCGATAGCTGTGTGTACTTGTAAAAGAGCCGTCTCAATGCGATATGTGACGTCGATATGTTTTCTGAGAATGGAATGTATGGCACAAGTTTTGATGAAGAACTGTGAAAAACATTAGTGTCATCACGGTCAAAGAGCGAAATGATGACGAACATTGCGTAGTACTACAATATCTTTCACCCCATTATCCACATGCTTCAACATTTGTAACAAACTCTGGGTTTCCAGATCCAAATCCTCCAGCTCAGGTTTTATCGCAGGTTCAGGTGGAGGAGCAGCAGGTAATGGAGCAGGTAATGGAGCAGATAGAGGGGCAGATAATATATCCAATCTTGCAAAGGGGTCATCCAGATCCACTGGTAGACCCAATTGCACATCCAACATAACGCGATGACGACGAGCTTGACTGAAAACGCGTGCGCACAAATCCCCATTCGCTCCGGTGATACCAAGATCGCTCAATCCAGGAGTCGAGTTGAGTATGGTCTTTGGGATGCTAAAATTGGTCCCACCCGGGGACAACACAGCTTGTTCAACGGGTCGAGGTCTCGGTGGTGGAGTAGTTGTAGGTGGTAAAGGACTCGTTTCCTCAAAAAAGACCAACCGGTTCTGCGAACCAAGTTCCGTGCTTCCCAACGGGCTCTTGAGTATCACCTGGTCCTCCTGCATCGTTTGTCCATCATCTTCACCTTGTTGAGCCTCCTCAATCTTACCTGTCCCGCGAAAGTATGCTTTCCCAGCGGCGTCAAACGCCCAACTTCCCTCCACATCGAACTGATCCAATTCCACAGGTTTTCTCGAGGAAACACCACCACGCGCATGCCCACCGGGAGCACCATAATTGCGCTGACTCCGATTCCTGTGGGACGGCAAGGGTGGTGGTGATATTGAAGGCTGACTGTGGTACTGTCGGTACTGGTGATGTTGATAAAAGTCAGAACTTGAGTCTAAGTCTTTGAGCGAAAGCACGCGGTGAGCTGCTGCGGGAGTCGACGTAGCAGGCGCTGGGTCCGCATTACCCCCAAAAGCCAAAGCAGGATCAGGAGAGCGGAGTTCAACCTGGAGTTCCTCAATTTCTAGCGGATCACTTGACCGGGACTCTTCCTCGAGATGTGGTCGCTCGAAAAAATTGGAATGATAGGTGACAGTGTTTTGGCTGATCAAATGCGGCAACATATCGTCCTTTCCCTCTGTACCGCCAGTCCAGGGCTGGGAAGTACAAGTGCTAGTGATAACCCTCAGACTGCGACTCGGCCGGTCATGTTGTCGCTGCTGTTGGGTGGTGGAGGGGTGGGCGCCGAAGGAGCTGGGATTATTGTCGAGTCGGAAGATACCAGGCGCCAACCGTGCAGGGGATTCAGTATTGTTGGCGAGGGAGTCTTGCTCAGAGATATAGAACTTGCTAGGAGTAGATGCACACGAAGACATGACTGTGCTCGCGCTGTTTTTCCTTTTTGCCATGGGCAGACGCGGTAGTGGTTTGGAGGTCACCGTCTTTGTTTTTGACATTTGTATTGTTGGTTCGTCCTTGTCGTGTCTGTTCGTAATATAAAGAAACTGTTGTTACAAGAAAGTAGAAGAGAGCCAGCGTGTACTGCGTCGTGACAGAGTCCGTGAACGAGAATGAAGGCGACCAAGAAACTGTTTCAACTTAATTATTTTTGCCCACGGCTACCGCAGAACAATTACTCCTTTTGTTTTCTGTCGCCGATCCTTGTTTGATCCTTGTTTTCGCGTCCTTGCACAGCCAGTCACACAAGGAGCCAAGCAACCGCGTAAATCATAGAAACAAGCATTACATGACACGAATGGTGTCTACTGCAGATAGCTTCCAATTCCACAGGCCGACAAGGATTAGAACAGGCGTGTAAAATTCATAGGGAAAATATGTTTCCCTTCCACTCTTCTGGCTTCATCTAGTAGTTCCCCACTCCACCAGCCATCTTCCGGCGCGGCCGTTACCGCAATGACGTCCCCTGCCTGGAAATCGAATTCTTCGTCAATTGTAGCTCGATAGTCATACAATGCTTCGACTAGAATAAATCAATTCACGTTTGTCAGGACAGACCAGAGTACGTGCCATAGAACAAAATCTTGTTTGTCGAAGGTGCATCGGTCCCACCAGCTGTAGCAGGAGTACCAGGCAAAGGCGCCCGCATGGACGGTGCTCGACTTGGACCCCCAAGTAGGTTCGTAGCCGCAGGCGGACTAGAATGAACTAGAACTGGTGCTGTTGTCAGTGGTGATTGCCCAGGCGGCAGAGCCGCTGCAGTAGCTTGAGAATGCGGACTTGAACCTTCCTGAGCATGTTCTTTTACTTGTGTAACTACTGGTGGAAAGGGAATATCTGTTTCTGTATAAGGCCTAGCCACGCGATGGCTTTTGCGCTGAAAATTAGCATATTGTGGACTGGGCGCTGATGATGCACCAGAGACCAAAGACGGCGGTTGGGGCAATTCATTGCCAGATCCATACTCTTCCGCAAATTTAAGCACATCTTGTTCGGGTTCAAACTGATCTAACGAATCTCGTAACCTCTCACAAGACTCAAGGCGCAAAAGTCAACAGACCACACCATCGAGAACAGACCCTAGAGCGCACCTGATCATCACTGACGCACAGCGCTGAGACCTCGTTAGCATACGTCCACAGGACATCCTTCATAAACTCCATTCGATCCTCTTCTAGATCATGACACGTATCACAAAAATCCTTCCAATGACTCTGCCATTCCTCCAAGAGGTCGACTACTGTCTGAGTAAACGCGGAAAAATCTTTTTCATTCGCCTTCATCGTTTCCTTCGTACGATTCAACTTGGCCTCTACTCTTGAATGATCCAGACCCGTCATATAAGTGAGCTGTTGCTCAAACCCATTTATCCTCCCCTTATCAGTTTCATACTTTTCCCGCGCCTTGGTAGCGAAAGATTCTTGCATCAAGCGATTTTTGAGTTTCTTCTCCATTTCAGCTTGTAATGTAAGCCGATTGCCGACCTGTTTTGAATGAAGTTCAGCAGTCCGTGCTTCGAGCATATCGCGCAGGCATTGTGCCAGTTGTAAGTGACCAGCGGCTTGAGCTTCCGTCTCTTTACGCAAAACGCTCAGCGATGCATGTAGTTCCCTATTCCCATAAAAAACCGCCTTTGTATTTCGAAATCAGAACTCATCAACAACTCACCCGACTTCCTCGACACCAATGGGTATTTCCGACAGTTTACTCAGTCTCTGTGCATATTCCTCCTCAATAGCCATCCTACGATCGGGATCAGCCTACGAATTTATGAACCCATTATCTCTGTCCTCCATGAGGAAACGAAGATCAAACCACCGAAAGTTGCCACCATAACGAGAACAGCGCCACAGATTCCAGAATTCAACGTCACTTACCGTTCTTGCCAGAACCTCTGAAGTTCACTTGTCGTCCTCTCGGCTCCCCTCATCCTCGCAAAGAGGACATTCGGGCCGGCGTCTCCAAGTCCCCAAAACACATTACAAAAATCACGACTCTCCCGGCCGTGGAAGGGATCGACGCCATTTGTACGCGGAGGGACATTCCTAGTTAAAGAGGTGGTGCTGTGAGGGGAAGGGAGCTGGGAAGTCTGCATGAGCAGTACAACGAGTTGTGAGGAGGCAAGTGCTGTATCCTGGGAAACACTGTTATTATTTTTAGTGATCATTAGACATCGAGATGGGTAGTCGGAGCTTTCGGAGCTTTCCGGAGTGTGTCACGCTAGATCTCTTTTGAGCTAGGAGATCTTCAGCTCGAGCAAGTAAAATCCCCAAATTATCAAAATCACCCCACTATGCGATTCTGAGACCCTTCCTCGATAAAAATACAGGGAAAAATCATTACAAGGTGTACCAGGAGACCTCACAATCCAGTCCGAGCCTATTTTTGTCAGAATAAGTATGGAGAATCAATGATTTTTAGATTCGCTCAATGGGTATAAGCAGTGCAAGAACTATGTATTCGATTCCCAAAAGAATTCTAAGTATAAGATGGAGATCAATATCAAAGTAAAGTCACTGGGAGCAGTGCGAGAACTGAGAACGCATCATGCCAAAGTTCAGGCCTCACAAGTAGAATACAAGTAGAATGAAGATTTGTTTATTCTATTTTTATTCTTCACTATAGCTACGTCCGTTAGTTACATCGTTGTCTGGACAAGGTTGTCAGGCAGCGAGGTTCTCTTGCTCTTATCACGAACGGATTAATGTCTTATTCTATTGTTGTGAATAGGGTTGGTGTAAGTACGTTCATCGTCTACGCTATACCGTAAACGCGTACCCACATTCCCTCGGTTTAAATGTAGTGTACCGTCCTCCTCAGGATCCAGCCTTCTCATCAGAATCCCAGTGATTCATATATCTTATTCTGTTCCGACGTTACCTGCGCTATCTACTCAGCTACTTCCGTCCATTTGCGGGCCATGATATCAAAGTAATTAATTTTTCACTTCTATCACACTCCATGCTCCGTCTTCATTTCTTTACTTTCATACCCCGACCGCGTCGTCTATTACTATTGCCTAGCGATGTGTGTGAGTCACTCCAATATTTTCATTTGAAGAGACTCGCATGTAAACCTGAGACCCAGTCACCTTGTCTGGATCTCAGCATCTGACTTCTTAGCATTGTGGATTACTGCATCTAATCCTCGTAACATGAGACTATCCTTGAGGGTATTTAAACTGTAACCAGATCACTCTAAGACCAGCTTTTTTGGTCCTAGCGATCACAATGAATTTTATCTATCCGCCCCGAAACATTGCTTCTCGTTACGACGTGTGAAGATTCATATTAATACATAGGAGAAAGACAGTGAGAAAGATTTAATATTTCATATGCCTAGACTCAATCTCATTATCTAGTCATTTTTGATTGACCTTCATCTAAATTTAATGATCATATAACCGCATCTTCCATTCATGTTTCCCCATCTCCGGCTTGGGAACACGTCCAAAAGCACTGACCCGGTTCTTCTCGGGCTCTTCCATTTTCCTCGTCCATATATTAGCCAGAGTGGCAGTATCCTCAGTCTCGGCACTCTCACCCTCCTGCGGCAGCTTCTTCCAAATTTCTGTGACGCGGTCTTCCAACTCCTCCTCAAGACTCTGAATGTCTCTTTGTAGCTCCCGACCCTCCTCTCGGTGCTCCGGGCTGAATTGCAATAGATGTGGCAAAAGTTTCTGTGCCTCGTCTAGCGATACCATTAACATCTCCCTTCACCAAGCCAAGTAAGGAGATCTGAATATACCTCGAGTATTTTTGAACCTATCCACCAACTTCCCGACAGACTTGAGCAAATACTCTTCTTCGTCGACCGTGCCTTTCCTTCCAGATCCTGCCTTCCTCTCAAGTTTTCTCTTACTCCTTGAACTCCGTTTCGAGGTTCTGGAGGCAGTCGACGGTGCTACAGTATACCGCGTAAAGGCAGTTGGGGCCATGGATATATCGGTCATGACGTCTACATTAGCCAAAGCAAGATCTTCCGTCCCAAAGAATGCATCTAGAACGGTGTACACAGGAGTAAGCCAAACATCAGAACTGATCAAGCAGCAACTAAAGCGCCACCATGACAGGACAAGATAGATCAAGTACTTACCAGGTTCTTCAATTCTTTTCAAGCGCAACTCCTGAAACCTACTTGCCTGCTTCCGAATCTGCTCTCGCATCTCTGCGATATCTTCTGTAAACTGAGCTTTGCTCTCTAGTGCACCTGGATAAACCACATCCATGAGCAACTCTTGCTTTTGGTTGAGTGCGACCTAGGCAAAACTTGTTCAGCTCATGATACGCCGTTTGGTCGTAAATTATGGGGTAAAAAAGACACTCAACTACTCTCTGGGCCTCAGAAAACTGATTTCCGTTTACAAGTGCAATCACGGCCTCTCTGATGTCTTTTGCATAGTCTAGCAGAACTCGTGCCGCCTCAGGGTACCGTTTTCTGGACACAAGGTCCTCTACACAATTGTACGTGAATCAGAGAGATGTATCGCATCAACAAACTGAAGAGCATGACATGAATACTAGCGCTCAACTCACCTGCGACACGATACGCGGTCTCTACGAGTTTGGCATCCGACATGCGGTCTGATACCGCGAGCGTGAACAGTTCTTGCCATTCCAGTGCTTTCTCGTATGCCATCATCGCCTTTTGGTGCTTGTTTGCCTCGATAAAAACTAACAAAAAGCAATCCGTCATCAAACACTGCATCGATCAATAAGAAAAAAACTCGTGAACCTGAAGCTGCCTGGCTAAAGTCTCTTTTCTCATACAACCAGTCACCATAGATCTCTAGGATTCTCTAAGAGAGGAGAAAAAAGATGTTAGCATAATTAAACGAGATGGCATGACGATATCCTGAGCCAGAGAGACAACGGACATCAATAATGATGAGAGCAAACCAAACACACCTCGTAACGATCACTACCTTTCCAAACATCCAGCGCAGTATCATAAAGCTGATGTTTCTCAATATAATCAACCGCTTCTTCAAATCTCTCAGAGCCTACCCAAACCAGAAACAAAATCACAAGTACGAGATGTAGTGAAGTAAATGACATACCTGCGAAACTCAAGTCCATGAGTGCCTTTTGATACCTCCGTAAATGATCATCAATCCTAAATCTTTGATAATGTTGATCCAACGCGCGTAACTCGCGAAGGAAAGGAAGGTACTCTCTCGGGTCCTATGAATCAAGAATACCAGGTGATATCAATCATAAGAGAGAAGCAGATACACAGCAGAAATAATAATGAGAATCAGTGAGATTTTTTGATGTATGATCAAAGAGAAAACCAACCTTCTGCGCATGCTGTGCAATCATCAGCACTAAATTGAAATCATACATCCCAAGCGCGGTATCAAACAACCGATCCGCATCAACCAGGAAGATAATGTATTTTACTGCGCCCTCAACTACAGTCGGATCGGTATCTATGGACAATACAAGATCAGCAGCTTGAAGAAAAGTATCCAAAATGGACAATTAGTGAATCCTACCTCGGAGACGGAGTAAGAGGGACAGTCCCGCCTCATGATCTGGTGGAGACTTCACAACATAGGCGGTGAGGATACAGTTTACATATTTGATCAAGTCAACACGCTCGAGCTCAGTGCGCACTTGGTCACAAATCTCAACGAGAGATTCTGATGCATGGGGACCTTGACTGGGTTTGAAAAGGACATCGTCAATGTCTTTCATTTCGGACTTACTGAAAGAGGAAGACTGACCCAACATTAGTGAGGAAGAGATTCAGGTGATCAACCTCGTGTACTTGTTCCACAAAGCTAGCTACATTCTGTAAAAACCTCGTTCGATCGTGTTCGACGATGACATTCAGGTCGATCCGGTGCTTCCGACAAGCAAAAAACGCTTTCCTGTACTCTCCCCTACGACAACAGACAATGGATCATTACATTATCATCAATGCACAACGAATACTCACGCATCTAAATCCTGTTTTACGACCTCCATAACCAACGGTC
>Ga0153946_1000561_pt1 | contig 16278 bp, 9 predicted proteins | sample TSNJ030MetaG_FD_104751 | JGI IMG/M metagenome (GOLD analysis project Ga0153946, IMG submission 104751) | Attine ant fungus gardens microbial communities from New Jersey, USA - TSNJ030 MetaG | ecosystem: Host-associated > Fungi > Mycelium > Unclassified | place: USA: New Jersey, Wharton State... | reverse complement strand
GCGGTCAGGCTCAGGTATGTCGGCAGACTGTCGCCCACCTGCACCGTGACTTTCCTGCCGGTGGCCACCAGAGTGGACCCATCCGTGCCCAGCCAGGCCTCCAGGGTGTAGACGTCGTTGGGCGCCGTCATGTTGGCCGGATAAACGGAGGTGGTAAAGACGGCCTGTGTGGGCGTCAGGCTCACCAGCGTGGTGGGCAGGCCGGAGCTGTCAATCAATTCCAGGGCCGGGTTGCAAATGTCCAGCTTGGAGCCGTTTACCGTAATGGTGGAGCTGCCGCCCGTCGAATCCAGCTTCCTCGGGTTGGCCGACACACCGGTGACCACGGGCTGATTGCCCGCCACCGTTACCGTGGCTGTGTGGGACGTGGGTGCGGAGGTGCCCCCCGTTGTTGTGTGGAGGGTAAAGTCATAGACGTGGGGATTCAGCGCCGTGTTGGCGGGCAGGGTATAGCTCACCCGCGCGGTTGTTCTGTCCAGGGATATGTCGGCCAGCAGCACGGGGATGTCGACGCCGACGCCGTCGCTGATGGTCATGGGGACAAAGTTTTGCAGGTTGACGCCCTTTACCGTAAAGGTGACGGAGCCGCCCGCGCTGGTAAGGGAAGTGGGCGAAGCGCTGAAGGCGTTGCTGCTCAGGGAGGGCGTCGCCGCCGCTACGGTGCAATCCACCGCCTCACCCAGGTTGGTGGCGCCGTTGTACAGCTGAAAGGTATATACCGCCGGGTCCGCCGCGGTGTTCAGGGGCAGGGTTACCGTATAGCCGACGGAGACAGCGCCCTGGGCAATGCCGGTGATGTAGTAAACATTCCCCGTGGGTGTGCCGCCCAGCAGTTCCCGGATCTGGAGGCTTGTGTAGTTGTGGAGATTGCTTCCACTTACCTCCAGCCTGGTCTGGCCGCCTGTGTAGGCCAGGCTTGCGGGCGTCGCCGTCATGCCGCCCGCGGTCACCGTCGCGGTGCCTGCGGGGACGATGGCCGTCACCGTTGTGGGATATGTCTCCGCCACACTGCCCCCCGCCTTGTTGGTGAGCGCGGCCGTGTAGGTGTAGGTGTGATCCGCCGTGGTGTAGTTGCGTGGAAGGGTTCCGGTGTAGGTGGCGGTGGAGCCGGTTCCCGAGCCCAAGCGGACTAAGGCGCAGCTTGTAGTGACTCCTCCAATGGTCTGCTCCAGCGTGATGCTGCCGGCGTTTTCGAAGTACTCGCCGGTGAGCGTCACCCGGACGGTTCCCCCCATATTGGTGGAGAGGGTGGCCGATCCGCCGGGAGTGCCGGCGGCGGGCGCGGTCTCCTCAATGACGATGCCCGTAATTTTGGGCACGGCCACGGAGAAGCTCCTGCTGCTGGCGTCCAGGGCGTTGCCATCGTAGTTGAAGACCTTTCCGCCCAGGGCCGTCACCGTGTAGTTGCCGCTGGTAAAGCTGCCGGTAAAGGTGATGGTGTGGGTTTTGTCGCCGTTGTTCACCATGGAGACGCCGGTGATGCCCGTGGCCATATTCCAAGAGGGCTCCGTGCTTGTGATGGAGAAATAGGTGGCGAGGTTGCCGGTGCTCAGGGCGAAGGCGCCGCCGGTGCGGCTGGTATACAGGCCGGTTCCCGTCCTGCCGTTTTCCGTTATGGTTACGCTAAAGCCGGTGGGCGCAACGGTGTATGCCTGCCCGTTGGTGAAGCTGTAGGCGATGGAGGGCGCGGTGGTGGTGGGGATGAGACCGGTGCCGTTGTCGCCGTTTTTCAGGCTCACGGCGGAGGCCGTGTTGGGGTTGTTGTACAAATCGAAGGCGACGCCGGCAGGCACGGAGACGTCCACCGTATCGGTGGCGGACAGGCCGGTGTTGGCGGTGATCTCCACCGTATATTCCGTCGCGCTCACTCTGGTGGGGCCGCCGGTCACCGTGCCGTTGGTGACATTGAGCCCGCCGGTGAAGCTTGGCACGAGGTTTATTGTGTCGTTATGCGCCAGCGCCTCGCTGAATTTGATGGTGACGGTGACCGGCGCGGAGCCGATATAGGTCTCCGTCGTGGTGATGGAGGTGACGGTGGGTCTTGTAATGTCCACGCCGTACACAAACAAATCGCCGGAAGCGCTGTATACAGTGCGGTTTGTGGTGTCCACCTTCCAGTAAACGGTATAGGTTCCGTCGCCGGTGAAGGAGGCCGTGGAGCCCGCCGTCCAACCGGTAATGGCGGAGGCGGTGAGACTCCCGTTGGTGGAAATGTAATGGCTGATGGAGTTGATTGTCTCGGTGGACGGGTCGGGCAGTGTGGCGGTGAGAGCCACGGAGTTTGCAAAAATGTTGGGCGCCAGTTGGTTGGTGCTTATTTTCGAACCGCTGGCGGGGCTGGCCGTCACGGTGATATTGGAGACGTCGGAATTTTCCGTGATCTTGGTGACGGTGAGGCCGATGGAGGCCGTGTAGGAGGCCCCGTTTGCCTGCGTCGCCCGCACGTCAAAGGAGTGGGCGCCCACCTGCAGCGCGCCGGTGCCCGCCGCCTGCACCGTAAAGGTCTGGGACTCCCCCACCGCCAGGGCGGCAATGGTGATGCTGTTCGTCCCGCCGTTCAGGCGCAGATAGCTGCCGTTGGCGCCGGAGGGCGCGAGAATCACATTGGTCAGGGGCGCGTCGCCGTTATTGGTCACGGTGAAGGTCAGCGCGTTGGTTTGGGCGGTGCGATAGGTGATATCGCCGAAATTCTGCGCGGGAGTGATGGTCAGGCTGTAATTGCGCTGGTAGCCAAAGGTGGTGGAAGCCTCCGCCGCCATTGCGTTTCCGTACAGATCCACCGCGATCCCCGCCGGCAATTTGACGGTGATGTTGCCGGACGCGTTGTCGGGCAGGGCCACATCCACCGTGTACTGGGTGGCGGACAGCTGCTGCAGGTTGCTCAGCGTCCCCGCGGTTGTCGTCAAATCGGCCAGCGCCAAAGTTGTTTTCAACTCCTTGTTGAAATCGATGGTCACGGTGACCGTGCCGTTGTAGTAGCCCGCGGCGTTTTTGCCGCCGCTGCTGGACATGGTGGCCGTCGGCGCGGTGGAATCAATGACATACGGCCCAAAGGCCCCGTTTGTTTTGAGCGGCTCCGCGTAATCCTCGCTGTGGGCAAAGACAACGCCGGATTCCACATACCAGTGAATATAATAGGTTCCGTCGGGCAGAGCCGCGCCGCCGGAGCTGAAATAGGCGTCCGTCAGGCCTGCGGCGGAGGTTGTCGCGCCCGGGTTCAGCTTGCGCCACTGGGACAGCGGCTCGGTGATATCCTCGTATTTGGCCTGGGTTGTGATGATGTAATAGGCGCGGACATTGTCGGGGTCATAGGTGATGGACACGGGCAGGCCGCTGTGGCTGACGCTGAGACGCAGCTCCACTTTGTCGGTGAGGGCCGTGCTGCTTTTATAAGCGTAGGTTTTGGGCGCCGCGTCCACCTGGATGTTTGCGTTGATTCCCGTGTCGTCCATGCCCACGGTCTGGGCGATCACCCGGCGGATATCGCCGGTCTCCTTCTGAACGCCCAATTCCTCGAATTTTCCGGCGATGAGGAGCGTGTCGTCATATACATTCACCGCTTTCCCCTGCTGGATGGGAATGACGACAATAAATTCATCCCCGGCGTTGAGGGTTGTGGGCGCGGATATCCCGGTGACGCCGTCCGCCTTATAGAATTGCAGGGCGCTGAAATTGGTGGCGGTATCCCCCTGCAGCTTAAAGGTGAGATCGGTTAAGGGCGTTGTATCGCCGTATGCGATCCTCACGCGGTGGGCGTTTTCCTTGGCCTGCGCCTGTGTATAGCCCACCTTGAGCATTTTGGACGGTATGTCCTCAATGGAAATCTTCAGGTCCAGCACCGGCAGCACCACGGAGTTTGCGTCGGTGAGCCAGGTTTGCGGTTTTTCCGTCACCGACAAGAAGGGCCTGCCCTCGTAACCGGCGGCGCTGCTGCTGAAATCGGTGAAGATGAGGCACGCATCCGTAAAGCTGCCCCGGATGGAAAAATATCCGTCGGCTTGTGTGGTCCCGAATTTCACCTTGGTCAAATCCACGGAGCCCGCAGGCAGCAGAGCCTCCACCGTCTGCTTGATCAAAGGGTTGTTGTCGATGTCAAAATAGATGGTCGCGCCCGCCTCCGACGTGGAGGTACGCACCTTGATCAGCGGGCTATTCGGATCCCCGATGTACAACACGTCGTCGGCTCCGCCCAGGCCCTTTGTGCCGGCCCGGCTGGTTGTGGAGGTGATCTCCGCGGGGGGAATGGCGACAATGGTGCTTCCAAAGGCGTAAACCCCGGTGTTGCCCGCGTTGTTGGGGCAGCCCGCGCCAATTCCGGCGGCATGGTAGCCGGCGTGGGATTTGACAACCCCGCCGGTGATGAGTATTTTTCCCGTAAAGAAGGTGGTATGCCCGCCGCCAATACCGGCGCCGTGGTCGCCGCCCATGGCGGTGACCGTTCCGCTGGTGATGGTCACATTGCCGCCCGCGGTATTCACCGTCGTGTTCACGGCGGCGCCGGAGGCGTTGGCATAGGAGGAAACGGTGCCCTGACCGCCCGCGTCCGTGGTTGTGCTCTGGGTGCCGGCGTTGGGCGCGCCGATGGCCGCCGCGTCGCCGGTGACGTAGGTATTTGTCGGATAGGACGCAACCGTGGCGTAGGTGGAGGACTGCGCGTACAGCGAGCCGCTGCTGTTGTCGGTGGGGTCATACGCGCTGATGTTGATTTGCGTTCCCTGATCCACCTGCAGCGCGGGAATATTTGTGTGGGTATTCACCAGCCGGTTGGCGCCCTTCAGGACGATATTGACGTTGCTGAGAACGGCGTTGTTGCTGGCGCCGTAGGTTCCCTTAATCCGGATGGGGGCGTATGTACCGTTGCTGGAGATGTTGAGTCCATCCAGGGTGAGTGTGCCGAAATATCCCGGCTCCACCAGCACCCGGTAGTTGTTGTTGTCGGTTGTGCCCTTTATGATGTAATCCGCGCTGCCCGCCGGTATGACGACCGCGCCCTGGGAGACATCCTTTGTCTCCGCCTTGGCCTCCCAGGGCTGTAGCAATCCACCGGGTAAAAAAGTAATTGCCAAAGCAAAGGCCAATAGAAAAGCCATAAATTTATATACCACCGAAGAGGTGGCCCGGTTTTGACGTTCGTACATACCATATATCCCCCTTTTGTATTCCATTGCAACAATAATATATCAAAATTTCGCAATTGTAAATTTGAATAAATATCCAATTTTTAAAACGATCAAAACTGATTCACTTTTTGCTTCCTTTTTTCATTCTTTCTTGATTATTTTGGGAATAATCCGCATGAACAATTTCCAAAGTTCACCATGTAAGTATATTTTAAATTTAAAAATATACGAATTTTTATAAATTTTTTTATGATGTTTTAACAAAATATAGCTGTTGAATTTTATTTTGGCGCAAAAAAAAGCTGCCTTTCCCGGCAGCTTGAGCACCCCTGATCTTTATTCATAGCGCGCTTTTCTATTCATTTGATTTTTGTTTTTCCAGCAAATTATATTTGCTACTTCATTTGCACGCTTTTGATGACCTCCTCCAACTGCCGCTGCAAAAAACCGATGTTTTCCTCCCCGCACCACCCCCGTAGCTCCACCACATAGTCCCCCTCCAACAGCAGGTACCGCACCATGTATTCGCCGTCCCCGGCATCGCCGGTGAGGTACACGGTCTGGCGCCCTCCTATCCGGGCGAGGTTTAACTCCTGGCCTGCCGCCGTCCCGGACAGCAGGGTGTCCCTCAGCTGGGTGAGATCCTGGGTCTCCATGGCCTCCCCAAGGCTTTTCGCCAGATTGGCGTCGTCCTCCAGCAAAACCCGTATGGATATTTGAACGCCGTCCCCCGCAAAGGTATAGGTCACGTCGTTGCCCTCGCCGGACGCCTCAAATTCCTGGGGAACGGAGTAGGAGACAGGCAGCGTCTCCACCAGCAGCACCTCCCCTGTGTCCCGCTCCTCCCCGGAGTCGTCCTGTCCCGGGCTGCACGCGGCCAGGCCCGCAATGAGCAATGCCGACACAAGAATACACAGTCTCTTTTTCATATGGGATTTCCTTTCTGTATTGGCTTATTGATAGGCATACCGTCTAATAATTTCATTCGCTATAGTATACCATGCTTTGGCTCCCACAATCATCCCGCCGTGTATTTTTTTCATTGCAGCCCTTTAGAGGGTCCTTGCAACTCTTCGTAATTTGTAGGATAATAGGAAACATATACAGGGCACCTCTAATAACCGCCGCGCCATCGCGGCGGTTATTAGAGGTGCCCTACAGGAGGTGGAACGCCCCATGGGAAAAAAGGAATATTTGTTTTTTGACCTGGACGGCACATTGATTGACTCCAAGCCCGGCATCACCCGGTCGGCACAGTACGCGCTGGCGAAAATGGGTGTCCAGGTGGACGACCTGGACACACTGCGCTCCTTTATCGGCCCGCCGCTGAAGGAGTGCTTCCGGGAGCTGTACGGTTTTGAGGGCGATACCGGCGACCTGGCGGTGTACTATTACCGGGAGTACTTCTCCCAAAAGGGCATCTATCAAAACCAGCTGTACCCGGGGATCCCCCGGCTGCTGCAGGCCTTGGAGGACGCGGGAAAAAAGCTGGTTCTGGCCACCTCCAAGCCCCTGGTATACGCGCGGCAGATTCTGGACCGCCTGGAGCTCACCCCACACTTTCGCTTTCTCAGCGGAAGCGAGCTTTCCGGCGAACGCAGCGGCAAGGCCGAGGTTATCGGCTACGCGCTGGAGAGCCTGTACATAGAGGACCCGCGCCGCTGCCTTATGGTGGGGGACCGCCGCCACGACGTGGAGGGGGCCACCCGGATGGGCATGGAATGCGTGGGTATCCTGTACGGCTACGGGGGCATGGAGGAGCTTGCGGCGGCGGGAGCGGCGCATTTTGCCGAAAGCGTACCGGCGCTGCAACAGCTTCTGGAGTCTGTGTAATTGCAATGCTATTTCAGCTATTGGAATAGCGGGTGATACTGAACACTGATTAAAAAGTGATAATAAATTGCGAGGATATTTTTCGACCAGCTAGGAAGACGACGCAGGCGGGCTGACGCCCGGCAAGGACGACAACGCAGTATGGCGCAATAAGACCCGTAAAGCTTTCGACGATTTGATGGAAGATTAGTATAAAGCTATAGCTGGTGTGATCTCATGCAGATAGCTTTGACTTCCCGGCAGATTAAATCGTATGCTTCATAGGATTCCTCATAAGCATAAGATAAAAAATCGTGCGGCATACCGTGGAATATGGTGTAATTCACCTCTACCCCGGCATCTTTCAGACGTTTTAAGTATTCCAAGCCTTGGTCGATCAGTACATCACATTCGGCTAAAATCATCACACAACTTGGGAGATCACGCGGGTTGGGGGCCAAAAGCGGTGATGCATAGGAATCCCAACGATCATCCTCACATTCAAAGTATGCCCCGCAGTAGGATTTCACATGATCATAGTCCAAATTATACCCTTTTCCGTAAAGCGTTTCGGATTCCCTTTTATGTTCCATTGCCATATCAACTACCGGATACGCCAAAATTTGCTTGCAGGGGACACGAATACCCCTGTCTCGGCATAACAAGCTTACTACAGCCGCCAGATTCCCGCCCGCGCTATCTCCCATAACAACGTCAAAAGCAGAGCTTGCCTGATATTCAGCGGCGTGATTCCTTGCCCAAATAAGTGCATCGTAGCATTGATTAAGCTGCGTAGGATATCGGTATTCCGGCGCGAGTGAATATTCGGGCATGCACACAACGGCGCCTGAATTCTTTGCGATATAGCGACCAATATAATCATAACAGTCTATATTTCTAATAGCGAATCCCCCGCCGTGATAATACAGAACCAAGGGAAAGGCCCCTTTCCCTTCCGGTAAGAAAATCCTCATCTTCATCTCAGCACCATTGGTAGGTATCTTGACGTCTTGAAATGAGACATCGATTTCCCTTCCATTGCGGATCTCCTGCTGCATCGTCAGAGAAGCCTTTGTTAGGTTATCCAAAAAAGGCCGATGTTCCAGCGTGATCGTTTCCGGTACATCTACGTATCCAAAGGTCATACCTTCCTTAACCTTTCCCCTTGGAGGAAGTTCAATCATTTTTGCCGTATCCATAAATTCGCCTCCCATTTAGACATTTATACCTGAACTAGCCGCCATGATTTTTTCCTGTGTGCATTCATATTTCAAAAGCTCAGCCTGTATTTTCCCTTCGGCCATCACAAGCACGCGGTCGCACATACCTATAATCTCGGGCATTTCAGACGATACAAGGATAATCGACATGCCTTGCGCTACCAATTGATTCATAAGTTTATAGATTTCCGCTTTCGCGTTAATGTCAATACCACGAGTCGGTTCATCCAGAATCAATATTTTTGGCTGGATGGCAATCCATTTTGCAATAATAGCTTTCTGCTGATTCCCTCCGCTGAAATATCGGGCCACCTTTTTTGGCTCTGCGGGACGGATATCCAGTTTGTTAAAAGCGCTTTTCACAAAAGTATTCCATAATTTTTTTATTACAAAAGGACCCTTCCTTATTTTGTCATAGTTGGCCATAACCATATTAAAATCAATGCCGGCGTCTAAAAACAATCCCTCCGCCTTCCGATTTTCCGGGATAAACGCAATACCTTTCTGCATCGCACCCATCGGGCTTGTAATTCGCACAGGTTTTCCGTCTAACAGAATTTCTCCCTGTTCATATCCCATAACCCCAAACAATGTTTTAACCACTTCCGTCCTGCCAGCGCCGACAAGACCGGCGATACCTAGTATCTCGCCTCTTTTTAGTTGAAAAGAAATATTCCGATACACGCCATCCTTGCACAGGTCTTTAACCTCAAGCGAAACTTCTCCTATCGCAGAATCTCGCCGAGGATAATAGGCATCCAGATTTCTACCGACCATCATATTCACCAGTGTTTCCTTTGGTATCGTTTTAGTGGTATTATCAAGGGTTCCAACACAGATGCCGTCGCGTAGTACAGTGATTTGATCCGCTAACTCCAGCATTTCTTCCAGACGGTGGGAAATATAAATGATTCCAACGCCTTTTTCCTTTAGACCGCGGATAATCTGAAAAAGCCTCTGACTTTCCTTATCTGTTAGAACGGCAGTTGGTTCATCCATCACCAATATCCTCGATTTGTTAAACAATGCCTTGGATATCTCTACCATCTGCTGCTGGGCAACGCTGAGGTGTTCCACCCGGCGTACGCAGTCCAAATCTTCAAATCCCATCTGAAACATGAATTCGTTGGACCTTTCCACCATGGTTTTGCGATCCAGCCAGCAGCAATGACTAGTCAGTTCTTTACCAAGATATATGTTTTCCGCAATTGATAGTGAGGGAACCAAGTTAAACTCCTGATAAATGATCCCGATTCCAGCACGTAGTGAATCTTTCGGGTCGGTAAAGGATACCTTCTCCCCATTGATGCAGATCATCCCCGCGTTTTGTTTATATACGCCGCCCAAAACCTTTATTAACGTGCTTTTTCCAGCGCCGTTTTCCCCAATCAAGGCATGTATCTGTCCAGCTCGCAGGTTAAAACAAACATTATCCAATGCCTTTACGCCCGCAAACTGTTTGGTAATATGCTCCATCTGCAATAAAATCTGCTGATTTGCCATATGTTACCTCACTATTCTTTCCTGGACCGTGTAAAAGCGTCAATCGCGCACACAACGATGATGACCATGCCAACAGCAACTGTCTGCCAATATATATTTACCCGCAAAAGCACCAATCCATTACGAATCAAAATCATCAGCAACGCGCCCAAAACGGTTCCAATGATTGTACCCGAACCACCAGTGAGCGATGTGCCCCCCACAATTACCGCCGCGATGGAATCCATATCGTATGTACCCGCAGAATTGGGGTTTCCACCATTGACGCGCCCTGTGACAATGATGGCCGCAATGCCGCACAGAATTCCCGTGAGCACATAAACCAGGATTCTGACCTTGTCACATGAGATACCGGACAGACGCGCAGCGGTTTCGTTGCCGCCTACCGACTTGACCTGATTGCCAAAAACCGATTTATTCAATAAAACCGTACATAGAATAACAATTGCAAGCATGATCAGAACCATTGCCGGTATGGGGCCCACATTGCCCTGGCCGATAAAGATAACAGTTTCGTTAGAAATAGAAACAATGTTGCCTTCCGTTAGAATGAGAATAACCCCTTTGACGATATTGGTCATTCCCAGTGTAATAATAAATGCCGGTAGTTTCAGCTTTGTAATAAGAACGCCGTTTGCAAAACCGACAAACACACTAATCATAACACCCAACAGCACGCAGAAAACCAGCGGATATCCCGCTTTCAAAGAATACGCTGAAATTATACTGCTCAGCGCCATTGATTGCCCCACAGACAAATCGATCCCGCCGGAAGTAATTATAAAGGTTTGTCCTACCGCAATGATGGCTACTAACGTTGCCTGCTTGAGAACGTTAAATAAATTCCCATCGGTAAAAAAGCTATCGGTGGCAAGAGTGAGCAGTACACACATCATCATCAGAATAATCGCGAGGGTTGTTTCACGGTAATCTGCAATTGTACGCAACGCTCCCGTAAGTTTTCGTTCAGTTTTTTCCATGGTTTATTCTCCTACGCTAAAGGGGAAATTCAATAGAAACCATTTACATGAATTTCCCCTTCGTTTTATATCGTATTAGTCTGGATACCTATCAAAGACATTATCAGCGTTAATAACAACGTAGCCCGTGTCCGTAATCTCGGGAACTGTTTTGCCTTGGCTCAGCGCATATAGAAGCTCAATAATGCTGACGCCCCAGTTGTATTGGCCTTGTGTGACAGTACAATACACCTGCCCGTCTTTTACGCCGTTGATAATCGGATCCAAATCGTCAAACACAATTAGTACCCTGTCTTCTTTGGTCCAGCCGCGAGATTTGAAAGCTGTGATGCCGATCTCTCCCGCCGCGTCAATTTGAATCAGCGCGTCGAAATCCGGGTAACTGCTGATCATATTCTCTATGTCTGACAAACCCTTGGTGACATCGCCGCCATTGGCTGAGGTTTGCAAAATCGTCACACCGGGATATTTCTCGGCCAAAACATCATCGATACCCTTCCGACGTGCGATCAAGTTGGCAAGCGTAAGTATGCTGGTTTCGCATATGACATTGCCCTCGCCGTTTAATGACTTGCCAAGTTCCTCGCCCAACGCGCGGCCTGCCTCGTAGTTATCGGTGCCTACATAGGCGATCCGGTCGGAATCCGGCGCATCGGTATCGAAGCACAATACCGAAATTCCTGCCGCAATCGCATTGTTGATATAGGGCGTCAATGCTTCCGAATCACATGGCCCGATAGCGATGCCGTCCACTCCTTGTGTAATCAGATCCTCCATTATTTGGATCTGTTGAAACACATCTCCGTTCTGCGCGCCCTGCAGAATCAATTCAACATTAATACCCATCTCGGCAATTTTGTCCTCAGCGCCCTCTCCTATCTGATTAAAGAAAGGATGGATGTTGGGATAAATGATCGCAAAAGTCAATTGCTCCACTGCCGTTTCCGGCTCCGGCACCGACTCCGTAGAGTCCGACCCTTCCGCAGGAGCACTTAAGGTAACCTGGGAACCCGAATCGTTACAGCCGACAAACAGTGTCAATAAAAACGTTACCACCAACATCATGCAAACCAATTTCTTTTTCAAGTTTTTTCCTCCTTAATTATCGTGCATAATTTTACCCACAAGAGTAGCGAGAGGCTGATATTGGGCCTCCGCATATTTATCATAGACACAAATTTCTCACCCGACAATTAAAAAAAACGCTGGAACTGTTTAAATATCTATATAATTTTGAAAAAGATTTAGGATTTCAGTAGATTGCTACGAATTTTTTATAATTTTTACAGATTCGATTATTATATCACCTTAAATTCTTTAGGTGGAATCCCAACATTTTTATGGAACACTGAAGCGAAATATTGGGGACTGGAATATCCTACCCGTTCCGCGATTTCCGCCAGCGTGTAGTTAGAGGTTTTTAATAGGGTTTTTGCCTTTTCTATCCGGTAATTCGTAAGGTATTTTACAAATCCATTGCCGGTATTTTGTTTGAATATATTACTAAAATAATTGGCGCTCATGTTCACATGGCGCGCAACTTCGCCAACTGTCAGCTCGGTTGAATCATAATGCAGTTCAACATACCGTTTTGCCTGGCTGACGACTCCCGCGGATGTGGAGGCAAGCCGATCCCTATAGGCCATTGTGTCTGTATAACACTGCATTATTGTTCGTTTTGCCTGATCTTTATTGTTTATTAGTTTCATGTAATTATCCAAATCCTGCGTTACTGCCAGAATATCTTTCGGTTGCCCGCCCATAGCTTTGATTACTTTGATGCAGCACTCCAGATTTTTGATCATAAAGTATGAATAGTAAATTAGAGAATCCGAGATTTGCTGCACAAACTTACAAAAATATTCCTCTGTAAAACTTTCTACTTCTTCTATATATCCCTGTTCCAGAAAATTAATTAACAATTTTTCGTGCGCAATTTCATCATTTAAATCGCACGAAGACAAATCCCCATACAACTTCTGCTTGAGCAGATTCTCCAATCTATTTATTTCGTCCCATAACTGGCCTACGTTCTCGGTATTCCTCGCTTCTTCTTCCAGTTGCTCATTTAATTTTACCAATATTCTTATTAGCTTCGTAGGCGTAATAGGTTTGACAATGTATTCCTGCACCCCAATCCGAAGGGCCTCCTGTGCGTACGCGAATTCCATAAAACCGCTTAAAATAATGATTTTTATGTCCGGATATAGCTTTTTGACAATTTTACAAAGGTCCAAACCATCCATAAAAGGCATGCGAATGTCTGTAATCAACAGATCGGGTTGGTGTTGCTTTACTGCTTCAAGGGCATCTTCACCATTGGAGACCTCGGCAACAATTTCGAAATTATACTTGCCCCAATCGATTCCCCGGTGGATGTTTTCTCGGATCGATGTTTCATCCTCGGCCAAAACCACGCTATACACTTTGTTCTCCTTTCTTGGTTACATGAAGCCTGATGGTCACCACTGTACCCAAGCCAAGCTTACTCCAAATTGAAATTCCATACGGTTCGCCATAATAAAGTTTAATCCGTTTATTTACATTATAAAGTCCAAAACCATTTTCCTTATCTTCAAACGAGCGGTCATTTTTATCCAGGCTCTCAATCAGTTGTAGCCTGGTTTGTTTTTTCATGCCAATGCCGGTATCTGAAATGATAAAGATCAAATGGCCGATTTCATTTATATAGCCCCGAATTCTAATTTTTCCGCCTTGTTTTTTGTTCTTAATCCCGTGATATATTGCGTTTTCTACAATTGGTTGCAACGTCATTTTTAACATCTCATATGACTGAATATCCTGGTCGGTTTGAATTACAAACTTCAGCAGATCGCTATATCGGATCTGCTGAATATACAAATAACTGTATAGGTGATTGATCTCTTCCTGGACGCTAATCCATTCCATTCCTTTGCTCAGACCGATTTTAAAGAAAATCGAGAGCTGTTCAATTGTTTCAATAGCCTTGTCATTTTCATTTACCGCCACCAACCAGATGATTGTGTCTAACGTATTATATAAAAAATGAGGGTTGATTTGAGCTTGCAAAGCTTTAAATTCAGCTTTTTTAAGATTTTCTTGTTCTTTTTTATTCTGCTCGATCTGTAATTGCAGGTCGTTGAGCATCCGGTTATATTGGATTTCCAGTGTCGAAAACTCATTATTGGAAACTGGTTCTATGACAGCGTCAAGATTACCGTCCGCTACCTGAAGCATGTGGTCCTTCAGGCGCACGATTGGCGCGGTGAGCTTTTTAGAAATAAACGCGTATAAAAACAGGGCGAGGCATAAAGTGATTATAATGTTTAAATAAGCAAGCTCCAAAATGTCGCTGAATTCATCCATCAACTCTTTCACTGGGACATATCCCACAAGACGCCACCCCGTATTTTGAATAGGGCTCAAAACTACCAGCAATTGTCCATATGCGTTTTGTAATACTGTATATTCTGTTTGGCGGTCACCCATATTCTCTATCCAAGCCGCTATTTGTTGTGCCTCTTCCGTCTTATTTCCCAGAACTACAGTGCCCTCACTACTGGCCACAAAAAACGAGCCAGTTTGCCAAAATGACGTTTGATCAAAAAGTCCCGTTATTGCATCGGGTTTGAACTCGACGGCGATACGACCGATGATCATGCGTGTTGCGTGTTGTCGGATATCCCGGCCTACGACGATGATGTCTTTCGCCTCACCAATCTCATCGCCGCTAATATAAATCAGATTCTCCGGGTTTTCCGTTATCTTTTCTAATATGATTTGGCTTTTGAGGTCATTTCCATTATGGTAAATGCCGATTCGTTCGTTATAGGATGTACCGTCTACATCAAAAAGGTAAATATTATTGACAGTATCATCAACAATTTTTGAAAGCCTGTAGTTTTTCACCGTTTCAATCAATTGACGCGTTTCAGCTATGCGATCTTGGGCATAAAAAAAATTCTCTACATCGATACTGTCTCCCCATTGAAGTAATTTGGTCGCTTTGGCTATCATCACTTCTGTTTCTATGTTAAGCTGATTCACCGCGTTGACCGAGGCGTCCACAGCTTGTTTATACATGGAGTTGTATAGTGTCCAAAAACAAATCAATCCGATACCGGCGGAAATAACGATAGAAAAAATAATAAAAACCAATATCATCTGGGAACGAATACTGGATAATCGATATTTCATGACCTTTCTTTGCCTCCTATGGCTATGTTTCCATACTTTTATTAAGGATGAGCTGCGCATCCTCGCTCGGCATTCCCACATACATGTTCGTATGTGGGGCGTTCCCCCACCTTATTTCGCGGCCACCGTCTCGTAGGGTAGCGCCTAGGCTTCTGAAATGTGTTTAGTCTGGAAAAAAATAGAGCCTTAATTTCCGAAATTGTTTTACCGATTACCGTGCTGATTTTAACCTTTGTGACGACCTACGAGCGAATCTAGCTTATACTAATCTTCCGACGATTTGATGGAAGATTAGTATTATTATCAAAAAAAACAATCTCCATGATGTGGACACTTGGATATTCTTCAAATGGGTAGCGGGCTTATATTACCCGCCTCTATTTTAATCAAAGAAGGTCTATTACATTGCAGAATTCTCCTCAGTGGATTGTTCTGTCAGTTTCCTGTATTTTGCCGGTGTGATCCCTGTCATTTTTTTAAACACCTTAATAAAATAATTATAGTCTGAATACCCTACCTGGTTCGCTATTTCACATACCGATAGGTCGGTTGATTTTAGTAAACCCTCTGCTTTACCTATTCGCAGCCTACAAATTAATTGTTCAACGCCGCATCCATAATACTCTTTAGTAATTTTATATAGCATTGATCTGCTAACACCGAACCTCTGACATAATATAGGCACAGAGAGATCCGCATCCAAGTGTCCGGATATATATTCATCAATTCGTAGCAGCAGACTATCTTCTTCCATGAATATATATCTCTGCAACCATAGGTAAGCCGCACACGCTTCCAGTAATTGCGCTGCGGCACATATCTGCACTTGACTTATTGGTTGTTTTTTGCAGTAAGCATTATACAATTCATTCATATCCACATTATAGCTGCTGCAACGTCTCTTTACCTCATTCCAGTAGGAAATGGGATCATTCTGTTGAAGAACCTGGCCAAACATCAGGTAGCCAATGATAATATTGCCATATCGGATAGGTGTTACTGTCTCGGTAAGTCCAGCGTGGCAGGTGTATGAATACAATGAATTCTCCTCCTGACACTTTGAACATGCATAACGGTCGGAAGCAAGACATCGTTTTTTGGCGGTTAAGTCTTTACGAATCAATGAACAGAAAGCACAATCATAGTCAGGAAACTCTGCTATCTTTTCTAAATTATTGTCGAAAATAACTATGCGAATTTTGGAGAAGCTGTAAAAGCTCTGCAGTAGATTTTTTAATTTACTTATATCATATTTGAGAATCATTATAATTTCCCCCTGTATGTAAATGATAAGCAATCTACCATAGTTGTTTTATCTATTATGGCTATACACGGTTGATAAATGATTCCCTGGTCGTATGGAACTATTTTTCTGTGGAGATTTATACTGAACACTGATTAAAAAGTGATAATAAATTGCGAGGATATTTTTCGACCAGCTAGGAAGACGACGCATTGCGACCT
>Ga0153946_1000557_pt1 | contig 16293 bp, 20 predicted proteins | sample TSNJ030MetaG_FD_104751 | JGI IMG/M metagenome (GOLD analysis project Ga0153946, IMG submission 104751) | Attine ant fungus gardens microbial communities from New Jersey, USA - TSNJ030 MetaG | ecosystem: Host-associated > Fungi > Mycelium > Unclassified | place: USA: New Jersey, Wharton State... | reverse complement strand
TGGATAGATAACTAATCAGAGTACCACCTCAGCTTTCGCTTTCGGCAAAGAGGACTTTTTGAATCAGCTAGTGAATTCTGGGGTGTTAAAACCACAACTAGTAAACCTTGATTGGGAAAGATAAGGTTTAGGGGGCGAGGCACCCGGGACTGACTGTTCGGGTACATCTGGAAACGTTTTCATTTTGCACGTTTTTGCCCAGTGTAATATCTGCTCACGTTGCTCAGAAATTTTTTCTCCACGATGCTCAATGCTCAAATCTCACGGTTCAAAGTGATACCTGGATATTTTCATGCCTACACCAATCTGGGACTCCGCCATCGCATCAGTAGTCATAAGCCAGACCAGCTATGAATAGCCGTTTTGAATGCCTTGATTACGCTTTGATGGCGTGCGATTAGACGTTGTTCGGACAATTGATAGCAGGATTAGTTTTTGGGGTTACTCGTATGTTTTTTTTATACTTATGGGGGTAACGTAACGGAAATACGAACAATAGCCGGTCCCCCACACCCCGATTGACCGGCATTCAGGGTCAAAACGAGCTACTGGAACAAGGATGACCCTCTGGTTGAGTCATCATCATGACTTGTCTCAAAATTAAAGTGTTGGGGTACTAAGGCACATTTTTTTCTAAAAAAAAAGGCTCATGGTATTAATATCTAATTCCGAGTCAAGTTGTAAACGACTGTCAGAACAAGGGGAAAGAATTATGGCAGAGATTGACGATCTGGTAGCTAGCTGTTGCGTACGTTCAATTTCCGGGCAATTGTGAAAAAAAAGGTCACATTCTCTTTGACCGTAGGCACTGAATCTTCCTTTCCAGCATTCCGTGCAAACGAAAGTGGCAATCATTACGAAAGATGGATTATGCAGGAATAGGGTGGAAGAAGTTCAGAAAGAGATCGGTACTATCTAAGCTGAGTATCTTGCAGGCAGCCTGTCCTTGTCTCGGAATAATTCGATCGAATTGATCTCTGAGAATCTGGAGGACTACAGGCAACTGCACTCCTTGGAAAGCCGACTCTTACTTTCGAGAGAGGGAGATATGAATTCAAAAATCATGAGGGCGTTGGGCGTCGAACGTTGAGAGCGATTCAGTTGCATTCTGTGCAGGCCACGTGCTCATTCTGGGGTGCGTCTTGATTGAGCAATAGCTCTATTTCTATCTTGCTTCAGCCGTTGACTCCATGTTCTAATGAAGATGATCACTTGACTGTAAAATGCTCACTCCTCACTCCACTCTACTATCCTAATTAAATAAGCCAATCGCTTCGTATACACGATATCCACAGTCTTTGCTCTCGATCGTGACCCGTCCCCCCCTGCTGAAATCGGATACTTCGGTGCTCCCTTCTGTCCCGATACTGAGAACCTGTGGTTGAGTATAGTATGGAGCCATCACAGAAGCTATTCGCAATGATCTTTTCCTGTCAGAGGATTTCATTTGAGTACCGATGCTGAAGGTCATCTGGGTGGATCTTGTTCATATAGACTCGGAATCCGCGGGAAGATTGGGGACTCGTGGATCACCCTCAAGCATCGAGGCGATTGATTTGTTTTTTTTCTTCGCAAATGGTTGTTTGCTGGCATTGTGTTTCAATCCTGTGACATGATATATGCCCCCCGGCACCCCCCCTTTCTTTCCGACATATGTATGTGTTTTTTTGAGCCCTGATTGAGCCCCGATTGTTTGATTCTTGTTTCTTATCATAGGTTCTGTGGTATTATAACGTCCGGTATGTGATGGTTCAGTCTGTCGGTGTCAAACGTTTCTGTGCGCAGACTGCGAAAGCAATCACATATGTCAATCAAGAAACGACCCTGCTGTGCAATGCTTCTATGTCGTGATGCTGCTACCATGAAGTGGCCCGGTCCCTTGCAGAAATTTTATCGCACCCTGTGCCGACCTAGTTATGAGTTTGGTCGTGTATCCAGAGTAGCACAAGTAAGTCACTCTTGTGGGTCTCTCGTTCTTTTTCTGAAAGAGTCAACTTGCTTATATGACTCATCAACTTTTGTGGCGTTTCCCAAACACATAATCTAGGAGTCACAATTGATTTGACTGAAGGGGGATTCTTATCTCTTACTAGTGGATCGTACGGTGAATGGGTTCGCTGTCTTTTGAAAGGTGGTGTACCAATTCAAACTTGGATGCCATTCAAATTGTTTGTCCATCTTTCCAAAAAAAGTCATGGATTGTTTTAGCAACTGACTCGACACTGACTCAATAGGTCTTTTGTCAGAGGCTGGTTCGGATTCTTCCTGTGAGCGTTTGTTTTCGTGTCCTTTTCATAGAAACGTAGACATGATACAAGCCTAGTCAAGGCTTTCTATTCACAGGCACAGTGATTGGTCGAGCTTCCGAGTTTGTTACTGATCTATCGGTCGTTGGCTGTGGTATTCCAAACAATACACCTTCGGGAAGAATCTGAGCTCCAAATCTTCTTGGTTCAGAGTGGGAGAGCCGCATTACTCCGCTTACCGTTGTTGTCGCTCTGTAATCATCGATCGTGAATTTCTGCGGGGACTGCGGAGGTTCTATTAGGTGGACCTGGAGAACTTTCGGATCAATGATCTCATCAAATTGAGGTAGTTCTGGTTGCTTGCAGCCCTTGGCGATTGTTGGCGCTTGTATGCTCAAACCTACATTGAGCATGCGAACCTGTAGTTTGCCCTGACATCGCCATAGTAGCCGGCTGGGTGTAGTTGGCAAGGGCAAATGGACGCCCAAGTGCAATAAAGTGATTCCACTGTCGTTAAAGCGCTATGAATGTTCTATCTGTCAAACCAAGGTATTTGCATAGGGATGGCCGCTCACCTGGTCTGGTTGGCATCCGCCCACTTTTCAGCGCGATGATGGATAATCAATCTATGATGGACAAGTCAATCTTGTTTTTATCTGAATGAGATTTTGAACCAGGACTTTTCTCACGAAAACTATCTTTGGTGCTGCCTCAGATAACGCTGCGTTGCTGTCATGGTACTTCAAGAGTTCAAAGCCAGCTCTGGCTCGGCAGGATAACAGAACCATTGTGTTCCTGCGCTCCTTGTCCCGTTCTGTGTCATCTGTCCGTGCAACTATCATATCGATAGCAACTGCCTCCTGCTTTATCACATGTATCTAGGGTCTCCTCGCATCACATAGCCGATGTTTTACGCAAGCGCTAGGAGACAGACCCAGGAACTGGACTTGGGTGTGATTTGTCCTTTTCAGTTGTTCTCTGGAATGTGAACGAACAGTCCATTTGAGATAAAGAAGCGGGTCTTGCCATCGATCTTCCAACATATGCATATATATAGCCACCCCGAATATATACTTGTCAACTGATCAGGTTGTTATGACCCCGTATTAGTGTTCTACCAACAATAAGTGATCCTTTCACTTGGTCTTTATTGTTGTGCGGATTTGAGAACGATTTCCTGTTCCGATGATCTATCATTTTATCAGGAATTTGGTAACACTAATAAAATAGCGCCCCGATCTAATTCTGATCTATATCAAGGATATGTTGAACATCGTATCGCGAATCGGATCCCCTTGAACAATAACAATATCTCCACCATTCTCATGCCCTCGCCACCAAGGCTATATTTTGTGGAAGAATGTGACCATGATCATTCCGCTTGCTTGACATGGACGACTTATCGGCGTTCTTCCTCACAACATTCTACATTGTTGGAGTTATTTAATCTCACGGTGGCTCTGTCAGCAGGGTCCTATCGACAGAACGGAGTTTTCCGAGTTCATGAACATGGGTTCGCTAGAACGAACCGTTGGTATCGGTAAAAAAACAAGCTGATGTGAAAGAAATATGAACAAATTGACATTAGAGCATTGTGACAGAAAATTTATCTGTAAGGGTTAAAAAAAAGCATCCGTTTGGAATGGACTTGGAGAGAGATAGATCCCCTTAAATTTGATGGAGCATGCTGCAGTTTGAACGCCACAATGACGTGCTCGTGTTGTCTGAGATCTATCAGGTTTGCATGAGCTTTGTTCTCATATTTTCTCGTATTTGGTAAGTCATTGGAAAGCTGAATTTATAAGGCATGTCAATGGATCGGTTCATAAGAGGCCGGGTGGTTTCAATCGGCTGAACTTGATGTCGAACTAGACGTGACACACTTTTGAATGATACTTGAGGTGTTCAGCGGTTCGATGTGCACACGGCCATGACATTGGACCCGTCGCCGTTACAAGCTTATATGAAAGGAGACAGCAAGGCAACCATCGTGTGTCCAGTGGAAAATGCCGAGCGACAGCATGGTGTCCCAATGATGATCGACTTGTGATCGCTTGTGATTGTAGATCACGTATCCTCTTCAGTCTATGGCAGGATGACCCGTTGGATTTCCCATCTCCCAAGGACTACCGCCGTCTTCGGCAGCAATCGGGCAGGATCTGCTGTCATGTCGATTCCACGAGATGTTCAAGAGTTCATTGACAATTACCCTGGCGTGGATGAGGATGCCGATGCCTCTGAGAACCTGGCATTTTATTCGAATACACTGCGCTGTAGGCCTGATAATAAACTCGTTGATGAGATACATAAACAGTAGGCACGAAATCACGTTCCAGAGTTATCTTTGGTGATGTTTTCTTCGTATAGATGGCTAGGGGACTACAGGAAATTGGAGTATAAACATGGGTTCATTCAATGGCTGTTTGTAAATCACCCCTGAACGTCAAATGAGAAGCTGATGTCGATGATTCACAGATTCCCAATCCGCGAAGTTGGAGTGAATTTGGAGTCTCAGCCTCTTCAACCACATGAAATTCAATCCATGAAAGCAAATGCCGGAATCATGACACGAGTTATCAGGTCGTATGAGCTGATGCTAGATTTCTATGGTATGCGGCTGCTGTCATCGGCAACTGGACTCCTCGATCGAGTTGTCCCTCCACGGGATTTTGAAGCGCGTTATCGGAACCTTGTCAGTGAGTGTAATCTTATGCTTCGTACACGTTGGACGTTTCGGATGAAAACTTGCCGGGCATCCTAGCCTCCTCTCACAACTATCTTCGTATCTCACGGATCCTCAAATGTCTCTCGGAGTTGGGTCTTGAGCATCTCAATATGGGATTTCTATTGCACGTGCTCAATGAGCAGAGCGAATTTGATGAACTGGCAGCTGGTAACCTTCGAAACAGCATGGACAGATGGTGGGCGAATTGCCTCAGAAATCAGGAAGACCGAACCTGGTTGCGAACAGTTATCAAACGAGTAAGAGAGGGTGGGCCCGTGTTCACTCGAAAGGAGTATGAAGAAGTGTTATGGAGCAGAAAGAACAGCGGATTATTCCCGTTGAATGCCGTGCGTTGATGATGAGGTCAGATCCCTAGTGCAAGTGCAAAATCGTCCGTCAAGTCTAGCTGATATGAATCGTAAAACCAAAAGACACTCACAATATCATAATGGTAAACATTCTCAAGGTAGCTGCTTGAGTGCCTCGAACAACATTTCATTATGCCGTTGCACGTAAAGGGGACTGATTGAGCGGAGCAGGTCTTCAATTGTCTCGAATGTCTGGGTTATTTCCTTGTTAGGCTTGGATTCCATCTTGGGAAGTGTTATTAGTCGATACGAGAGCATAGCAGGAAGCTCTACCTTGTACCCTTGATGTGTAAGCGACACTTGGAGAACATCTCCCTCCAATATCTTTACATGGGCCACTGCTTGCAAAGGTTCAGCATCAATAACTTCAAAGCTACAGATCGCGAGTCCTTGCTCTGTTAAACCACGACAGAGCTCTTTACTGAAGAATGAGTCCATGGAGCTTTTGAAGAGCAAGTAAGGGTATCTTGAATGTTATGGAGAATATATTTTTTCCGATGTATCTGATTGACTTCAATTACATAATGCCACGTTCCTCTTCCGTATACAGTGTGGCGCAGACATGGATATCCTGAAGGCTGTCGAGACTTATGTCAATAAGTTGATATCAACACCCTCGGCTATGAAAGTCTTATTGTTGGACTCCCACACGGTATGCCTCAGAGTCATATAGCATGATGTATTACCCAGTTCAGCTTCTCTGCTAGACACCTATAGTCTCGCTTGCCTCAACGCAGTCCACCTTACTTTCATACCAAGTGTACTTGACCGATCGAATAGACAACAAGAAAAGAGATCGCATGCCTCACATGAAATGTGTCTGTTTCCTCCAAAGTAGCGAGTCGAGTATGGAAGCATTGGAAGCCGAGCTCCGAGAGCCTAAATACGGAGAGTATTACTTGTGTCAGTGGGTGAATCGGGTTGGACGGTACCCATGCTGCGACTGGCCGCTGACTGTCGCTTTTTTAGATTTTAGCAATATCTTGACAAAGGCCAAGATAGAAAGGCTAGCTGAAGTAGACGAGTATGAGGTAGTGCGGGAGGTCCAGGTGTGCTACAGTGATACATATTAGCTGTCATGCATCTTAACCTAATGCCAGGAATATTTTGCAGATTATACGCCGTTGCTTCCTTCCTTGTTCTCCCTGAATCATGCGCCCACGATGACCAGACCACTTTATGGAAAGAGTCCAAATTCCTGGGATCCAGACGCACTTGAGAGCCATGTCCAAGGCCTCATTGCTGTCTTGCTTAGTCTCAGGAAGAAGCCAATAATTCGGTACGAGAGAATGAGTGCAATGGCTAAGAAGCTGGGTATAGAGATTCAGGTACATTTGCGTTGCATGTCAACAGCCCCTCTGCTAATCATTGCAATGTAGCATCGTATTCAAACTGAATCCTCACTCTTCGATTTCAGGTTGACTCAAGTTCCACCTCTGTTATTAATCCTCGATCGTAGGAATGATCCAGTTACACCTCTTCTCACCCAATGGACGTATCAAGCCATGGTACACGAACTTCTGGGCATACACAATGGTCGAGTCGATCTCCGAATTGTTCCTGATATTCGGTCAGAACTTTCAGTACGTTTCTCCTCTGGTGCGGGCTACCTGGCTCACCCTACTTCAGGAAATTACATTGACAACTTCAACTGATACATTTTTCCAAACCCATCATCTATCTACATTCGGTGACCTTGGGACAGCACTCAAGGATTACGTTCAGAACTATCAATCAAGATCTCTGGCATCAGCCCCGGCCAACATACAATCTATCACAGATATGAAACGCTTCGTTGAAGAGTATCCGGAATTCAGGAAGCTGGGAGGAAATGTGAGCAAACATGTTGCACTCGTCGGCGAGCTCAGTCGTTTGGTGGGGCGGGATAAGCTGTTGGATGTAGGAGAGATAGAACAAGGTCTTGCGACGAGCTCGGGTGTTGATTACAAGGTCCGTCTTTTGCCAGTACAATGACCAGAGCTCATAAGTTTTTCGCAACTCAGGCTGTGCAGTCCATCGTGACAGATCCTGCCGTACCACCATGGAATAAACTGAAAATTGCAATACTTTATGCTCTCCGCTACCAGAAATCTCAACAATCGAATATTGCGAATCTCATCAACCTCTTACTCTCGAATAGTGTGTCTCGCGAAGAAGCAAGAGTGAATGTTGCCCTCTTTGAACACTTGGCTATAATCTAATACCTTGCTTTCAGCTTGTCTACGTGGCACTCAACGTTGCAGGAGCAGACCAGCGGCAGGATGACCTTTTCTCAACGGAATCTTTGTTTGCAATAGGCCGTTCTGCTCTGAAAGGACTTAAGGTACAGATCTTTGTCTTGAATTTCTATTATTCCAGCTTTCCCTTACGCTCAATGTCAGGGCGTTGAGAACGTTTACACTCAGCACAGTCCGCATCTGACACAGACTGTGGAAAATCTGTTTAAGGGGAGACTGAAGGAGGCAAGCTATCCTTTCCTGGAGGCCACTGGCCCGAATCAAGGATTTCAACGGTCAGTTGAAAGTCAGAAAGATTCCCCAGTTCTATTCTGACGCTCTTCTTGAGTCCTCAAGATGTTATCATCTTTGTGATTGGTGGTGCCACTTATGAAGAAGCGAGAGCTGTCTCATTATACAATCAAGATCCTGCCGCTGCCTCCAATGGAGCTCTTCCACCTGGGGCCGGCGTTCATCTCCTCCTTGGCGGGACATGTATCCACAATTCGTCAAGGTGCGCATCCCAAAGGAAATTTGCACATGATTTCCTCCAGTGAATCCCTCTTTAGTTACGTTGAAATGCTTCGTTCGGCAGCAGAGAACTTTCCATCAACCATTTACGATCCACCACCCGAGTTAGCATCAAATGCCCCTATATTGAATCTGAATCTTGGTGGTGTCAACGTCAGTCTTGGGGGAGCGGCCGGTAGTGGTGTCTACCGTACCAGCAGTGATGCAGTCGGAGTGCAGGCTGACGGACTTCGTGATGGAGTTATGAATCTCATTGGTAGGGTAAAACAAGGGGTTGATCGTATTGCACAGTAGCGACGGGGTCTGCTGGACCGCTGGACCTTTTTCGCTGAAACTGATGAGCTTGTATATACAATCAATCAATCAATGTTTCAGCTGTCTTGACACGTCGATTTTGATCACGTGGAGCCAACTGAGAACGATACTTGTACTTCTGTATTCTCCTCTGATAAACTAGGGATTCCTAGATAAACGTTTCCAGGAAGGAAACCGGTCACGATGGCGAAAGGTATCTTCAGTAGTCTCAAGGGCATGGATGCCTTTGGAAAGGTTTGCTAATTTAGACTTGCAGTAGATGAATACTAACAATCGGCAGACGACAGAGGATGTTAAAGTCAAGACTCGCACCGGCGCATTTCGTCAGTCTCATACATTCTCATGAAAGTTATATTCATTTAATGTCCCAACTCTTAGTGACGCTTATCGCCGCCGCAATCATCCTCTCTTTCACTTCACTCGAATTTTTGGACTATCGAAAAGTGTTTACGGAAACCTCAATTGTGGTTGATAAGAGCAGGGGCGAAAAGCTCACCGTCAATCTGAATGTCACCTTCCCCCGTGTCCCATGTTTTTGTAAGTAGAATTTATCCATACTTGTGTTCTCAAACTCACCGATTGTTAGTGCTTAGTGTGGATGTGATGGATATCAGTGGTGAAGTTCAACGTGATATTACGCACAACATTCTGAAGATGCGCTTGAACAAGGATGGAAGCATAGTGCCAAATACCTACAGCGCTCAATTGCAGAATGATTTGGACAAAATGAACCAAGTTAAGCAGAAGGGTTACTGTGGCTCTTGCTATGGTGGTCTTGCGCCTGAAGGTGGTTGCTGTAATAGTTGTGAGGATGTCCGAATGGCTTATGTCAATCGTGGCTGGAGCTTCTCAAATCCGGATGCCATCGAACAGGTCCGTCATTTCTTCCTGTCATGTCTTAGACTTGAATATGTGATTTGGCACAGTGTAAAAACGAAGGGTGGGCAGATAAGCTTCAAGAACAGGCTGACGAGGGATGTAGTGTCTCAGGTCGTATTCGCGTGAACAAAGTTATCGGGAATATACATCTTTCCCCTGGACGTTCTTTCCAGTCAAATTCCCGCAACCTTTATGAGCTGGTGCCTTACCTCCGGGATGACGGCAATAGACATGATTTTTCCCACATCATCCATCACTTTGCATTTGAAGGTGAGATGAATTGTCCACCCTTAGTCGCGATACCTTCTGAAAAGGGATCGATCGTGGTTAGGAGACGACGAATATGATTACTGGAAAGCTGCCGCAGGCCGGGAAATGAAAAACCGTCTTGGTCTTGCTGTCAATCCGCTCGATGGTGCCAACTACCGTACCTCAAAGGCTCAATACATGTTTCAGTACTTCCTCAAGGTCGTATCGACGCAATTCCGGACAATGGATGGAAAAACTGTACGTTCTCTCGGCATATGGAATTACATGCATGGTGAATTGACTGGGGTCTATCTAGGTCAATACTCATCAGTATAGTGTCACTCATTTTGAGCGTGATCTTACAGAGGGCGGTGCTGGAGAAACCCCTGGGGGTATTCATGTTCATCATGGTACACAAGGCCTTCCTGGTGCCTTCTTCAATTATGAAATCTCGCCCATTCTTGTCGTACACTCTGATACGAGACAATCTTTCGCTCATTTTGTCACATCGTATGTCTTCCATTTCTACTGCCAAAATGTGTAATGCCAACGTCATCATTCATTAGAACGTGTGCCATTGTCGGAGGGGTTCTGACTGTCGCTTCTCTCCTTGATAGTGTACTGTTTGCTACTTCCCGTGCTCTCAAAAAGTCAGGCACTGGTGGATTCGGCAGTTCTTCAAAACTGATGTAACATTATTTAATATCTCTTACCAATGGTTATTTTTCACAATTACAGGGTTTCAGGATGACAAAGGTAGGACTACTATACACCGGAAAAGATATGAATGCTCATGTTTTCCGTCTGACGTTACGTTTGGTACTTGATGACATGCCCTGTTTCCGTTTTTTATTCGGTGTCTTTGAAGTAGAAAGATTGGAGGGCAAGTCAATATCGAAACTCAAATCATCCTAACAAAAAGCAACAATTGTAGATCAGAAAATGATCGCTTGATTCAAATTGAGCAACTTACACCAGCTTCAATCCTGAGTTCATCATCCTCAGCATCTTTGTCGAATTTTAGATGAGAAACGTTGTCGGGTACATAATCATCATCATCATCTATGATCTGTCGGGCACGTCTGGCTTTACGGGACCGTCGAGGGGTCGATACAGTTTCTTCTGGTGACTCGGGCAGTGGAGGTTGATCAATGTCCTCATTTGATTCTTCTTTTTCTTGTTTGACCTCAAAAACAGCGCGTACTCTCCGAATGAAGATTTGTCGGGGTTCTTTCGAGGTAATGGTATTTGAAGAGGCAGATACGGCCGGAGGTGAAGCAACTTTCTTTGAGCGAGAAGTTGCCGTTGGTTGAACGGTCACTTGAGCAGGGGAACGGTTGGGATGATTTGTAGTTGAGGTGTGAGCTTTGGTTCTTTGAACTACTTCAGTGTACGGAGGTAATTCACTTTGGTTCGGTACCTTCCGCTTGACTGACTTGGTAGTCGAACGAGGATTCTGTGATCGCGTAGGACTTCGAGCGAAATTGGCGTCCTGGGTGGAGGAGGTAGGTGCAGCTGAGTGATATGTCGGCGGTTGAGATGCACCGGAGCGTGTTGCCAACAGTGTGCTAGATTTCGGGGGTATGGGTGAAATCTACCATTCACAAGTCAATTGACCGAACAGACCAGACGACGAATCCCACAAACTACCTGTCGTTTCGAGACCAGTTCATCTACTCGTGAAGATAACGAACATCGTTCCTGTTCAACACGCAAGAAATGCTCTTGCCAATTCTTCGCTTGATCTTTCCATTGATTGGTTTCGCGTTGCAGCAAGGCATAGTTCTCAATATGGTGGTTTATCTGGATGAGAAGTACCATGTGAGCTATTTCCAACAGAGCAAAAAAAGTCGATTGGCCGTCTGAACATTGGCTTTGTTTCATCATGGGAAACATCACCAAAGTACAAGCAATGACTTCAATGTGATGTCATGAACACAAACCTGGGCTTTTAGCTCCAGAACACGATCTTTGAGTCGTTGCAACTCATTTGTTGAATCCTGCAATGCCTTTAATGCTTCATCTCGTTGAATTTGCGCTTGTCGTGTATCGGTCTCTGCGCGTGCAATGTGATTGCGAACTTGGTTCTGGAACACATCAAACTGGATAGAACTCAATAATCAGTTGGGTAAGTGAGTCAGAGAGACATACAGCTTGAGTCGCAGATTTAGTAAAGATAGAGATAGAGTCGGAAAGGGAGGAAATGTCTTTCCTAGTGTGAGTCATGAATTGAATAAAGCAGGTCAGTTGACGTGAACTCAAGAAATATTCTCACGTGACTAAAGTTTATTGTAAACAGAGTTTAATATATTATATATCCTGAATCTGTTCCTCTAGCCATGCCCACAAGTCTCTTCCGAGTTTGATGTCATCTGACTCCGCGCGGGGCTTTCCTACTCGCGCCCAAGGAACTAGGAACTAAAAAATATAGTTAGATATGATGATAAGGAAAAACGATGAAAATTCACCTTGCCGCCGTAGTTTCCTGCCTCTTCTGCAGTAGCGGCATATAGTTGTGTGATGGCACCTTTCTCGGTTGTGAACAGTGAAACAGGGGTTACGAGTTTCTGGTGAGGGTGATCAGACATTTTTTTCTAAATCAGGGGTAAAAATCTAACCCTAAGATATCTTAATATTGTTTTCTCGTCGATGTAGCGGAAAATCGTCGAGTTGATATTGCCTGGAGTAGTTTCAGCGGTGGCGGTATATCTCATCCACATAAGCAACCACTGACCTGGATTCAGAGATATTGAGACCAAGCCCTGCTCAGCATATCGCCTATGGAACTCATTCGATACAACAATGTTGGCCTATCATTCACAACATAAGTCTTGACGGTTTTCGAGGCAGTGGTCGAACACACAAATTTGCTTTGTACATAAAGCTTATACATCGATAATTTGTTGCGTTCGGGCCCATCCTTGAAGCCGCCAAAAACCAGCCCATCCTCGCAGGCAAAGTAGGATGCAGAAGAAGAGAGGTGGACTACTCGTACACTCTTAGGAGGTGAATGAGTGGCTGTCTCTAGGAGGACTGGTAAAAGCAGTTTCGTCAGGTACCAATGGCCTACAAGAGCTGCTCAATTTGCGATCCCCAATAGCTAGATGGTGAATAACTTGCCCATTGAATTTGTATAGAATTGAAGGTCATACCCCTCGACTAATTGAGAGTGAGGAGGAAGCATGACAGCACTAATCAATGAAGCATAATGTCAAAATGTGACTAAGCGGGCGTACGCATTGTTGATTAGTACGTGTAGCTCCTTCTCCTTGCTGAAAAGGTAGAATTTGGCTAGGCACGCTCTGCAGTTGAACACTAGTCATTACTTACCTCAAAAATTCCTCGGCACTTTCCTTTACACTCTTGAGACTAGACAGGTCCAGATGTAGGAAGATTCCCGTCTTTCCGGTCTCCTTTTCCAAGTCTGCAATTGCAGCCGCTGCCTTCTCTGCACTTCGACAAGCTAAGTAGACCTTTGCATCGTGCTCGAGCAATGCCTAACAAGCGTATAGAATGAGGCTCTGGCCCCTTACAAATTTTAAATGAGCACCTTTGCCGTTTCCTTTCCAATCCCGGTGTTTCCTCCGGTGACTATGACAACTTTTCCTGCAAGGTTCGGTATGTCTTTTGCGGTCCAAGTTGGACGGGGTATGAAAACACTTTGCTTGAGAATTTCACTGAAACCGATGGCACGAAAGTGGGCCCAAGAACGCGGAATTGGCATTGAAGAGACCAGCGTAGGATTGGTATAATCACAATGGAAAACTTCCCATAGAAATCTGGGAGTGTACAATCTGCGAAAGTCTGGGACGCGGCTGTATCGCAATCACATGCATGTCTTCTGCTGTAGCATGACAAAGAAAACTACTCTCATCACCGTGTAATAAATTGTCGATCCAAAAAAAAAAAAGCTACTCTCACTTGCTAGGAGCTATTGAAAGGCAAATCCCAATGATCGAGACTCCCACTGTCTTTGACCTGCACTGTCTCAGGGAGTAACTTCATTGTATAGAGGGGAAAGTCAACAGCAAAATAAATTTATTTCCCATTAGTCACCAAGACAAATTTGATCTGGGAATTTGACAAGAGGAGACCCCCAAATTTAGAAGTAAGGTAGCAGTCACCACAGCTATATCACTAGGGTTTAATCACAAGTTGACACTTGAACTGGAGGACTGCAAGCTTCAATAGAATATTGTTAGGTAACTTGAACCCATCCCTAGGATGAAATTTGTCATCTCAACGAAGATACATCGATATAGAAATCAAGTCAATGAAGTCACTATTAATGGCAACGTATAGTCTTTTTCACTCTCAACACGAGGAGAAACTATGGTTCCCATATCCCACTTGATTGGTTTGTTGCTTTCCTTGAAGGAAAATGAGGAGATAAGGGTACAAATCACCACCTCTGTAAAAACTAAGCAGATAATCTCGTGAAGCGAGGGTGACGTACTCATTTCAAGCAGTGAGTATTGGAATCCTCTGTCAGAAGTTGTCAGTCCCGAGGTCGTCAAAGATAAAGAAGACAATGTACATGCAAGAGCGCGGACCACCCATGAATGTTAAGCTACCGGATAAATTGGCTTGAGTTAATGAGCAAAATCAAGGCATCCTACAGATTAGAGAATATCCCCGCGCTGGGAAGACTCGAGACCGAATTCGGTAAGTCCGTCGACCAGCGCTCTGGCTTCCATTCCAAAGCATCAGGTCCCCATACAGCAGTGTTGCGATTCGCACCTGAATAATGGGGCCAACAGTCACACATTGAGGTGATTATAGACTCAGATTCACCAATAATGGATATACCGATGGTGCACCCTTTCGGTACATAAATTTTCGTTGTCTCTATGCCATCGTTGCCTTTAATTGGAACGGAAAGAGGCACTAAAACATCTTCTTTGTTGCTGATAAAAGTCAATGAGTATACAATGGGTCGAAAACAGTGAGGGAGATGTTACATCTGACTAATCTGCGACAATGGAGGATAGTTAATAATCATCAGAATATGCTCGTGATTGGGCGCGAAGACTTACAGACGAAATGTTTCCTTAATGATGGCATTCAAGTAGGGTAGATTATTCAAAGCGTCATAATCAGGGCAGTTGCCGTAGTGGCATGCAACGTTGATTTCTTCACGAAGCTTCTGCTGCTCTTCTGGATGGGAAGCAAGCAGAAGAAATATGCGAGCGAGAGCTGAAGAGGTCGTGTCCACAGCTGCAAAAATTATTGTTCTAATGCGAATGAGCCCATGATGAGAGGACAGACCGCAGACACGCACGTAATCTATACTCAGATTATATATGTGACATGCAGAATCTCAAGATATATGGCCGACCTGAGCTATGATTTCCTCTTCTGATATATGATCTTGTTCTCCAGCGTCCATATCTCCTTTCGCTGGAACGGAGGTGAGAGCAGGTAACGCGAGGACCAGGATCCACCTACACAGGATACTGATGATATCTTTCCCTTCCCCGATCTGCTGATGTAACCTGCCTTCTTCGAAGGCTAGTTTCTTTTGCTTGTATATCTTCGTAGACGTACGATACGTGACATCGAGAATATCCCGTACACGATGAAGTTCAGGCCACGGCGTTGTATCCACAACCCATCGTTGAAATTTTCTGGATCCGATCTTTGACCCCCATGGTAAGATATAAGCAAGGGCGAAAGCTATGGGAATGGCAGCTGGTCTGGTAAAGTACTGAAAGGTCCGGATGAAAGGCGACAATACAAGTACTTACACAAGCTCCTTTGCTGATTTGCTAAATTCGTGCTCTGGCGCGTCAAGACTGAGATTATCGAATGAGTAACCTAACCCGGTCTGGCCGATAACTTCTAAAGCTGTCCGAGTAAACCAGGTGTGCATGTCGATCTCCTTTGAACCACTTTGTTGGACCTGAGACAAGAGGGCATCGCCACTTGATACAAGTAAATGTACAGTGGTCATGATCTGAGGAAGGACCCACCTTTGGCTAACGTTGTGAAACATAGGAACTGCAAGACTTAAACAAAGCGGACAACGAGTAAGGGGATCGTACCAAATTCTCTGAGGTTCGTATGAGCGAATGCAGGGTTGAACAATTTTCTGTGTTTGCGATGAGTGTCGCCTGGCGAAATGTTGTTTTGAGCGATATGATAAATCACAAGACCTACCACGAGAAGCTACGATACCAGGGCCGAAAAAAGCACGGTTTGCACTAGATAATTGTTGATCAACCCCCGAGAAGCGAAGTGATAGCCACTCACCTGGTATAACGCTCCGTGAGGGTCCATGATTGACCATTCTGTAGATACAGATTAACAAAGAGAAGATATAGTGATACCTTTTTATTTACCTGGACAAGGATGGCGTAAAGTCCAATGGGATCATAAATATAAAGCTGCTCTTCCTATCAGTGGGCATTAGACTTGTTGTTCATTTTTAGAGGTTCGCACCCCGAGAAGTGCATTTATCTTCGTGACACCACCATCTAATCGAATGCGATCAACGGTAATTCATGGAGTAGAGTAGTCATACAAGTTGAGGCGATTGAGATTCGTGGGTCAGCACATTCTCGAGCATGAGCAGTATTGGATCCGAAAAGAAGCAGGTATGTTTTATTTCTTGTTTGAAATCTCGAGAATTTCAAACGTGTGTGGCAGATGCAAGATTTCTTCCGTATGTACGCAACAGTTGTGGGAAAATGTTTCAATACGTGTTGCAATGACTTCACAAGTAAAGCGCTGTCGTCAAAGGAAGTAAGTCATTTTGGCGGTGT
>Ga0153946_1000556_pt1 | contig 16302 bp, 18 predicted proteins | sample TSNJ030MetaG_FD_104751 | JGI IMG/M metagenome (GOLD analysis project Ga0153946, IMG submission 104751) | Attine ant fungus gardens microbial communities from New Jersey, USA - TSNJ030 MetaG | ecosystem: Host-associated > Fungi > Mycelium > Unclassified | place: USA: New Jersey, Wharton State... | reverse complement strand
TCTTGGGGGCCCAAGACTACAAGCACGAGGAGGAAGGAGCGTGCAAACTTCGGTGCTTGTATGTGGTGAATTCTTTGACGAGCGAGGTTCGCCCTCTCATACGGTGATTTAGAGTCTGATTGATCTTGCTGGCTCGGAGAAGGCTACTTCTGACAAGGAGCGAACGAGAGAAGGCAAGTACATTAACACAAGGTGTGTATCTCTTCGTATTCCAATCAATATCGTCTCTAACCTTTCTTCTAGCTTGCTCACCCTTGGGACGGTCATTGGGACTCTGGCAGATAACGCAGCCAAACGCAAGAAGTAGCTCTGCTTTCCTCACAGAGGAGCGTTTTGCTGAATGTTTTTATTTCAGGGATCATGTTCCCTTCCGTAATTCCAAACTAACGCGGATGCTCCAGCCATCGTTGTCTGGAAATGCTCGAATCAGTGTTATTTGCACGATCAATCCTGATCCAGGTGCAGTGGGCGAGAGTATGAGCACGCTGCAGTTTGCAAAACGCATTAAAAGCGTTCAGGTGAGATTTGATGCTATTGCGATATTATGTATGGCTGATGGTTCTTTGCATCTTAGCTCCACGCCCAGAAGAGAGAGGTCGTTGACACAGATGCACTCATCGAGCGCTATAGGAAGGAGATTGAGGACCTTAAAAGGAGGTTGGCTGAGCGTGAAGCAGAAGCACCAACAAGATCGCGTCGTCTTTCAGCGCAGGAAGTTCGTTATCATTTGTTCTCGATCTATGTACATATTTATTTATATTTCTCTAGCAAATTCAAGAATCCAAAGTTATGCGCGATCTCAACAGCCGCATCCAACAACTCACCAAACTGATCCTTACATCTGACTCTCAGGCCGTTGATGAAGTCAAAGGAGATGAATCCCGCCCAACGAGTCCTTCCAAAGTCGACTTTGATATGTCTCCGTATCAACTCCAACAAGAGCTTCTCACTGCACGTACACAACTCGAAACCCAAACCAACCAGATTTTGTCACTCGAAGCTGCCCTAGTTTCACGCCCGCTTCTGGATGCAAGTACACCAGAGAAAGACAAGTTGATTGCAGATCAAGCAAAGGCAATAGAGGAGTTGGAGGTTGCTGTGAGGGAGAGTGAGGAGAACCTGACTCGATCGCTGATAACCGTCAAAGAGGACGTAGAGAAAAAGTGGAAGAATAAGTTGGATATTGAGGTGCAGAGATGGGAAGAGAAAGAGAAATGGGTAGACGAATTGGTCAAAGAGCTCGAGAAGGAAAAAAGGGTGAGGACGAGACTTGAAGACGAGCGTCGAGCATTCGCTTCTTTCGTTAAGAAATTTGATTCATTGCGCCTCGGAGACACAACAATTCCGGTGAAGCCCAAGCCGTCTATGCAGACTCCTGGAGGACCCGCATCAATCTTCGCAGAGAAGCAACGGAATCAGCTATTCCCATCGACACATAACAATGGGAACTTTGAACCCACGGTTGACAGATTGGAGACGACGGAGCCATCTCGGAGATTATCAACGATGAATACATTCTCAGTGCAGCCAAGTCTTTTGGATCAGGTTATGCCGGAGGAGCAATGGGATGATGATGATGATGATGATGCAGATTTTGACGTAGACCCGGCATTGAATTCTACAAGCGCAGTGGAGAAGGCACACGGTAAAGGGAGGAAGTTGAATGGCAACCTGAGGAGTGTGTTGTCGGACAAAGAGAATGTAGTGCCGCCCACCGCCGTCCACTCGATGATATGGCAATAGAACGATAAAAATTGTAACATCAGAAGTCCTTTGCTCGTGACTTGCTGTATGTAGTGTTTAGTGTAGTTTCTTGTACTTTGTTCACGCTTCTGCTGTAGCTTGTATCTATTAATCTTGTTCGTCATAAAGAAAAGTATTTTAGAAGGAAAAAAATGAATGATACGAGCATCTCATTGCTTTGAGATTAGACTTGGTGCATGATAAGTCCCTCATTTCTTCAGCTGCTGAACCTCAATACAATTATGAGATGCCAAACACCGAGTTACTACAATGTGCTAAAGCCTATAAAGATATGAAGGGGAGAGTGACTGCTGAAGCAGCAGAGGTGGTGGTCAAAAAGCTTGCTGTGCTACTTGATGACTCTTGGATAATGATCCCTGTAATACGGTAGACACGGAAAATGAGAAGAATAGAGCGATAAAAGAAGGAAAATGGACACTACGAGGATCGAACTCGTGATCTTATACATATTAGTGAAGATTCAAGATCCCACTGTGCAAAGCATACGCCATACCACTAGGCCAAGTGCCCTACCCTAAATGATGACATAATGATAATAAGATAGATGTCAAGAGCCATAGCCGGGCCGTTTTTTTCATATTCGACGTTGTCGATCCAGCTGACCGGTCATGGACGTTACAGTATATCTTATTGAACCTCAACGACGGAGAAACATAGCTTCTCTCGGGATGGATAGAAACATAAATATGCTCACTTTCAGACTTTCAGTGCACTAGATCCAAATGCTGCGCTTTTTTGTCCTGCTTTTGACCTGTGTTTCATTACTCGAGGTAGCTTATGCTGCTTCGCGTACTAGTCCACCTGCAGGAGCAAAAGTGGTTCGTGCTGGAACCACAAATTCTGGGGAGTTTCAGACAGTCTCTGCTGCGGTCGCTTCACTCCCAAGTGATAGTAGTTCACAAGCCATCTTCATTTATCCTGGGACATACACCGAACAAGTTTATATCAGTCGTTCTGGACCTCTGACTGTTCGTTTCTTTCCGCCTGTTAGAGAGTCCACGAGCAAACGTTGATTCCTTCTCTAGATCTATGGCTACACGACCGACACTTCTGATTATAGAAACAATCAAGTGAATCTTCAGGCCGGGATCGACGCCGGAAGTGCAGGCTCGGATGACGCGAGTGGTACTCTTCGTGTGCACAAGGACGACTTCAAGATGTACAATGTCAACGTAAAGAATACTTTTGGGGTTGGATCGCAGGCTATTGCCATCAGCCAATACGGAAGTCGAGTCGGACTATACGGATGCGGCTTCTACGGGTACCAAGACACTCTTTATGCGAACGAAGGCACTCAGGCGTACCTCCGGGGTTACATCGAGGTATTCCTGTCCTAGCATCGTTGTTCCCTTTCTAAATATCGAACCGGTCTACTCAGGGCGCAACTGATTTTATCTTCGGTAGACGAGGCAGTGCTTACTTTGGCGGGAACACAATCGGTGTCAAGGGTGCTGGCTTTGTAACGGCTAATGGGCGTGAATCTGATGATTCTGGTAGCTGTGTGTATTTTTCCAACCTTTGAACCATAGAGCCTAGCTGAATCCGATCCGGGATCAGACGTCTTCAACGCGAATACCATCGTAACAGCATCCGGTGCATTTTCGAACGCTACCAATGCCCAGTTCTTTGGTCGACCCTGGGGTGGTAAGTCCGCCTCTCTTTATGGTTAGGCGATCCGAGTGACTGATCTCACTACTTTTCATAGATTTTGCCAAGTACGTCGTCACTTTAGCGCGCTTAGGATCGAAGTCAGCTTCCTTCCTAGAGTCATTTTCAAGAACACTGTTGTCACAGCACCATTTAACAAGGCTCTTTGGTCTATCTGGAACAGTGGGGACCCGCGGACAGATAACATTCTATTCGCGGATTACAACAGTACAGGAAGTGGTATCAGCGGCGCCTCTCGTCCTGCCTTTGCAACCCTCCTTTCTGCTTCCCAAGCAGCGTCATACTCCATTTCTAGTGCACTTGGAAGTGATTACACGACTTGGGTAGATATGAGTTATGTCGTGTAAGGCCAGTTCATCGTAACGGCTAGCAGTATCTGGCCATAATCTTGCATCTCAAAGTTGTCAAATACTTGATTCCGAATGCATACCTGAAAGAGCTTAGATTGAGCGAAAATGAAGAGGCCGTTTTGGATAGGCTCTGATTTCATTGGGTGAAGTCGATCTTTGTTCCACATGATTCATTCGACTTTGAGGAAGAGGGAAACAAGCGAAACTAGTAATGCAGTCTGGATCTCCATGTCCAAATGTTTTGGCCTTGTCATGAAGAGTGTAGATGTGACAATCCGAGAAATCAGTTAGACATTCCCTTACCTGATAGATATGAAGGGGTATTAGCGGATCGCAGAATAAAGTAAATTCTACCAAACGCCTTGAGAGGTGCATCTAGTGAGATACCCGTTCATGGAGCCGCCAACTAAGAAGTAGGGTATAATCTGGTTCCTGTCTTCGCTGACAGATCCGGAAAGCTGAAGCTAGAACAATGATCGACGTTAAACATTAGATATTATACAGACTGGATATGAATAAATCTAGTGAATCAATTTACTTCCGTTTGGTCTTTTTGCTGGTACTGGGTTCGGTTTTTTCGCCACCCTGCGCAGTAGCATGAATAATCCGAGTTGGATCACATAAAAACAAATCCTCACCTTCCGCTTCACCCCTTTAGCCTTGGATGTGGTCTTAGGAACAGATTTGTCCTTCGGTTTCACAGAAAAGAAACCATCGAGGCGACCTTGTTGCTTGGTATTCAAGAATTTTTGAAGTTTTTCGGCACCTTTGCGAACACGCTCCTCACTCAAAAGGATATTAGCCGGGGATAATCATATGATTTGTGGGTGCCTCACTTGAATCCCTTGTCTGTCACCAGAAATTGCACAAGGCCATCTACATCAGGGCCCTTCCACTCGAGCTGCGGGATCTTAGATAAAATAAAAGACTGGAAAGAAGGCATGGCAACCGACCTCTACTTCTTCGGCGGGTATAACATCAGGGTTTTCAAACAGTTTCTTGGCCTCTTCCCAAGGCCAGTCTTCGGGTATTCTAATACCACCTGTCCCCTTCCCCTTCTTTGCCTTTTTTGTTGTTTCTTTTTCTGGCTCGATGTCTGATGTTGGTTCTGGCTCTGGCTCTGGCTCCGTCTCATCCTCTGATACTGCCGTTGAAGCCGCTTTCTTTTCTGCAGCCCTGAAATACCATGTAGGAGGAAGTCTAGACGCCAGTTGACCATACTCACTTCGTTCGGAGATGAGCAAGCACATTCCTCAGGTTAGAGTGTTCCCGAAGGAGTTTAAGAGCAGATTTGGGCCCCACGCCCTTGATTGGTTCAAGATAATCGCAGCCTAAGAGAATGCAGAGGTCGATGAACTAGACTAGCTTCAGCCAGAGCGCGAAATAATATCATAAGATAATTGCCTGGTCCATGCTCATGTCAAGGCCTTCTAAGGCAGTCTGAAGGTTAATTTCACTAATAGGTTGTTTCTTGGCCTCAGAAAAGGTGAGATGTCGATACAAAATGGGAGCGTTGAATGTTAGTGTATCCATATCTTCTGAGCCTGCTGCATATACCTGGCAGGAATGTAAATATAGATGTGAAAATGATCAAGGAACTTACTTTGTCACCACGAGCAAGTTCTGCACATTGTGCCTCGGCCTCCGAGGGTGCCTAAATGGGATTAAAATGAGGTGGATACACTTCCCTTGAAAGAACAGCATACGACAACAACTGGGATTCCCATGAGTTTGAGGAGCTTGATGCATTCTTCATTATGTTGCTTTGTCACTTTGACTGTTCGTCTTGACAGCCGGTCAACCTCTTCTATTGTCCCAGTTTCTTTGGCTTCCTCTCCCTCCTCCTTAGCTTCCTCGCGACGTTCAAATCGCTTCGATAGCTGCAAGACATGAGCGATACAATACAACTGAATAATTATCCAAACATACAACTCCTTGCTTGAGCGAGGGTGGTTTGCCGTCAAAGACATACGCCGGTTTAATACCGTTCTCGACAATGCGTATCGTACGGTAAAAGAACCCCATCAGATGGCTTGTCGTTTCACCAGCGTCATTTGTGAGCATTTCACCATCCTTCTGTCGGACAGCTATCAGAAACTGGTATATTGACATAGACGCGTCTATAGCGACTTTGCGACCAAAGAGGGTCTTTATATCGTGTTCTTTGATAGCTGCTGGCGCATGTTGTAAAATAAGTGTTGTAAGGCCCTTGATACCCATGGTGGATAACAAAATGATACTCGTGACGTCAAGAGCTCATGTGACCAAGTGACAAAAACATCACGAAATAATCAATGCGCCGAATGCTCTACCCTTCACTAGTTTTTCACAGGAAAAAAGCACGAGGCCTCACGGAAGAGCCAAGAGTATCACACAGCGGATGGGTTCATTGAAGAAAGTTGAACTTTAGACAATAGCTGATCAATCCAAACGAGCCAATCGTGTTACATCTTTTGCTAAACACACAACGTTTCCGCCAGCGAACAGTGTGAAGGACAAATCTAATTTAATGTGCACTTGATCTCTGGATATTGCTGGCCGTATAAGAGATACAGCCCTGAAGATTGAAAAGTCCCCTAAGCTTGACCATACTAGGTGAATAAGATCGTGCTTCTAACCTACAACTGGCCCGCGCAAGACCCACACTTATCCATGCTAGACTATGCTATTGGAAGAAAAATCAGTCGAAATAGGAATAAGAGATGGCCGAAACATGGAAAAGAGTGATCCTCTTCGGAGCACATAGGTAGTCTTAGGTTGTTTTTTTCAATTCAAAAATTCATGGACCGATCGCAGTCCGATTACCAGTCACACACAACTAGACAAATTTACTAGGCAAGAAGAGCTCCCTGCCAGCTAATGGCTGATATCTGTAGAAAGTCTTGATAGCAGGCTGGGGTATGCTAATCCCCCACGGTCCGGATGTGGGGTTTACCGCAAGGGGAAACAAAAGTTCTATTTTTGTGTTGCTCGCGCACCGAAAGGGTTCTCACATGATCTCCCCCCGCTGATCCGGTTACTGTAACCGAAGTTTCTCCTAGGCTACAACACAAATCTTGTTTTATCTTCTGCGGTCGAATTCGGGATTCTTTGTCCTAGCAACAGGGTTAGGGGTCTACAGAAGTATCGAGATGATATTCTACTTATCAGGAGGCTACTCTAACGACTGAGACCTGGTATTTTCTGTCGCCTTGCAGCTTGGGAATATGATGCTAGACAGATTTTTGGAAGAAAGTGTGTGCTATATCATGACCCTATGAATGGAAACTGGATAACTTCCCGTAAAAGGAACTTGAAATACGATTCCCAGACACGTTGCGACACACGTGTGACAGTTTACCTCTCGAGCCACCCTGCAGGCTGCGCGCTCACTGTAAATCTGTGTTGCTCTTCAAGCACGTAATGAATGCTCAGCAACAACGCTACAAACCTCACAAAGCTGTCAGTGGAATTAATTTGAGCTTATATTCGTCTAGTGAGTATTCTATTATCTATAAAAGGGGTTGCTAGATCACTAGCTGACATCTCGGCAAAGTGGGAAAATGTGGGTCCTCAGATTTTCCCACTTTGCCTATGGGAAGTCGTCCCCTACTGACAAGCGATTTAAGAGGCAAGCAGGAGAGACGAATTTCCGAACTCACGTATAGGTAAGCGACCGTAGGCTACGGAATCGACTTCCCCACGTTCAGTTATTTTTCTTCCGGAAATTGCAGTGCGGACCGGTAATCAAAACCGGCTTAGGATGTTGTTATGCCGTCGCGAGCCCATCGCGTGAAAGACCAAATCTCCGGCGACCGTCGTCTAATCGAGAGGTCATACGCTCACGCCAGTCAGAGTGGCCAAGAAGCATCATTGTTGAGATAGGGCACTCCGCTTTCATGTGTCCTGATATAAAAAAAGATTCTAAATTTTACGTTCCCAGCTCTCCTTGCACACGTCGCTGTTGGTCCTTTCTTTCTCTGACACTCTGACACTCGTTCACGGTCTTTCGTTAACTCTCTTCGAGAACCCGGGGAACCGTTGGCAAATATGGTCGCTGGGTTAGAACGTTCATTGATCAACCATACCCTAGGAGCTGTATTCATTGGCTTCGCCTTTGCGTGTGTGTTGTATGGGATCCTGATAACTCAGGTATTCCATTACTTTCGCAGATATCCGTTGGATAAGTTAGTCTACAAACTCACTGTCAGTGTTGACTTGACTATGCATCCAGTTTGTATTGATGACCTTAAATCAGGTGGTTATGATAGTGTTCGTACGATACGAGCTGCAGCTTCTCACAATTGGCTGAGATGACTTCAGGGCTTTGGAAACAGCAGATCAGATGTTCATTGGACATCTTGTATATTACTATGCTATCGACAATTGGGCGGATGTGCTGGTGCTAACGCAAGCATCAATGAAATGGTATGTTCGAAACCTCTGCCCGGGCGCAGTCCATTGACTCCTGCCATAGGTCTTTGATCGTACGTGTGAACCGTCCCTGAAACAAACTTCACTTATGCGAAAAAACCCTAGACTGCACTTTTAACCGGAGTAAGCATCCAGTAAATCTATCAATGTGAAAACTGACCCTTGATCGCAGTCAGTTGTGGGAACCATTGTCAAGACGTAGGTATTATTACGAGGCGCTGAGTGATTTTTTGACCATGCTATTCTCGCAGTTATTTCGGTCTGAGAGTGTGGCGGTGTAAGTTCCAGCTAGTGTCGAGTCAGAGTCCAGAATGCTGATGTACGGAGGTAGTCAGTGGCCGTAATATCTGGATAACGGGATTGATTGTACGCGCTGTCGATGGCTTACGAGTCCGTTGGGATGTTGAAAACCATCTTTCAGATCTTCTTGTCCTTTGCACAACTCTGTTTGGCCATCAGTATGTGTCTAAGCATGAGCCTGATGTGTTTTTGGCTGACATAGATCTGCACTTACTCTTCTGAAGCATATTCTGTCAAAGCGTTCGTATTGTATTGACTAGAGCATTGGCATCGACATTTATGGTTCTCCGTAGTTTCGCGCTACCAAGTATCTTCACCGCGCAAAGAATCCAGGTATGTCAATCTCTTGATTGCTGAGTCTTTCACCACATACTCCCTCAGATCCTTGGAACGGTCTCACTTGGAACAGGCGTCCTTACTGATATCGTGACCGCCGCGACGTTATGCTTTTTCCTGAACAAATTACGAACAGGATACCGGTCGTGTGTTGCCTTTGGCCTCCATTCACAGCTCCAGCTCTAATTAAGAACCTCTCTTTAGCTCTGATTCCCTCGTAAACATGTTGTGCCGTTATGCAATTAATACGGGTGCCTTGACAAGGTGGGTTTCCAGTGGTAAATCTTGCTCAAAAATGCTCGCCCGTCTTATGCCTTGAAATTTTTTAGTACTATCAGCTTGGTTACTGTCATTCTTGTAAGTCCAGAAAAATTGCGATATCAAGAGCTTGACTTATCTTACCGTAGTACAACATCGAACCCTCTGTCAATCTTTTCTTCGTTGCATTTTACTTCATCCTTAGTAAACGCAAGTAATCTCTCAGCCTTTGATAGAATATTGCTGATAATGCCTCAGTATACGCTATTTCCCTATTGGCAACGTAAGTTTTTGGATAGATTCTCCCCTTACTTTGCTCACCCATGTCGGCCTCGATTATAGCCTTAACACACGCCGTGAACTTCGAGGTCGAGGTACGGAGGAACAGGGCAATACGACCAACAATACCAATATGTTTCACTTGGGGACTCGTATTCCCAGTATGGGTCCCAATGATCTTGAAGGCTATGGAGTTAATCCTCCACAGCTCAGCCGAGGAAACAGCGTAATCCTGGACACACCTCAGAGTGCTTTCTTCTATGCCAAAGAAGACTCCCCGCGCAATTCTTTTCGTCCTGAGAAAAAGTATGTACTTCTTACTTGTCGTATCTCTGACATTAACATTTCAGCAGAAATTCTGGGTTTTCATTCTAAAAAAATGGTAGTATATCACTGTTTTATTGTTGTACCGTAGCTATTGGTTTTCGTTCTCTAGTTACAGGAATGTAATATACATAGACAGGTTCCACGTGCTCTGTGATCTGTGAGAAGCTCTGAGAAGCAGGGCGATGGACCATTTTTTGTTCCCACAAGAGAGACTCGAGGGAGGTAATAAGGTGATAAGGCGGCTCTCGGTTCCTTGCCTGCATTGTCATCCCCTTTGTATAGTTTGATTTTTGCTATTGTTCTTTGATTACTCAAGATGTATATCTCACTGGTGTTCAGTGTGCCCTCTCGATTGAGGTTGCAATCGACGGCTCAGAACTCTTGGCGCACTAGCGGACCGTAAGCTGACCGAACGTGACAATCGCAATATCAATTTACCCTCTTCGCTTGCTTCTATCATGAAAAAGTCCAGTCATGGGGCCTCATTGGAGAATTCCCCACCTCTACCTACAAATATGCAGTCCTGGAATTCACTCAAGAAGCAACCTGGTTGTCAAAGACAGGATCAGTATCCCCATACATACCCCGCATTGCATACCACAGACTCCAAGATGAAAGGGAACGAAGGGTCCATTTGGCTGCGGACGGGAACATGTTTGGCGACAATTCTGCTTGTGTTAATGTCCTTTTCGGTGTCCTCCACGGTCCATGCGAGGTCGTCAAAGATTGAGCGTGCTATGGATGCCAGAACTCCTGACGTTCAGTTCGACAACTATACTCTCTTTCTTAAAGGGCAGAGAGTATTCCTCTAGTAAGTCATCGCCATTTTAGGGACTTGGTGCTCTCAGAGGTGAATCAGCTCCGGTGAATTTCATACTTTCCGACTTCCTGTTCCATCGCTTTGGCCAGATATTCTCCAAAAAGTCAAAGCGGCAGGGCTGAATAGCGTCAGTGTATATGTTCACATGGGTCTCACTAATCCTGCTCCTGGAGTCGTGGATTTTGGTGGATTCCGTGCCCTCCAACCTCTATACGACGCGGCAAAAGAAGCCGGTGTCTGGGTTGTTTTGCGTCCAGGTAAGTGTGTACGTCATAGTACCATGAAATTCAGCTCAGGAAATATTACAGGACCTGTAAGTGTTTCCGAGCCTGTGACTTATAATTGTTCTGATGGGATCAAGTACATCAATGCTGAAACCACGGCTGGAGGAATTGCTCACTGGGCAACTACGGAAGTTGCCGGCTCCCTCCGTACGAACGCGACAGATTGGAAGGCTGCATGGCAAGACTATATCCAGGGTATTATCAATGTGACCGCTCCGAATCAGATATCAAATGGTGGACCAGTGATTGGTGTGTCCAGACTGCTGATCTTCATTCCTCGTACAAATTAGTATACATCCAGCGATCCAGATTGACAATGAGTACTCCCAGAACCCTGCTCCAAATGCTGAATATTTCGTGGATTTGGAAGCAACATATCATGATTCCCCCATCGTAGTACCCTTGACGTATAACGATCCAGGTCAAGGGAGGAATTTCGTCAACGGGACTGTGAGTGTCTATGTTTCTTGAGTTCATAGTTTAATGGGGTACATCTTAGGGTGCAGTAGACCTATACGGGTATGAATCACTTGTTGCTGATTTTGCAGACTTATCGCCAAACTGAATAATAGACTCGATTCTTATCCTCAAGGCTTCGATTGCTCAAATCCGACCGTTTGGAGGGGAGTTCCGACAAATTTTCATCAGTATCATGCCGACGTCAATCCATCTCAGCCATGGTACATCCCAGGTCAGAATGCGATCCGCTTCCTCAACATTTTACTCATACCTCTTTGCAGAATTCCAGGGTGGTTCCTTCGATGCATGGGGACCAACAGCACCTGGTACAGAAATTGCGTTGCTTTGTAACCAGCTTAACTCACGTCATTCGCAGGATACGGACCTTGCAGACAGTTGACTGGGCCAAATTTCCAGTCTGTCTTTAATCTAAATTTATGGGCAAGCAATGCGAAGTTGATAAATTTCTACATGCTTTATGGGTGCGTGGTTAACAAATTGTTGCTCTTTTATCACTCGGTGTTGATTCTTTATCGATGGTCAGTGGCACATCCTGGGGTGGTCTCCCTTTTCCTGGAGTCTACACGTCCTATGATTATGGTGCATCTGTGGGTGTCGGCAGCCTTCTGACTGTCTAACATTCTTATTTCTTGTCACAGATCGCAGAATCGCGCGACTTGACGACCAAGTATGACGAGCTCAAGCGTCAAGGTCTCTTCCTACGAAGCTCCCGAGATTTCTATAAAACAGATTGGGTTGCAGACTCGTCCACCGGGCTTTCTGTATCTACCAATAGCAATGCTTTCATCACGCTCTTGAAGAATTCTGACACCGGTACCCAGTTCTTCATTGCCAGACAAGGAGATTCAACCTCTACGCGAGTAGTATTACCATGTCCTTTTGCATGTCATAACCCGTTGACTTTCTTTAGTAATACCATAACCTTCAAGCTGAACGTTACCACAAATGCTGGCACCGTCCAAATACCTACTGTCGCTGACGCGATCACCCTTGGAGGACGTGAATCCAAGGTCATAGTCACAGATTATATATTCGGCTCAACCTCCGAAATTTCTTATTCCACAGCTTTCATCTTTTTCGCTGGCATCATTGATGGGCGTGATGTGCTTTTCCTGCACGGAAATTCCACGCAACAACATGAGGCCTCCATCAAGCTCACAGGCACGCCTACAAACCTTGCTCAGCCTTCCTCCTCGCAGATTCAGGTTCATGATGGTGGCAATTTCACCACAGTTACCATCCTTGCAGGTCTTCAAGACTTCGTCACGATTTATGATTCAGACACTCAGCTTATCCTGTATGCCGATTCGACGACTGCAGCTACGTTCTGGGCGCCTGTTATTCCTGGATCTGTCGATGATCCACTACGTAATTTCTGGGGCATTGGCACAAATCAGACCGTCCTTGTCGGTGGGCCCCGCCTTGTCCGCAGTGCCTCCTTGGACTCAACAGGCAAGACCCTTGCATTGATCGGTGACCTCAAAGAGGGAGTCATATTGACCGTCATTGGACCCAAGACCGTTACAATGGTGACGTGGAATGGACAAACGGTTTCTACTGATGCCCAGGGAATGCTGCCCTCTACAATTGATGGTTCACTGGTCGGCCAACTATCTTTGCACAGCAATGTGACTGGTATAGTAGTTCCGAAGCTTACTGGATGGAGGTTCAAGGACAGCTTGCCTGAGGTGACAGACATTACGTTTAGTGATGTAGATTGGGTGTTGGCGAACAAGACAACAACAAATATTCCCGTCAAACCTGCATACGGAGATGGAAGGATTCTTTATGGTTGTGACTATGGTTTGTAAGTACATCCTATTTTTTAAGGATTCGGGATCGCTGATGATGGTGTCGAATGAAAGCTGTGAAAATATCGTGCTTTGGAGAGGTCATTTTAATTCCAATAGGCAAGAAAGAAGCCTGAATCTGTCGATTAACGGGGGTGAAGGTATGTCTTGAACTACTGGATGTAAGGAACATAGTTGATCCATGAACGTCAGCCTTCGCTGCCAGTGTATGGTTGAATAATGATTTTTTGGCAACATCTTTCGGCAAGTGAGTATCATTTTTTCTGCAGTTTTCGCATTACCAACGCTTGCTCGAAAAGCTCTACCAACAATCGCAATAACATAGAAGAGGTCGATCACGAGTTCACTATTCCCACTGGTGCATTGAAACAGGGACCTAATGTCGTTACTGTAGTTCAGGTATGTATTCTGTCCTTGATTTTAAGCTCAGAATCTCATAGTTAAGTAGGACAACATGGGTCTTGCTGAGTCTGGTTGTAAGTTGCCTATTTTGAAACAGCCAAAATGTTCAAGGTTTCATCACAGCGACTCCGAATACTATCAAGAGTCCTCGTGGCATTCGTGGCTTTAGCATAGCCGGTAATCAATTCGGAGACTGGAAGGTCCAAGGAAAAGTTGGTGGCTACAAAAAGTGAGCTTCCAGATGACATGTTTTACGCGCAGATCATCCGATGCTCATTAACTCAGTTTCCCTGACAAGACTCGAGGCGTGTAGTCAATCCTATTCGTCTCTTCGCTATAGATAACACTTATCTTCCTAGGTGTTCTCAACGAAGGTGGATTATTTGGCGAACGCCAAGGCTGGCATCTACCTGGATTCTCCACCAGAAACTGGCCAGAACGTGACTTGACTCTGGGCTTGCCTAATCGACAGGCTGGGGTAGGGTTCTTCGTGACCACGTTTGATCTAAATATTCCTCGTGGTATAGATGCCATGATGTCTTTCACATTTGGAGAACAGTTGGGACAACCATATCGTGCTTATTTATTTGTGAATGGATGGATGATGGGTAAACGAGTTGGTAATCTTGGGTGAGTTTTTATGGGAGTCAAGTAATTGGAACAATTTCCGTTCGTTGAGGATTGACACTGTTGTGCAGACCTCAATCCAAATTCCCTGTTCATGAAGGTATTCTAAACTACCGCGGAACAAATACCGTGGCAGTTGCTTTGTGGGTGATGACGCCGAATGTAACGATTGCACCGGACTTGGAGTTGACGCTTGATAGCGTGTATGAAGGGGGTGTAGGCAATGTACAGGTTAACAATCCAGTATGGTCACCGACTGGTAGGCAGTAAGGGAAAGATAACTAAATCATGCTGTTGCACTGGAGTCTACTAGCAATGTACATGATAAGAATTTGACATGGATGACAACTCAATGCAGGACCCATAATTTCCATGTATGACCTTCTATGGCATTTGGATTTCTAGATCTACTTGCTGCTCAAGTGCCAGTTTGATTATCAGACAATTTATTCACTGACGGTTACTATACACTTTCGATTCGAGATTGCTTCAAACTTTCCTGTCCTAGTTAAACCATATTAACCATATTTCGCGAGCAGCACCATTCATGTTGAGGCCGCTTTCAATGCCTCATACAATCCATGCTGATCTCCCAAAGCATATGTTAATGTCGCTTTCTGAAAGATGCCTTCGTCTGTCGATAGTTCAAGCTGCGCAGGATGAGTAAGAACCATGCGGAATGAACCTGCACATACCAGAGATATTATATCGTCAAGTAGTTGTGCTTGACCGACGCTCATTCCTAGTAGTCCATTATAGTTCACATTGACAATATGTACATGGAAGTGATCTAGGGAACCATGATAAGTGCATATGAATGATAGCGGATACATAGAGAACGCACAGTAACTTGGTTGATAGTGAACGAACATACGAAGCGAGCCTTTTCCGAGGCCCCATCTCTGATGAACGATCCGTTCGGCTTCGCTACGGATATTGTTTAGAAGGGGAAGATGACATTTCTTAATATCACGAAGGCTACGGATGCTCCGATCCTGGGTGATCGCTACGAGATAGAGAGAAGATATGGTCTTGAGATCCCATTTCATGTCCGGGAGGATCATGAAATCGGGGCTTGAGATCAGAACTTTTTCTTGCTCTGAACGACCTTCAAGTATATTCTCCATCCTTTGAGGAAGTCAATACTTGTCAACTAGAGCCTTGAATATTGTTCACCATTGGGTTCTCGAGGGAGGGAATGAGTCGATGTATGGTTTGACAAGTTTGTCATAGAGCTCTGGCGTTTCATGTACAATCAACTGTTCCTGTTTTGTGTACTGCATTTTTGCCAGTTGGACAAGGGCTTATCGGGAAAAAGTCCCAGATCTGACCTTCCTGATGTGCACATCTGTTGCAGGACATATTATATTGATCTTCAGGTCTTGTTCTCGACCAGGGCCTAACCAGCCGAACATCCAAGTATACTGATGTCACGTAGATATCCTACGATTACTTGAAATCGTTGGCTGCAAAGATGGATTGCTTACTATGTCCGTGCTTTGTTCGAGCCTTATTTTCTCAATTCCAGTAAGCGCATTAAAAATGCCAGGTATCTGAGCGGGATCGAAAGCAGTTTTTTCCAAGCGGACTATAGCTTGAAGTTCGTCGCCGTTTCCTTCAAGGTCAGGAAAAGAGCCAAGAAAAATAACGATATGGGCCAGAGGATCTTCATGCAGAATTCTTTGAAATTTGAAGTTCCGTAGAGTCTGTGGTGCGGCCCAGTGGGACATGATGAGGGTGGACTTTGTTCTGGATGTTATTCTGATTCGTTTTAGTGATGACCTTGTGATCGTCAGGTGTCATGTCACAATGAAATATTTGTGGTTGTCCCTCCTGTTAGCAAAAAAACTGCTGCCGAACTGAGACCCTGAAAATTAATATCAAGTATAAAACGAAACCTGATACCATGACTTGATAATTGGGATAGTGGTGTGAGTTGTTGGTAGAACTGTCAAACGGAATTACGACAAAAGTCTGCCGTGTGAAAGCTTCTTGGCTAGAGTCGTCAGTGTTGTAGCATGCATCTCAAGTCGCTGTATCCAGATCCTCCTCCAAACCCACCCCTGCTCAATGCATATTCAATGCTGGCTGGTCGTCCAGATTTGGCTAATTGGCCTGACTTCACCGCACATGTAGAACATCATACGGGCAAGAAATATTCGTTCAAGGGGTTATGCGCGAGA
>Ga0153946_1000555_pt1 | contig 16307 bp, 11 predicted proteins | sample TSNJ030MetaG_FD_104751 | JGI IMG/M metagenome (GOLD analysis project Ga0153946, IMG submission 104751) | Attine ant fungus gardens microbial communities from New Jersey, USA - TSNJ030 MetaG | ecosystem: Host-associated > Fungi > Mycelium > Unclassified | place: USA: New Jersey, Wharton State... | reverse complement strand
TTTACAAACTGTTCACCCGTGTTAATGCCACGTGTTTTTTTAGAAACCCGTTAGATACTTACTGGATAACGATCACCGGAGCAAGGTTTATTTTTAAACACGGATATACTGTCGACGGACTGAATCTTTATGGCTATATCGGTTTTCCCCTGATTGCATTTAGAGGAGATCATCGGACCGGGTATCAGGAAGCAAAATTATGCATAGCAAAGATGGAAGAGCGCAAATATCATAATGCACTCGGCAGGAATCTCCTTATTTTTTCACTGCATTTTATCCATTGGATGGAAGACCTCAAAAACAGCATACCGTATGCGCACGAGTCTTTTAAGCGCAATTTGGAAATAGGCGACATGGAGTATGCGTGTTTTGCTTATTATACTACGCTCACTGCCCTATTGGAAACCGCCGATAATTTGGATGATCTGAAGCTTGAAGGTGAAAGCGCTATTGCGTTTGCAAAGAAAACAGGAAACAACCACTCTTTACAAACATTTATAAACTTCAAGCAATTTTATAAAGCTATGAAGGGCGAGACTTGCGAACCCGGCAGCTTTGACGATAACAATTTTATCAGTGAGGCATTTATAGAGAAAAATACCCGGACCAATAACATGATGGCGTTGTGCTTCCATTATACTCTCAGAGCTTTGTCGGCATTGATATATTCCGATTATGACACAGCGTTTGAATTGACAGAAGCCGCCGTACCCATTATTTCATTTGTGGACGCCTTTTACGTCAGTGCGCAGCATAATTTTTTACATTCTCTTTCCATTTGTAAAAAAATCGCCTCTATGGAACCGGAAGACAGCGAAAAGAATCGTTTGACTGAGGTATTAAAGTGTAATCAGCAATGGTTAAGCAATCGCGTTAAGGATGCTCCCGTTAATTTTTCATATATGCATACAGCCATTGAAGCCGAAATAAAAGCTCTTGACCAAAATATATCAGAAGCGATTGTACTATACAATAAAGCCATAAAAGAAGCAAAAAAGAGCGGCCGGCTTTCCTATTACGCATTGTTATCTGAGTTAATTGTACCCTGCTATATGCAAACGAACGCACAAAACACCGCCGCCCGTCATTTACAAAATGCTTACATTGCTTTTTCAATGAAGGGTGCCAACGGAAAAAGCGAACAAATGCGGAACAAATACAATGAGTTGTTTTCCTTATTCCATATTGATAATAAGCTGCGTTCATTGTCAGCTTCGAAGTCCGGTGATGATATAAACTCAGCTTCGACAACCACGCCCACGATCAATGACGAATTATATTCCGTGATCGAGAAGCTTTTAGTCACTCTGCTTGAAACCTCCGGTGCGCAGAATGTATACTTCACAAGCAAACAAAGCGGCAGCTTTGAAATACTGGCGGAAGGGCATATGCTTGGAAATGACATTGATATTTCACTTGTACCCAAAAGCGCCGGCAACAATCTTCCTCTCAAAGTGTTGAACTATGCAGACCGCAGCAAGGAATGTATTGTATTAGATTCCGTAAGCGATTCCCGCCAGTTTGGCACCGATGATTATTTTAAATCAAACATGTGTAAATCGGTGATGTGCTTTCCGGTTATGGATAAGAATGATGTTGAGGGTATCGTATACTTAGATAACAGCTTAATTGCCGGAGCATTTAACATAGGCCGGTTAAAAATACTTAATATTATTGCTTTACAGCTTGCTGTTTCTCTCGAAAACACTGATGTACATGAAAAAAGCAGTAAAATGACTGTCTATAACCGTCAGGCACCGTCGGCAAAACGGGCGTTCATTTATGCGGAAACAGAAGGAAAGGCGGCGGAAGAGCATTACAAACTTATGCTGGACTCCAGCCCTCTCGCCTGCAATATTTGGGATGCCGATATCAATATTATTGACTGTAACGAGGCTGCGGTTAAACTGTTTGATTTAGCTTCAAAAGCGGAATACTGTGAAAAGTTTATGCAGCTGCATACCCCTGTTCAGCCGAATGGCAGACCGTGGGGGCAAATGCTTAGCGAATATTTAAAGGCATCTGTCACACAGGGCGAGGCTAAATTCCAATGGATGTATCAAAAATTGAATGGTGAACTTATTCCGGCTGAGGTTGAATTAAAGAAAGTTGCGTATCAAAATACTTTCAGGATAATAGGATATACCCGTGATTTACGCGCTGAGCTTGCTGCAAAAGCAGAGGTAATAGAAGCGGACGAGCGCAATAACGCTATGATTAACGCAACACCTATTTGTTTTACTTTCTGGGATGAACAGAATAAGTTGATTGATTGTAACGATACTGTGATTGACCTTTTTGAAATTGAAGATAAAAATACTTTTATTGAAAACTTTTTTCTGTTTTCTACCGAGTACCAGAAAGATGGAACACCTTCAAAAGAAGCGTTTCAGCTTGCCCAGCAAGACGTAAAAGATAAAGGACGCTGTGTATTTGAATGGACACATCAAAACCTGTTTGGGGCTGAGATTCCTGCTGAAGTTACCTTAGTCAAGATTGACTATAAAGGGTCGTACCGAATAGCCGGTTTTATGCGGGATTTGCGCGAGCATAAAGCTATGCTGGCGGTAATTAAGAAAAACGAGAAAGAACTGTTGGAGGCAAAGTTAAGCGCTGAAAACAGCGCTAATGCCAGAAAAGAATTTCTCTCTAATATGAGCCATGAAATCAGAACGCCGATGAACGCTATTATCGGTATGGCGAATATTGGTCAGGCGACGGATAATATAGAGAGGATGCGGTATTGTTTTGGAAAGATAAATGATGCTTCCAGACATTTATTGGCATTAATTAATGATATCCTTGATATTTCTAAAATTGACGCCAATAAGTTAGAGCTGCATAACGAACCGTTTAGTCTGGAAAAGATGATTGAAAACATCCGCAATATTAATTCCGTAAAGGCTGAAGAAAAGAATATCCGGTTGGTTTTCAACATAGACAAGGGCATATCCCGTCATGTTATCGGCGATGAATTGCGGTTATCGCAGGTCATAACCAATCTTATGACAAACGCAATAAAGTTTACGCCTGACCTTGGAACAGTACAGCTTGTTATTAAGCATCAGTCGGTTTCTGAGAATGAAAGTGATTTCTATTTTGAAGTTACCGACACCGGCATCGGAATATCGCCTGAACAAATCACCAAAATATTCTCCTCTTTTCAACAGGCCGATGGGAATATCACCCGCAAATTTGGGGGTACGGGCCTTGGGCTTTCCATATCCCAAAAAATAGTGGAACTTATGGGTGGGAAAATCAGTGTTTCCAGCGAAATTGATAAAGGAAGCCGTTTTTATTTTACGATCAGACTTACAATTCATGATGCTTTGTCGGATTATGATTCACTTTCAGGAATTCAGACGCAAGCTTCTGAAAAAGAACGGACCTTTAGCAAATGCCACCTGCTTCTTGTTGAGGATAACCTTATTAATCAGGAAATTGTAATTGCTATACTGGAGGATTCAAAAATTGCAATAGACTGTGCCGAAAACGGCAAGGAGGCAGTCGATATGTATGCCGAAAACCCGGACAAATACGACATCATTCTCATGGATATGCAGATGCCTGTAATGGACGGACTAACCGCTACAAGACATATTATAAAAATTGAGACATCCCGGTCCTTATCCATACCGATCATTGCACTAACGGCAAATGCCTTTAAAGAAGATGTTGAGGCCTGTAAGGATGCGGGTATGGCTGACCATATCGGCAAGCCTATTGACCCAGATGATATGCTGAATAAGATTGCGAAATATCTGGAAGGAAAAGAAGATTGATTTATTTACAGCTGTTTGATAAAGTTTTATGGCAGAGTTCCCACGGAAACTGTGTAAAAAATAAATTGGGGAGAGAATAATGTCAAAAATAGTGAAACGAATACTGATAATGCTATCGGTCATGATGCTGGCGACCGGTTGCGAACAAACTTCCCAACCGGTCGCAACAAGTGTGGCTTCAAGTGAGATGAAGATTACATATATCTATATCGGGCAAGGAGATGCCACGCTGATTCAGACCGACGAAGCGGCAATGCTGATCGATACCGGTGAATATGGTCAAAAAGAAACCCTTTTAGCTGAACTATCAGCAGCCGGGGTAGAAGAACTGGATTATTTAATCCTGACCCATCCCGATGCAGATCATATCGGGGCCGGTGATGTTGTGATTGAAAATTATGAAGTTAAAAATGTAATCATGCCCGACCTGGAGCGAGATACTAAGGTCTATCAATATGTGACGGAAGGAATAGGGGAATCCGATATCAATGTAATTAATCCCGAAGTCGGAGAGGAATACGAACTGGGCGACGCCCGCTTTATTATCCTCAGTCCGTACGAGATTTACGAAAATGACAGTAATAATTCTTCGGTTAGCATAAAATTGGTACATGGTGACAACACCTTCCTGTTTACCGGTGACGCAGAAGAACCAGAAGAAAAAGAGATGGTTGAAGGTAGCATAGATTTCGAATGTGACGTTCTAAAATGTGGCCATCACGGCAGCCGGACTGCCACCAGTGATCATTTTCTTGAAGCCGCCGACCCAACCTGGGCAGTAATCAGCTGCGGTGTCGACAACCAGTATGGTTTCCCTCATGCCGACGTAATAGCAAAACTAGAAGATGATGATATCCAAATCTACCGCACCGATACTATGGGAACCGTAACCGCCGTCTCCGACGGAACCACCATCGCCTGGAACGGCACTGCCGGTCAGGCAACCGAACGAACCGGTTCAACGCCAGAACCATCAGAAGACACGACCGATGCCGCTAATGCAGCAAATCAAGAAAAACAGACCGTAACCTACATATTAAACACCAATACTAAGAAAATTCATATGCCGGACTGCAGCAGCGCGGAAACCATAGCCGACAACAATCGTCAGGAAAGCCAAGAAACCAAGGAGATTCTGGAAGCAGAAGGCTATACTTCCTGCCAACGCTGCAATCCATAATTCTACCAAAGAATATTAATATAGTATCTGCACTCATTGTAATTATCAGTAGCGTGGCGGCAGAATCAAAACCCGCCATTTATCATAAGGAGGTATTCATGGAAGGAATTATATTTGACGTAGACGGAACTTTATGGGATTCCACGGAGGAGGTGGCCATATCCTGGAATCAGGCAATACGGGAACGGTCAGATATTGACAGGGTGGTGACGGCGGAGCAGCTGAAAAAGGAATTCGGCAAGCCGATGGATGAGATTATGGACGACCTTTTCCCGGAGCTTACGAAAAATGAGCAGGACCGGCTGGCAGGGTATTTATACCGGTACGAGAATGTATGGATGCCGAAAGCTCCCTGTATCGTTTATGATAAGATGCCGGAGACAGTCCAAAAGCTGAGCAAAAGGTATAAGCTTTTTATTGTCAGCAACTGCCAGTCAGGTTATATAGAAGCATTTCTTGAAAATACTGGGCTGGGGATGTATTTTACCGATTTTACCTGTCCCGGGGATACAGGGGAGTTAAAGGGCCGGAATATCCAGATCATTATGGAACGTAACCAGATTGATAAGGCTGTATATGTGGGAGATACCCAAGGCGATTCCATGGCGTGTCGGGAGGCGGGGATTCCTATGATCTATGCGGCTTATGGCTTTGGTAATGTGGAGAAAGAACATGTCACGATACATTCCTTCGAAGAATTGCTGGGACTTTCTTTTGAGGAAATAGGTGGTTTTGCCTCTTAAAGATGATTAATTGTATAAGTTCGGATAGAAAAAAGAGTTCTGTGATCGGACTCTTTTTTTGTCCGGTTTTTTATTTCGTGTTTGTTCCGACAGATTTGTCAAATAAATAACGTTATATAAATTGTGCAAAAATTATAAAATATATTTGTTTAATATTACATATTGCACAGATGGACTTTTAAAAGTATAATACAAACATAATTTATAAAATAAATTTATAAAATAACTTTATAGAACGACAAAATAACCGGCTCGCAACCGGAAGGAGGAATAACAACATGGGAATTATTGAAAGTATGAGACTGGATGGCAAGGCAATTTATGTAACAGGTGCAGCAAGCGGAATCGGCAAGGCGGCGGCGGCGGCATTTGCTGAAGCAGGTGCGGATGTGGCGATCGCAGATATTAATATCGAAGGCGCCGAAGAAGTGGCAAAAGAGATAGCCGACGCTACAGGTTCTAAGACAATCTCAGTCCAGTGTGACGTTACGAAACAGGAGCAGGTAGAAGCTATGGTGGCAAAAATAGCTGAGACATATGGGAAGCTGGATGCATGCTTCAACAATGCCGGCATTGCAGTGAATGCGCCGGCGGAAGAGATGACGCTGGAGCAGTGGCAGAAAGTGATTGATATTAATCTAACCGGTATATTCCTATGTTCAACAGCGGCAGGAAGAGTCATGCTGAAGCAGGGATATGGTTCTATTATCAACACGGCATCGATGTCAGGTCATATTGTCAATGTCCCGCAGCCGCAGTGCGGATATAATGCATCCAAAGCAGGCGTAAGCCTATTGACTAAGTCACTGGCTGTCGAATGGGCGAAAAAGGGTGTGCGTGTAAATTGTATAAGCCCGGGATACATAGGAACAGATCTGATTATGACAAGAGAGGACTTGAAACCGTTAATTGAGCAGTGGAATGCAATGGGACCTTTGGGACGCCTTGGCCGGCCGGAGGAATTACAGTCGATTCTGGTATACCTTGCAGGAGATACGAGCTCCTTTACAACCGGTTCGGATATCATCGTAGATGGAGCATTTACCTGCTTCTAAAAGTAACATTTTATTTTTCATGGGTAGCTAAGCGAAAGCTATAATAATATTATTTCAAAAGGAGGAAATGTTTATGAAGAAAAAGTTATTAGGTGTAATTCTTTGCATCGCAATGATCGCGGCAATGGCAATGGGGTGTACGACAGAGTCACCGGTAAGCAGTGATTCAGGGAGCGAAGACAGCAGCAGTGAAGGTTCTGGTGATGGAACAGTCAAAATTGGCATTACCATCCAATCACTGAAGAATGATTATTGGGCAGGAGTTATGGGCAAGCTGGAAGACCTGATGAAAGAAAAGGGCTATGAGTATACCTTGATTGACTGTGAAGATAATTCTGCAACTCAGATCAGCCAGATTGAGAACTTTATCACATCAGGCTGTAACCTGATTATGGTTCATCCATCGGATGCGACAGCAGTAGAGACTGTCTGCCAGGAAGCGCTTGATGCCGGAATCAAGGTGATGTGCTGGGATGACAAGATGGAGAATACCACCGCCAACTGGGTTCTTGATAACACTGAGCTGGGGAAAGAAATCGGTAAGACAGCAGCTAACTTTATTAATGCGAATTACACGGCAGATGACCCGGCCGAGGTTTGTGTAATTGGATTTCCGTCTACGAAGGTTCTGTTAGAGCGGCAGAATGGTATTGAAGCCGGACTCGAGGAATACTGCGATGAAGGCAATTACGAAATCGTAGCAGAGATTGACGGCCTGGAAGCTAACAATGCTCAGACGAATGTTGAGACGGTTCTTCAGGCACATCCGGATTGTTCTGTATTTGTCGGAGTTGGTGCGGGTGCGATGATCGGTTCAAACGAAGCGTTGCTGCAGACTTATGGCGGAGCCGGCAATATTCCGGAGAAGGTTGATGTTATTACAACCGACGTTACGATGCAGCAGTTAGAGTCTCTTCAGGCAGGAGATGAGGCAGTCAGAGCCATCGTTGGATTCGAGGGTTCCAGCCTGAATACAGCACAGGCTTGCCTGGATATGTTTGAAAGAATTCTGGACGGCGATGACTTCTCAGGTGACAATCATGATGTTTATCGGCCAACCACGGAAATTTCACTTGATAATATCGAAGAGATCATAGCAGGTATGTAGTATCATCGAAATGGATAGTGAAGATAGTGATATGATAGAGGCGGTTCTGACCGCCTCTAAGTATATAATCACGGGAGAAGAATATGAGCGAAGAATATGTATTACAATTACAGCATATAAGAAAGGAATACCCGGGTGTTATTGCATTAAAAGATGTTACGTTGGAGCTAAAGAAAGGTGAGATTCTCGCACTAATTGGAGAAAACGGAGCCGGTAAATCAACGCTGATTAAATGTTGTTCCGGGGCGGTTGTCCCCACCTCTGGAAAAATTGTCGTAGGAGGAACAGAATTTACCAGTATGACACCGCAGTTGGCGGCAGAGAATGGGATAGCAATTATTTATCAGGAATTTAATAATGTAAAGGAACTGTCAGCGGCAGAGAACCTGTTTTTGGGACGTCCGATCAGAAAAGGAATCGTAGTTGATAAGAAAGCAATGGAAAAAGAGGCTGCAAAGGCGTTTGAACAGTTAAGGATCAAAATCGACCCGAAAACTCTGATGAAGAATCTGACAGTAGGCTATCAGCAGATGATTGAGATTGCCAAAGCAATCCAGCAGGATGCAAAGATATTGATTATGGATGAACCTTCTGCACCCTTAACGAGTGCGGAAGTTGAGAGTATGTTCCGAGTGGTAGAGAGACTGCGTAAGGATGGGATTTCTATTGTTTACATATCTCATAGATTAGATGAAATCTATCGCCTGTCAGACAGAATTGTGGTTTTACGGGATGGGGAATATGTTAAGACCCTGATCACAAAAGACAGCCAGGTTCAGGAACTGATTCAGCTAATGGTCGGACGTGAATTGACGGAAACCTATCCGCCAAGGGGGAGCTGCATTGATAAGAATGAAGTAGTCCTGGAGCTTAACAATGTTTCCGGTAATGGTGATATGAATCTGAAGATTCATAAGGGTGAGATTGTCGGTCTGGGCGGCCTGGTTGGCGCGGGGCGTACCGAGCTTGCCGAGATGATCTTCGGAGCGGTTCCAAAACAGTCCGGAAAGATGATCTTCAGGGGCCGGGAAGTTAATCCAAAGAGCCCGAGGGAAGCAATCGATCTGGGAATCGCACTGGTGCCGGAAGACCGGAAACGCCATGGCGCTATGCTTGGCATTTCGATTAAGAATAATATCAATATGCCGATATATGAAAAGAATTCTACTTTGAGTGTGATTAATTCCAAAAAGGAAATGGAAACTGCAGAGAAATACCAGAAGAGTATGGCGATTAAGACGCCGACGCTGCACCAGCTGGTAAAGAATTTAAGCGGCGGTAACCAGCAGAAGGTTATTCTGGGAAGGTGGCTGGCGGCTGATTCAGAACTGATTATCTTTGATGAGCCTACCAGAGGTATTGATGTCGGGGCAAAGTACGAGATTTATAAGCTAATGAATGATTTAGTAGAAAAAGAAGGAAAGGCAATTCTGATGATTTCTTCGGAGATGGAAGAATTGATCGGCATGTCCGACAGAATTGTGGTATTGGCGGAAGGTGAGATGACCGGTGAGCTTAAGAAAGAGGAGTTCAAACAGGAGACAATCATGGCATATGCATCCGTAACGAGAATGGAGGAGGATTTGACTGTATGAAAGAGAAAGTAGTATACCAATTAAAAGATAAGGCGATATGGGTTGTGTTTATATTCCTCGTTATTGCGTTTACAATTGCAAATCCAAGATTTCTTAATGCGAATAACTTACTTACGATGCTTCGTCAGGTGTCTATGTACGGGATTGCGTCCATCGGTATGACATTTGTCATCCTGCTTGGCGATATTGACCTGTCAACCGGCTCTATTATTACTTTTGTTAATATTTTATGCGCATATTTGATGGTAAATATGGGAATGAACATGATTCTTGCGATTATTATCACGCTCATTGTTTCAACATTGATCGGGGTTTTGAATGGTTTCATGGTATCGACCATTGGTATCCCGGCACTAATTGCAACTTTTGCCACACAGACGGCATTTCAGGGCCTGGCACTGATCCTGTGCGGCGGTCTTCCGATTAATGGATTTACAGAAAAATTCAGGATCATTGGGCAGGGATATGTCGGGATTGTTCCGGTTCCGGTAATTATCATGATAGTCTGTTTTGCAGTGGGGGCATTTATTTTAAATAAGACTTATTTCGGTCGTTATTTCTATGCCGTAGGCGGTAACGTGGAAGCAGCGAAACTGTCGGGTATTCGTGTCGGAAGGATTAAATATCTGGTATTTTCTTTATCCGGATTTTTTGCCGGACTTGCCGGTCTCGTAATGCTGTCTCGTACCAATTCGGGAATGTCCAACGCCGGTCAGGGATATGAATTTGATGTTATCACCTGTGTAGTATTGGGCGGTGTGTCGGTAACCGGTGGTTATGGAATGATATCAGGTGTTGTGGCGGGTACTTTTGTTATCGGTGCTCTGAAGAACGGCATGGTACTTATGAATATAAACTCTTATGTACAGGCCATTGTTATGGGTGTTGTACTGGCACTTGCGGTAGGATTTGACTGCATCCAGAAGAGGAAACAGACAACCTGATTATCTGTACGGAGGAGTATATAGGAAGTGCAGTCTGAGATTGCAGAGCGGCTCAGATGTATTATGCCGGCAAAGCTTAAGAGCCGCTCGCAGCAAGAACGCCAAGGCGTTCTTGGAATATGGGTTCGTTTATTGACATAAAGTCCTTCAAAAAGTAGAATGATAGATATACTAATATTCTAGGATAGCGAGGATAAAGAAGAGTGAAGAAAAGTCAGTTAATATACCAATTTATTCGAACCAAAAAAGCAGTTTCAAAGCAGGATATTGTTATAGACCTGCGATTAAGTCTCCCCACGATTACTCAGAACCTCCAGTATCTGGAGCAGCAGCGGCTGATTGATTCATCGAAGAAAATTCCAAGTACGGGAGAACGCGGACGCAATGCTACGGCATACACTTACTTAAAAGAGGCCAGATGTGCCATCGGAATGTATCTTACCGCTCATCATATCAACGTTGTTGCGGTAGATCTCTCCGGTGATGTTATATATATGGTAAGAGAGAACGTTGAATTTGACTGGAAAAATGACGCTTATCTTAGGAAGATCGGAGAGATTGCCGAGCGTGTAAAAGATGAAGCGGGTATCAGCGATGAGAATTTTCTGGGCGTCGGCATTGCCGTGCCCGGTATTGTGTCGGAGGATGGAGAGCGTGTAAAATATGGAGTTACGTTAGATTTTACAGGCTGGACAAGGGCGGAGATTGCCAAGTATATCCCATATGAGACGAAGTTGTTTCATGATTCCAGTACAGCTGGTTATGCAGAGGTGTGGATATCGGATGATATCTGTGATGCTTTCTATATTAGTCTGAACAACAGTGTGGGCGGTGCATTTGTGATAAATAAGAGTATCTATGAAGGAGAAGGGCGAAGGAGCGCGGAGATCGGTCATATGACGGTGGTTACGGAAGACGGTGAGGTGTGCTACTGCGGCAAGCGAGGCTGTTTTGATACGCTGGCACGGGCCACAAACCTGGATCAGTATACGGATGGTAACCTGGAACGCTTTTTTGAACTTTTAAAAGCGAAGGATGTTAAGGCGATGGAGCTTTGGGATAAATATTTGGATGACCTGTCCCTTGGCATTCATAATATCAGTACACTGTTTGACTCCTCTATTATCATCGGCGGCTATGTCGGTGCATATATTGAGGATTATATGGATGATCTATGCCGGCGGGTAGATGTGCGGGATACGTTTGGCGAACAGTCAAAGACCTATCTGATACCCTGCAAGTACAAAGTAGAGTCCGCGGCAGCCGGCGCAGCGATTTGGTTTATTGATGAATTTTTTGAGACGATCTAATGAGGTTGCCTAAGGAGGAGTGATTGGATGAAAGCAGCAGTTTATCACGGAAAACGGGATCTTCGGGTGGAAGAAGTACCGGAAAAGGAATTGAAAGATAATGAGGTTATGATCCAGATAAAATACTGTGGCGTGTGTGGAACGGACATCCACATTTTTAACGGTGACGGCGGCTCCTATGAGGTCAATCCGCCGCTGATTCCGGGACATGAATTTGCCGGTGTTGTGGCGAAAGTCGGGGCTGCTGTTACCAGGTTCAAAGCAGGCGACCGGGTAAGCGGTGACCCGAATGATATGTGCGGTGAGTGTTATTACTGTAAGAATGCAATGCAGCATTTTTGTACGAATAATATGGGAGTCGGAACGACGGTCGACGGAGGATTTGCCGAATATGTGGTGCTTCGGGAGAAGCAGATCTATAAATTTTCAGAAAGCTTAAGCTTTATGGAGGCGGCTATGATTGAGCCGATTTCCTGCTGCCTTCATGGCATCGATCTGTGTGAGATCAAATTAGGCGACACGGTGCTTGTAATGGGCGGCGGGCCGATCGGAATGATTATGATGCAGCTTGCCAGGTATGCCGGGGCGGCCCGGCTGATTATGTCGGAGCCGGTGTCGGAGAAGCGGGAACTGGCGCTTAAGCTTGGGGCGACCAAGGTCATTGACCCGCTGGAAGAAGATGTGCAGGCTGTTTTAGCAGAATATTGTGACAATGTAGATGTCGTAATTGAGTGTGTCGGGAATATACATACCCAGGCGGATGCAGTAAAGTTTGCCGGTAAGGGTGCCGCGATCATGTACTTTGGACTGGCGTCACCGAATGATAGTTTTCCGCTTAAACCGGATGACGTATTTAAAAAGGAACTGAAGATTACGTCTTCCTTTATCAATCCATATACATTTGAACGTGCAATTCAGATTCTGGAAGCGAAAGTTTTGGATTTGGAAAGCCTGATTACCAATGTGGTTCCGCTTAATGATATTGCGGATGTATTTACAGAGCCGGAGTATCGAAGGGCGGGGAAGGTTATGATCAAGATTTCTTAGAAAGACTAATCCCCCCTTATATTATAAATCGGCGATTGTTTTATCGCCGAAGATTGACTTCCAATCGTAATCAAAAGCTTCTACCGCGCTGACAATAGAGGGTTGAGTTAATACAGACTCCAGAATGGAAGGGTCTATGGTTGCTGTCTGGGCGCCGGCGAGGAAGGCCCTGTTAACCTGACCGGCATTTTTGAAGCTTGCTGCAAGAATCTGGGTTTTGTAATTATAAAGGCGGATCATATCTGTCAGAGATGAGATGATGCTATCAGGGTCCAGTCCCATATTTTCCATCCGGTTAAAGTATGGAGCAATATAATCAGCACCGGCTTCCATTGCAAGAAAGCCTTGCTGGCTGCTGTATACAGCGGTGGCAGTGACGTGAATTCCGTTGCTGCTCAGAAGGCGAATGGCTTTTAATCCGGCCATTGTAACCGGAACTTTTATATAGACCCGGGAATCAATTTTGGCCAGAACGGCGTCGGCATCCCGCAGTATCCCGTCTGTATCAGCGGCGGTTACCTGAATATGAAGATGCCTGTCAGTACCGATGATAGACCGGATTTCTTTCATATGCACGAAAAAATCAATCTTTCCTTCTTTCTTTATGATGGATGGATTGGAAGTGACTCCGGTTATCGGAAAGATATCACAAAAGTGAAGGATATCTTTCAGGTTAGCTGTGTCTAATAAGTATCTCATAAATATCACCCCATAAACTTGTTATTTCTTAATATGATTGGCAAGTTCTAAAAAATTATTAACATATTATCATTATAAATTATAGATGTCAAGATTGTAAGAACGCGGCAGTTAAAATGGAGGGATGCGGATGCCGGTATATTATTTGGCAGTGGATATTGGCGCTTCCAGTGGGCGCCATATTTTAGGAAGTGTTGAAAATGGAAAAATCATCCTGGAGGAAATCTATCGTTTTAAAAATGGGATGATAAAAAAGGACGGCTGTCTCTGCTGGGATTATGAAACCCTTTTTGGTCACATTAAAAATGGGATGAAAAGATGTAAAGAGATGGGCAAGATTCCCACAAGTATGGGAATTGATACCTGGGGTGTGGACTTTGTGCTGCTGGATGAGAATGACAGGGTTCTGGGAGAAATGATGGGCTATCGGGACAACCGGACAGAAGGTATGGATGACGAGGTGTACCGGATTATACCGGAAAAAGAATTATACGCCCGCACCGGCATTGAGAAAATGATGTTTAATACCATCTTTCAATTGATGGCAGTAAAGAAAGACCAGCCGGAATATATGGAAAATGCCAAGGCGATGCTATTTGTGCCCGATTTCTTCCATTTCCTTTTAACGGGGAAGAAGGTGAATGAGTACACCGAAAGCTCGACGTCTCAGCTGATTTATGCCGAGAGCCGTATGTGGGATGAAGAATTGATCGAAAAATTAGGCTTTAACCGGGAAATGTTCCAAACTATTGCAATGCCGGGAGAAAGCCTCGGAAGACTGAAGGCCGGGATTGTAAAGGAGGTTGGATACGATCTGGAGGTGGTGCTTCCCTGCACTCATGATACGGGATCGGCAATCCTTGCCGTGCCGGCGGCTGATGACGACTACATATACATCAGTTCGGGAACCTGGTCTTTACTGGGAATCGAATGTGATGCGCCGGACTGCTCGGAAGTCAGCAGGGCCAATCATTTTACCAATGAAGGCGGATATGATATGCGGATATGTTATCACCGCAATATTATGGGTCTGTGGATGATACAGTCGGTAAGACATAACCTGGCTGATCAGCATAGTTTTGCCGAGATCTGCAGACAGGCTGAGGAATGCAGTGATTTCCCATCCCGGGTGGATGTGACAGATAACTGCTTTATGACGCCGGAGAATATGATAGTGGAAATTCAGAATTATTGCCGCAGGACTGGTCAGCAGATTCCCGGGACCCTGGGAGAGATTGCTGCCTGTATATACAAAAGTCTGGCAGAATGTTACGCCAGAACCATAGATGGGATTGAAAAATCCACCGGCCGGACATACAGTCGGATTCATATTGTGGGGGGCGGCGGCAATGCCGATTATCTCAATCAACTGACAGCGCGGGCAACCGGAAAAGAAGTGCATGCCGGACCGACCGAAGGGACAGCTATCGGCAATATCGCAGCACAGATGATTCATAACGGGGAATTCAAAGGCAAGGAAGAAATCCGGGGAATCATTCATGAATCTTTTGATGTGAAAGTTTATTATACGTAAAAACAAAAAATCAATAAGGAGGACGACTATGAAACACGGAATTTACTATGCTTATTGGGAACAGAAATGGGCAGCGGATTATAAGTATTATGTTAAGAAGGTTGCCGGGCTGGGATTTGATATTCTGGAGATTGGCTCCGGGCCGCTTCCGGATTATTCGGATCAGGAAGTGAAAGAATTAAAAAAATGTGCGGATGATAATGGGATTATGCTGACAGCCGGTTATGGCCCGACCTTCAACCACAACATGGGATCGTCCGATCCGAAGATCAGAAAAGAGGCTTTGGAATGGTACCAGAGGCTGTTTGAAGTGATGGCTAAGCTGGATATCCATCTGGCCGGCGGCGCCCTGTATTCTTATTGGCCAATGGATTTCACCAAGGTTGATAAGGCGGAGGACTGGAAGTACAGTGTGGAAGGCATGCAGCTGCTTGCTCCGCAGGCTGCGCAGTATGATATTAATCTTGGTATGGAGGTTCTGAACCGTTTTGAAAACCATATCCTGAATACGGCGGAAGAAGGGGTTAAGTTCGTACAGGAAGTCGGAATGGATAATGTGAAAGTAATGCTGGATACCTTCCATATGAATATCGAAGAGGTCAGTATGAGTGGTGCGATTCGTTGTGCCGGCAAGCATCTGGGCCATGTCCATACCGGCGAGTGCAACCGCATGGTTCCGGGAAAGGGACGGATGCCATGGAAAGAGATTGGTGAGGCTTTGCGCGATATCGAATATGATGGAACGGTTGTTATGGAGCCATTTGTCCGCATGGGCGACGAGGTTGGAGCCGATATTAAGGTGTGGCGGGATCTCAGCAGAGGTGCTTCCGAGGAGCAGTTGGACGAGGATGCAAGGCGTTCGGTAGAATTTCAGAGAAGTATGCTGGAATGGGTGTAAAAGGTATTATAGAATGGGATATGTAGAAATACATATCCTGTTTTTGTAGAGATTGCAGCAAGATCGGCAGGAATTACCAAAAGCAAGCTTAGCATTTGATATGGGAAAGTACAGATTGTAATTGATCGACAGGTGTATTATAATGCAAGGTAGATCAAAAATACAATTTACAGGGAAACCTAAGGAAAGGTAGAATCTATGCTTAAGCTAACTGATATCTATAAATCATATAAGACCTTTGATTTTGTGCAGACAGCACTTAATGAAGTCTCGGTAGCATTTCGTAATAATGAATTTGCTGCCATTTTAGGACCTTCCGGTTCTGGAAAAACGACCATGCTGAATATCATCGGCGGTTTGGATCACTATGATTCGGGAGATTTGGAAATTGATGGAATTTCCACCGAGAAAT
>Ga0153946_1000552_pt1 | contig 16374 bp, 29 predicted proteins | sample TSNJ030MetaG_FD_104751 | JGI IMG/M metagenome (GOLD analysis project Ga0153946, IMG submission 104751) | Attine ant fungus gardens microbial communities from New Jersey, USA - TSNJ030 MetaG | ecosystem: Host-associated > Fungi > Mycelium > Unclassified | place: USA: New Jersey, Wharton State... | reverse complement strand
GGACTTGAAGCATCCTCATTGTAATTTATAGTCAATCCTTTGCATCTTCTGTGGTTTTGATAGTTGGGTCCTTATTTGATTGCATAGTCAAAGAATGCCATTGTTACAATATACAAGATGTCTTGCTAATCGTAGTCGTAATCATAATATCCTTACTGTATCTTGTACATTTTAAATATCAATAGGCAGGAGGATAAGGGTTCTAATCATAGAATACTAATGCCCTCAGCTCTATCGACTCACGAAGCGGAGCATCTGCAGGAGTCGTCGGATCCTCAAATCCAGTATGTGGAGTGAACAGGGCAACACTTCCATCCTGCAGCGAGTCAAAGCTAGAGACACTAAATCACTGATCGTCTTTTTCGAAGAAACGATGGAACAAACCATTTAATCAGGACAACTTCGTCCGGTGTCATTCCATACAGGTACTTCCACTGGTGATTTGGATTATGCTTGACGCCCATCGTCTCACCCTCATGGTCTGGATATAACAAGGCCATGGGAAATGTGTCTTGCTTTGTATCAACGCTCCTGTAGTCACAAAGTGCTAGGGGCCAGTCGAGTGCTGGGTTGCCAATGGGTCGCCATAAGTTGATGATCTGGAATCTGCGGCTGAGGAGCACAGGAACATCTGCGGGAGGGAGATGTCGGTGTACTCGAGCTATGGACGATGCTGTTGTCTGATCGACGTGAGCCATTGACACAGGCTGACGACGATCTGGAGAATCATCGACTTCTCCTGGTCTACGAAGGCGTCGAGCTATTGAAGGCACTCTTTTGAGACAAGTGATGGACCAGAAGGATCAAAATAACATACTACTGTCGAAGAAGACGACGCGAGATGCCCCGGTCAGTTCTTTGATGATTGCTTCACTCTCAGGATAATATTCCTCCGATATCTTCTTTTCGTCCACGAAATCCTTAAATTTGGTGGGCCGACGAGCATATTGGAAGCCGGCATTGTTGAGAGTATATGTGTGTTCCTTTCCACGGATATTCTCCACTGGTGCGTCAAAGCTCACTCGAGCAGTGTTTCTGTGACGTTCTCCCGTAGTCGGGTCAGCGTTTATCGTTTGGAAAGCACGCTCTCCATTAGGAGGAGGGAGTTGATAAGTGAAGGAAGCGGTTACGACGTCAGGAGCAGACATGGAGCTGTTGACTTGGGGCTGCTATGATTCCATTGGCACCTTTTTATGTTGTGTAATGTGGTTAGTAATCTGCAGTTCTCTGCTGATGAAGCCAGGTATGACGTGAGAGTTGACAATCCACTCAGCTGACAAGTCATTGCATTGAATTACAAGGCTGCTGGCTAATAATAGAAACAGATCTGTAATCTTTTTCATAAATTCAAGGAATAGTTGCAGAAATAGATACCGAGGAGAAGAAGAACTGGCCCATATCTACAGCAGCAGCCATTCTACTCTTCTAACTCCAAAATCACAAAACTCTCGACAGTTCCTGTATTCTTTACATCTCAGATACAAACAGGCAGAGAACAAGGGATCTAGTTATAGAAAACCAATGCCCTCACTTCTATTGACTCACGAGGCGGAGCATCTGCAGGAGTTGTCGGATCCTCAAATCCAGTATGTGGAGTGAACAGGGCAACGCTTCCGTCCTGTAACGAGTCAAAGCTAAGACACTAAATCACGAATTGTCTTTTTCAGAGAAATGATGCAACACACCATTTAATCAGGACAACTTCATCTGGTGTCATGCCATGCAGATACTTCCACTCATAATTTGGATTGTACTTGATGCCCATGGTTTCGCCTTCAAAATCTCGATGTATTATAGCTACAGGGAAAGTATCTTTTATATCAACACTCTTGTAGTCGCAGAGTGCTAGGGGCCAGTCGAGAGCTGGGTTTCCAATGGGTCGCCACAAGTTGATGATCTGGAACCTGCGGCTGAGGAGCGCAGGGACATCTGCGGAAGGAAGATGTCGGTGTACTCGAGCAATGGATGATGCTGTTGTTTGATCAACATGAACCAATGGCGCAGGCTGACGACGGTCTGGTGTATCGACTTCCCCCGGTCGTCGGAGGCGCCGAGCTAGCATCCTTGAGACAAGTGACGAATCAGAAGGATTAGGATAACATACTGTGGTCGAAGAAGACGATACGAGATGCCCCGGTCAGTTCTTTGATGATCACCTCACTCTCAGGATAATATTCCTCTGATATCTTCTTGTCGTCCACGAAATCCTTAAATTTGGTGGGCCGATGAGCATATTGGAAACCGGCATTGTCGAGAGTGTATGTGTGTTCTCTCCCACGAATATTCTGTACCGAACACTTGAAAGTTGTTTTGACAATGTTTCTGCGACGGTCTCCTGTAACAGGATCTGGATATGTTGTATAATAAGCGTGCTCTCCACTAGGGGGAGGGAGCTGATAAGTCAAAGAAGCAGTCACGACATCAGGGGTAGTCATCGATGTGTTGTTATATAAATAGAGCGTGTATCAGAAGATCTGAAAAAGGGTTGTTCCGGAATCTGTCGAAAGATATGTCATGAACTTACTTGCAAAAGCCAGATTTACTTATATGCCTGTCATATATGCTTTAGGCATCGTGTAACAAATGTGTCACGCTCGCATCACTGTTCCGCCACTGTTTTTGTGCACTCTGTTTGTGTTTACTAGGCTTCTGCATGTGAGTATTTTGCCTACTGCCCTGTAAGGTGGAATAATACATGCGCTCCTGCTGCATATTCTATCTCAGTTACTAACCCATGTTCTTTCTGCAGTATATCTTTTTTTGCCTTCGACAATGATATGTCTTTTGCCATCACTTCCAAAGCTGACTGATCCTTCAGTCTATATCGTCTGGACTATTAGGGTTAAGTCTTGTCTCGCTTTGATCACAGAGCCTGAGACTTCATTGTCCGCTCTCTCTATGCTGACTGCATCATCACTTCCTTCGACCACTGATGCGAAGGAAAAGGCTTGTCGTGCCAGATTGGAAGCCCATACCATGGCTGTCCTCAATTTTACCCTACCAGATTACTTTCTGTTGCATGGAAAGACAACAGCAGAGGCGCTTTGGCTACACCTCCGCGAGACTGTTGGTACTTCTCCTCTTGCTATGGTTGTTGCGGATTTTCAACGCACCCTCAACTTTCGAATCAATGAGGATGATGATCCTACTGTCCAAATTGAGGAGCTTGCTGGGCTTTACATGAAATTGGAGATGAACAATTGTAATGTTCCGCCAGCTGTTCGTGTGATGACATTGCTATCTGCTATTCCGCAATCTTGGGATCATATTCGTGATTCCCTTTTCTCCTCTCACCCCACTCCCGCCACTCTAACTTGGGATGTTGTCCGAGTTGCTATTATCCGACAGCATGCGTTTCAAGCTATGAAGATGGTTAGTACTGTTAAACATGCTAGTACTCTATGATATAGACGCCTTGAATAGATGAAGAAGTCTTCTCCATCATCTCAAAATTTTTCTTCATCGAGTCAAGCTCTTTCTCGCCGGTTGTCATTGCCTCAAAAATCTCATATTAAGAAGAGAAAGGCTGGGAGAGGAAAACAACTCTGAGGCAAGGGCATGGGAACTGAATAGCTACTTGTCAAATATATTGGGTGTGGAAAATTTGGATTGTATAGTTTGAGAATGAACGATGGTAAGTCAAGGTGGGGTCAGAGTAGCTTTAGTTTACTCTTATCTTTGAAACAAGGGTAAAGTGTACCCTCAATCTCAAATGTGTCTTAATCTTCAAATAAATTAAATTTAGTTTGCTCTCAGGATAAATTATACTCTTAATACTTCAAGTCCACTGAATGAGCAAGGGCGAGGTATATATAGCCACTGATCTACCCCTACCCATACTGCCTCTTGGAATTGTTGAAGTGGACCGGCGCGGTGGGCTACCTATCGTAGTCATGACTATTACCCATCATCATTCTCCATTCTCTCCTGTTGCCATCACTTCACAGCTGCGTTATGGTCATACACTGGTGGTACCGTACCAGTCGACGTCTCAACGTCTCTATCTATATATCCGCCCTTATTTCCCTTCCACCTCAGTCGTCAATCTAGTGTTGACTGCTGAGTCTCATATTGTACAATATTACTCTAGCAGCGGACCCTGAAGAAGAATGCAGAGTCTTGCTGTGACTACTTGTCCATAAATTCATAGCATATCACGTGCCCAAATTACGTCGAGTGCACCGCCACACCAACCGACAACCCAACTCACTATTACACGGACGCCATGCAACACTTTGGCAAGGCAGCGCTGAGGATAACCAAGAACTATACAAAGGGATACTCAGATACACAGGCCAAAGTCCGCGATGCCACTTCCAATGATCCCTGGGGCCCTTCTGGGACCCAGATGAACGAGATTGCACAGTTGACTTATAATCAGTTGCGTGTCTGCGTGGTCTCGTCGAATATTCGGATTAATTTGTGCTTCTAGGACTGATTTTATTGAGATTATGGAGATGCTGGATAAGAGGTTGAACGATAAGGGCAAGAACTGGCGGCATGTCTTCAAAGTGCATTTCTTTCCTCAAACGGCTATCATCCGCGAAATTTACTGTGAAATATCCAGAGTCTTACTGTACTTGATTATTGCCTTCACCAAGGCTCGGAGAACGTCGTCATCTATTTCAGGGACAACCTCTACATTATCAAAACTCTCAAAGAATTCCAGTACATAGATGAAGATGGTAAAGACCAAGGTGCTAATGTTCGACAAAAGGCTAAAGATATAACCAATCTTCTCATCGATGAGGCACGGCTTCGCGAAGAAAGGAGAGCTAGAGCATCGATGCGAGATCGCATGCTTCGCGGTGCTAATCCCAACTCTCCTCCAGATGATTTCGGTGAACTGGGAAGAGATGACAATCGGTCGAGACGGGTGAATGGCGGTAATACCAGTGGAAGTGTGAGAGGGAGAAGAGATGAAGAAGGTGAGTTGAGGAAAGCGATTGAGGAAAGCAAGAAGTCGCTTTTGGTAGAACAGCAGGCTGCAGAGGAAAGAGAGTTGGAAGAGGCGATCAGGTTGAGTCAAGAGGAGGAGGAATCGAGGAAAACTGCGGTGGCAGATTTAAATGCATCTGCGTTGTTCGATGACCACCAACAACTGTGAGCTTCGTTCTCTTACTATCTCTGTTTTAAATGAGCTAATGTTGGTGGTTTGTGCAGGCCAACACCGTCGAACAATCACAGCAATAACCCATTCCCATTTTTGGATCCTACGCCGTATGCAACAGGATTACAATCGCAGTATACCTCGGTTCAACAACAATTCACATCGCTACAGCCGCAGTTTACGTCGTTTAATCCGTATCAGCAACAGATGGAACAGGAGGCTGCTCAGGTGTGTGATATTGCTTTTGTTTATAGTTGGTCATGCACTCCTTATTGAATCGACCCACTCGACAAGTCTTTCTTGTGCATTTACTTATATTGGACCCTTTTGTTGCTCATTGCATGATCCACTGACAATCGTGGATGTGTAGGCTGAATATCTACGCCAGCAACAAGCTTTCCTTCAACAACAACAGTATGCCCAGCAGCAGCAACAGCAACAGCAGGACGAATGGTTGCGCCAACAGCAATTGCTTCAATTTCAACAACAACAGAATAATCTATTCGCACAATCACATTTGACTGTCCAGCCCACTGGGTTTGGGTACGTTTCATGTGTCCCTAACTCGTATTGGTTTACAGTATCCAATTTGTTAGGTCAAACAATCCATTTGCACCATCTACTTCGCCTCAACCTTCCATCCATAATACGAACCAATCACCACCTTCGTTTAACCTTGGAGGAACTTACGATACTCACTCGCCTTCGAATTTAGCGAATTTGACTAGCGGACCATCGCCCTCTCCTTCGTCCCACCCTGGATTCGGCAATGATAATGGTGGTGGTGGTGGTGGTGGAAGTGGGGTAGGAGGAGGAAAGTTGAATGTGAAGACGAAGCAAGAACTGAATGCGAATGAAGCAAATCTCGCCAATTTGTTTGCGAATAGGGATGATGGACAGGATACATTCGGGAACGTTGGTGCTATGCGGTGCGTGCTCCAGATTTTCGATTGTTTGTTTATTCTTCCACAATGAGGATGGCTGATTTCATTTTTTGTGATATTCTGATATTGTAGGTATGGCAACACGGAAGCTGGGAGACAAGTACTGGCACAGAGGACAGGAGTTGCTTCACACAATCCGTTTGCAAGGACGCAGCAGGCGCAGGGTGGGGAAAAGCCGTTTTTTGATATTTAGGGTTTATCACCGAGTTGTTTGGACCCTGAGTGATTGCTTCAATGGCAATTCTGGTTGGTTTAAATGTCTGAGATTTTCTCTTTCTTTCTGTTTTGATATATAGGTACATGGTTTTTCTTTTTTTACTCCATATCCTGTCTATTCCCTGCCTCACTTATCCTTATCGAGAGTTTCATTTCCTCGTTGGTCGCTCTTCTGTATGGGTACTTTTCATGATTCGTTCCACATCCTCTTTGACGGTAATGAAACTTGGTATTCGAGCGTCGAGTGCTTTAAAGCTCCGGGTGTGCAGACAGTTTGAACCTTGTCTTTACCTTGCGAGCAATTAGACTCACTAAGAGACTGATTTCAAGGTAGTTGAGTGGCGATCGACATTGTTAGTGCCTCATCTGCTACCGGATATGGGAAGGAAACTTCCAAAAATGGAGCAGTCGACGAACATATCAATTCTAAATGAGAAGATTTTCAAGAACGTGATCTGCGTTCGAGATTTGTATAAATACTTTTCTTCGTCTTTGTCTCTCTTTCCATCACCCGCCCTATTCACATATACCTATCAACATACAAAACGCGATACGCTCTTTGATAATGTCTTCTATGGTATACCGCCAGTTTCGTAATCTGTGTTTCGTCTTATCGGTTGCATCTTTTCTCCTCACTGCGATGGCGGTGCCCACGTCTGTGCCCACGGCCACCTCTGATGTTCGGAGGCATAATGACAACGTCAGTGTGAATAGAAAAAGATATTTCCAGATTCACCCGGGCTATGATGAGACCAAATGTCTGGATGTTCGTGGTAGTGGATATGCAGATGGGACGTCAGTCGACATGTAAGTCACCTGGAACTGATTGGGGGCTGTGTATCTTCTGACGAGCAGGGATGTATGCGTGTAGTTTTGATTGTAATGGGACCGGAGCACAGAATTGGGTCCTCCAACCTGGTACGACGCAGATCAAGGTCGCCGGTCATAATTATTGCCTGGATGCGGGCCGAGGCGAGTATATGCGTGTAACTAGTTGTGCTTTGAATCTGAAGGACTCTCTAGCTCCAACTAACGGGACGAAAATGAAAATTTGGACGTGTTATCCTAACTTGCCTGCACAGACGTGGTACTACACAGATGACAAGAGGATAGCATTGAAAGATCAAGGTGAGAGCTCCCTTGCTATATTATATCTGCACATACTGACAGTGTCATGATGTTATCAAGGACTTTGTTTGGACTTGACGAATGGAGATTCTGAAAACTTCAACGTTATGCAGGTTTGGAAATGCACTAATGGGAATACGAATCAAATATGGTCTGTATGAGCATTCGTTTTGTGGTCAATGTCATGATTTTGTGAGCCTCCATCCGTGCACGGTTGAGCGTACGGACTCGTCTCCGGAATCCTCAGGGAACATAGGCTGATCAGATCAGAAAGGCTTCACAGCCCGTAAGACAAGTTGCTCACAGGAAATGTTTCTGTGAGGAGTTTATCTACCTTCCAGTTTCGATTTTGTGCCTTTACAAAGAACTCCATATCGCGATGGGCAAGGTGGGGTCGATGATGAGTATAGAAAACGAGAACACATGCTGATGGATCAGTGGACAGAGACTGCTCGCAGGTGTTGAGGAGAGCATCATGTTGTGAGTGGTTGAAAATCAAATCAGAAAGAATGATGATGTCGAATCCGACTTGTCCAAGTGGCAAAAAATTCTGAAGAGGCTTGGCGTCCTGACCCCAAATGTATCCCTTTATAGAGATTTTGTCTTGGGATGAAGTATTTTTAGTCACGTTATAATGGATATTCTCAATCAGTGGCGAGTCGGGATAGTCGGTGATAACGACCTTCGTAGCACCTGAGAGAACAGCAATGATGCTTGGTAGGGCACCCCCTGCACCAAGCTCAAGGACCGTGCGATCCCGACAAAGTTTTGTCTTGTCCAGGAAAGAGGCAAAGGAGCGAGAAGCGTTCCACCTCCATGGCATCAATATGAGTAGACACGATTATAGCAGTAATGTTACACTGACAAGTGGTGAGCCCATAGAGGGTGATTCCCAACGAGTCTAATCTTGATCTCACGCGGCTCTACAGTCGGTACCGCACGAATGTAAGTCGAAAAAGTAGGTTCTGGGGTAGGCGGACGCTCCAGCTCCTAGACAGAGGTATTTGAATACGTGCTTGAGACCCCAATGAACGTACAGGAAATATCGAGTCAAGATCAAGTGAGGTATCTTCAGAAGCCATGCTGCCGGACAATCATCACCGATCAGATCTTGAAATGTCACGTCGGGTATCAGCGGGCATCACTCCATCAATGATACTCATGTGTAGTGAAAGCGCTTGATAAACTATGAACTTTGTGAATATAAAATACTCCTGGCACTGCTAAGCGTCAAGAGTTCTGTTAAGCGTCGAGAGTCTAAACCTACATGGTATCATGCTGGATGTACCTTGAAATGTTACCATAATATATTTTCTATTCGGGTCAAATTTTTCACATTCTTCATATGTCGCAGCTTATTTTTATCGAAACTGCGCGCTCAGGATCTTTCACAACGCACTAACACCTTCTCCTATACGTGTCAGTATTCGTATAGCAGTGCCTCCATTGAATACCCCCAGTCCGATTGCAAGACGTCGATGAGGTACCTGCCGGGCCGGTGGCTGTTGCTTGCCCTAAGTTGGGCATCACTTCTTTGCAGACGCTCAGTGACTGCACAGAATTTAACCGACGAGCAAGTTGCAGTTGTTAGCCAAAGATTGGACGAGGGTGCTCAGAAAAGGTACGAAAGATCGTCATTGGCGCTAATTTTCATTAATGAACGCTTCTTTTATCAATTCTATGCCTCAGTTGGGAATTGGGCACCCGTTCACAGACGATCCTCGAAGTTAATGTAACTTTATACTCCGTCCTTTCACGTAATGCGATTCCGCCACCATCTGTGCCACCTGATAATCTTACGATCGCCCTCGTACCTTTCTTCGCCATTGCTCGGGATGTCGTCTCTAAGAGGGGCAATGCGACAGGGGTTGAGCCGTTGATTCTTAATGATGGAAGTGCTGGTGATCCTGCGTCAATTGGTATGAGCGTATTGCTAGCAAATTGGACTGGACAGGACAACGGGAATGGGACGGATTTTGCGAGTGCAGCCAGAGATCAGCTTGATTTTGTGTTGAATGTCGCGCCGCGCACGCCTGATGGGGCGATTTCTCACCGCGTTGCGATTATCCAGCTCTGGTACGTTGTTCCTCTCACTATCATTGGTTCTGAATGCTGATGCTAGCTGTTTTATGCTCAGGAGTGATTTTGTCTACATGGTACCTCCCTTCCTTGCATACTACGGTGTGATGACGGAGAATCGAACGCTGTTGCTCGAAGCTTACAACCAGATCACGTTGTATCGGAAGTATCTGTGTGACACAAGTGCTGATAATAGGTGGAAGCATGTGCTATTGGGCGTTGAGCAGTACGGGCCGACCAATGATGAAGGCCATTGGACAACCGGCATGTGCTTTTCTCATTTCGTGACTGATTTCAGAAACTAAAAGTCGCTGTAACTAGGTAATGGATGGGCCGCGGCTGGGATGTTACGTGTCCTTGCGACAATCCGGAATTCGCAATATGCCAGTACACTGAAAGACCAACAGAAAGATCTGGGTAACTGGGTGAGGGAGATTCATGATGGCATGTTTGCTGTACTTGTAAGTGGGATATTTTCATGTGCTGTTTGCGTGGGGTGTAACCACTCTTGTTTGTGTTTCAATAGAACGACTCGGTAAACATTTTCACGAACTATCCCGATGTATCCCCAGACTCCGCCGGGAATTTTTATGATGCCTCTGGATCGGCCTTGCTAGCATCTACAGTTTTCAGAGGGGCCGTCATGCTGGACCAATTTACTCACGTTCCTGCTGCGGAGCGGATAAGAAGGACACTGTTCTCTCCCTCTGGGAATGCACCTTCTTCAAATACCTCCGTGTCTAACGCTTCGTCAATATTTGATAATTACAGTCACATCACGCCGGAAGGGTGGCTTACTCCAGTTGTAAACCCTGAGTCTTACGGCCAACAAGGATCTCGGTCACCTGAGGCCCAAGCATTTGTACTTCAGCTTCATTCTGCATGGAGAGATTGGGTAGCTGATGGAGCAAGAGGTGCGAATGCTGGAACTAGTGTACGACTCAATGGAATGAAAATGGGCGACAATCATTGGATGTGGCTCTTATATGGAGGGTTAATATGGTTTGCTGGTGAAGAGCTTCTGCTTTAATTGCTGATAAATTGATGGCTATCTGTTAATTTGGTCGGTGGGTGATGCGATTGCTATTCTCCCCTCTAAAGCTAACGATGACTCGAAAGTGATATAAGCTATTTCGGACATTGTATGGACAACACATTGTAAACCGATTCTAACGCCTTGTTTTATTGTGCATACTTGATGTGTGGTTGCTCAGGCTAATTATAAACTTAAATCATCAATGATTCGTGAATCATATTTCTATCCTTCGAAACCCCATAATCTCCTCCAGGATGGGAAGACCGTTGAAGGCAAACGTGAACTGCGACATGGGCGAGGTAAGCCCTTTCTCCCGTCGAAAGTGTGTCCATTTAATTATGTGTGGCAGGGATACAGCCTCTATCGTATTGTACGCACCTAGTGCCCAGCTCGAGAACAGTTCATATTGTGCCTCAACTGACGAGTGATGATAGGCCGATGATGAGGCGTTGATGAAGACGATACATCTTGCGAATATTGCATGCGGTTTTCATGCATCGTGCGTTTCCAACTTGGCTTGAGTGTGATTATTGTCTTCTACTATGCATTTCCCAGAGACTTTGATATCATGAATCACACGGTTGCCTTTGCCAAAGCCAATGGAGTCCGTGTCGGCGCACATCCTTCACTTCCCGATAGGCAGGGCTTTGGTAGAAGGGAGATGAAGATATCTCCGGTGTGGTTGCATTGAGCTCTTGTCGTAGCCACTGACTTTAAGCTTTTTTGATGTATAGGATGAATTGTTTAACTGTTTTACTTATCAGACCGGAGCCCTTGTTGGCTTTCTCAAGGTTCATGGGATGGAATTACATCACATCAAGCCGCATGGAGCTGTTTATGGTCAGATGGCCAGGGATCTGGAGCTGGCGAGGGCAGGTGTGAGAGTTTGCAAAATCTTTTCTTCAACCAGTGCGATGCCAACGGTTGGTGTGGCATTCGTTGGCTTGGCGGGAACGATGCATGAGGTCGCTGCAAAAGAAGAAGGGGTCAGATTCATACCAGGTGTGTGAACTATGGTTGCTGACATGGCTCAGACATTTATGAAGGATTTCACAGAATGGTTCGCAGACCTTGATTATGACAACAATGGCAAACTTGTGATCACCAAGTGTGTGTGGAAGCCTGTGAATTTTATTTCATATCTTGAGCTGATTTTTCTGCCAGGACGCATGACCCGGTCTCCCATGATCAAATCATAGATCGAGTAAGGATACTCGGTTGAGTCATTTCACCTTTGTGTTGACTGTGATTGGACCAGGTCAAGCGATTGTTGAGAGAAAGCCTCATCACGACTGAAATTGCCGGTCAATATCTGCCCCTGGAAACTGAGGCAGACGAGGTCACTATTTGTGTTCATTCTGATACACCAGTGAGTATACATGTTCAAATTGTTTATATTGGTGCTAAATTTGCACTCGAGGGTGCTGTAGATATTGCTAAGCTGGTTAGGAAGCTTGTGGATGAGCATAATCTTACCTTTTAACCAGTGCTGGTTTAACTGGAGATGATGAGAATCTCATAAATCTGAAGTTCCATGCATCACAAGACTTGGGTCAATGATCGGTCCATCATCAAGGTTCATAAGGAAAGAAAATCTCAAAAAGCTTCTTCTAATCTCCCGTCGCTTAAACTCCTAGTATCAACAAACCTGAACAGAACCTTTCCACCGTATGGAAGTGATGGCAGGCAAAAACTACAATGGGCATACTCTGCTGGTTGCCAATCGTGGTGAGATTGCCGTGAGGATTTTGCGCACAGCAAAGCGAATGGGTCTCCGTACTATCAGTGTGTATACGCCAGATGATGCGACTTGTCCGCATGTTGAAATGGCGGATGTTTCTGTGCCCCTGCTGCCTCCAATGACGAACTCTTTTTCTGGATCCCAACCAACCGATATTGAAAGTGCAGCGTACCTCTCCTTTGATCCTTTCATTCAAATTTGCATGGACTATCGTGTCACGCTTTTACATCCTGGATATGGTTTCCTTTCAGAAAATGCTGAATTCGCGGAGGCGGTCATTGCGGCAGGAGTAACATGGTTAGGTCCAAGTCCAAGGATCATTCGTACTATGGGGTTAAAACATGAAGCACGCAAAATTGTCACAGATATTGCTAGCTTCAGCGGAGACTCTGCACTGCGTGTAGTACCTGGTTCGGAAGGTTTGGTAACGAGTACCGAGGAAGCAGAAGAGGTGGCGCAGAAACTTGGATTTCCTTTGTTATTCAAGCCAAGCGCTGGTGGTGGAGGCCTTGGTATGGTTGTCTGTAAGCGACCAGAAGATGTCATGATTGCATTTGAGAGTGCGAGCAGTAGGGCGGAGGTATGGTTCCGTTAGTCTTAATTCTTTCGTCTGAATGGATAAACACTGGTAGGGGCTATTTGGGAATGCTGGGATTTTCCTAGAAAGGTATTTTCCCCGCGCAAGGCACATTGAAATTCAGGCATGTAATCGGCATTGGTTTCTTGATGGCCGGAGGTTGTTTATTAGCACAGGTATACGGTGATGGTGAAGGCAAAGTGATACATCTGGGAGAGAGGGAATGCAGCCTTCAAAGAAGACATCAGAAGATTATCGAGGAATCTCCTAGCCCTTTTCTTGAGGATCGTCAGGGTAGGGTCTACCACATGCCTTGCTTCTGTCATTAACGCTCTTGAATCAGAGCTCCGAGAGAAGATGTGTGCCGCCGCTGTCACGCTATGCCGTTCCATTCGATATGAATATGCAGGTAGACCTGATATATATCTTGGTATGTCAATATATGACTCTGACCCAATAATGTATAGGGACTGTGGAGTTTCTTGTCGATGATTTGACTGGAGTCTTTTATTTTCTGGAAATGAACACGCGCATTCAGGTTGAACATCCAGTCACTGAAATGATTCATTCAGACCTCGATCTTGTTGAGATGATGATCATACATGGTATCGCAAAACGAGACATGAAACGATCGCCCATTCAGTTCGATCAGGGCATATACGATCAACAGAAACAGAATGCCAAAGCCTCTGGTCGAGGGCATGTAATCGAAGGTCGTGTGTACGCCGAAAACCCCGCGGATGGATTTACGCCTTGTCCTGGTATTTTACAAAGTGTTCAATTAGAGAGCAAGCACGAATGGCTGAGGATTGACACCTGGGTGAGCAGATTTCGAAACAACTCTGAAGGCTAAATTTAGCACAGGTATCAACTGGAACGCAAATAGCATCTCACTTCGATCCTTTACTCGCCAAACTCATTGTATATGGGAGCACACGCAAGGAAGCAATGTCTCGGCTCCTCGTATCCCTCCAGGAATGTCAAGTATATGGGCCCCCCAATAACATAGAATATCTCGCAGCGGTAGTATCAAGTCCCGAATTTTTTTCTGGCCAAACTACGACTACCTTCCTAGATGATTTCCACTACATCCCATGGTACGTCAAAATTGCTGTTATGTACTGAGGCTTGACTTACGAATTTTCTAAGCGCCATAAAGGTGGTATCAGTAGGCTTGGAGATGTCTATACAGGATCTGCCCGGGCGTTTGATTGGCAAAGGGATACCTCGAAGTGGCCCGATGGATTCCATTGCATTTTCAATTGGGAACTTACTTGTCGGGAACCAGAGCGAAACAGAAGGATTAGAGATTATCGTTGTCCCAGGATTACCAGCATGTTTTCGTTTTTTATCATCTGCAGATATAGCAGTCACTGGTCGGGAAGTCACAGTCTCGCTGAATGAGGTCAAAGTAAACATGTGGTCTCGACTGCATGTTCCTCCTGAGACGACGCTGCAAATAACTGCAAGTTCAGGAGGAAATGATGGAGGGCTGAGAGTTTATTTGTTGGTGGGAGGAGGGTTCCCGAAGATACCTCGATATCTCGAATCCAAATCAACTTCTGTGGGTGTTGGTGGATACCAGGTGTGCCGTATACCTGAAATGTCCATCGAGTATCTTGACAACAGCGCTCTAGGGTCGTCCGATCATGACAGATGATTTCCTTGAGCTGCAGAAGAATCGCCTAGCGCCCTTCCATGAACTTCAACGACAACTACCCCCTGAGATATTACCTGCTTATCCAAGAGATTGGATTATATATGTTCTTCCTGGTCCCCACGATGACGAAGAGTTTGTCACGAAGGAGGGAATTGCGAAATTCTATTCGACGCGTTGGCTAGTCAGTCCATCGAGTAGCAGAATGGGAATTCGCCTCGAGGCTTCCGAAAAGATCCAATGGTCTCGGCTTGACGGTGGGGAGGGTGGCGCCCATCCTAGCAACATTCTTGACAATGGGTACACCATCGGATCCGTCAACATCAATGGGGATACCCCTGTCCTCTTGACAAATGAAGGACCGGATATGGGAGGGTATGTTTGCCTATGCACCGTGGTAACGGGAGAACTGTAAGTCGCTATTTCACATCTGTATGAGTTCGTCATATATTTTTTCCCAAAGGTGGAAGCTAGGACAATTAAACCCAGGTTGTACAGTACAATTCCGACGCATCTCTTATAGTATTGCGATCGAGATCAATATTCAGAACGAACTATTTTTGGCAAACATCGAGAAAATCGCATCAGGACAGAGAGTTGACCATCAAGCATCACTGTTCGTTGATGTATTAAAAGATAGAGCCTACTCATCGCTGCTGGGAGAGAAGGTATCAGATGGGAAAAAGTCCTTTGTGCTAAGACAAGTAAGCCCAACAGCAACGTCAACAAAACTCGGACTTGATTTACCGACCATTCTAACTCCTGCAAAAGGCGGGGGACACGGGTATTCTGGCAGAATTTGGCGACATGCAGCTAGACTTCATTGTACGGGCCAGGGTTCAAGTTTTTCTTGAGCGGCTAACCTCCAGAAATATCGTGGGCCTAAAGCGGACCAGTCCGTGTGTACGATCCCTTCTGGTCAGCTTTCTGTATTTCTGGTATGGTAATTCAATTACAGACGATATCACTAGGTCCACTATGAGCCTAATCTCATCACACAGTCTGATCTAGTTCGTGTGTTGCTCCACATAAATGAATTTATTCCGGAAGACCTTTCACACATGACATTTCCTGGGCGAAGAATTACCTTTCCTATCGTTCTCGATGATCCTTGGAGTCAAGATGCAACCGATCGATATATGCAATTCATCCGAGACACCGCGGTATATCTTCCAAGTAATGTAGAGTATCTTGTAAGGAATAATGGACTGTCGAATGCAGGCGAGATGTTCGAGAAGTTCTTATCGACTGACTGGGCAAGGCATATGTTTTTCGATTATTTCTTTCCATATCTGATTTACAATCTAGATTGTTCTCGGGGTAGGCTTCTACCTAGGATGTCCATTCCTTGTGCCAGTAAGCTGTCAATGTGATGTGCTTAGACTTGTGAGCTTCTTCTGATAGTTATATCTAAGATGGATCCTCGATGTAGGTTGCTCGGCCAAAAGCTGAATCCTTCACGTACTTTTACTCCTCGGGTGAGCCAGAATGATCTATGTGTTGGGATCTGATGTAATTGAGTACGTTCTTTTTAGGGTGCTATAGGAATAGCTGGTCCAGTAGCGGCCATCTATCCTATCGAATCACCGGGGGGCTATCAACTCTTTGGCCGTACGCTTCCAGCATGGCAGACTTGGGGTAAGGGTAAAGATTTCTCACCCAATAAACCCTGGCTGCTCGAGCCGTTTGATCAGGTCTGCATTCCTCAAAGTCACATAAATGAAGGCCAATTTTCTCTTGTAGTTGCGGTTTGAGCCTGTAGACGCGCAGACATATGGGAAGGTTGGTCCTACCCAAACTGGAAATGCTTGTAATTATTGATCCTACCGGTGTAGCTGGAAAGGGCCTTCAATCAGGGTCGTTATGACTTTAAAGTTAGTGCGATC